>Ga0102946_1000437_pt1 | contig 14637 bp, 11 predicted proteins | sample SalPon2A_A_D1_MG_FD_78209 | JGI IMG/M metagenome (GOLD analysis project Ga0102946, IMG submission 78209) | Soil microbial communities from South San Francisco under conditions of wetland restoration - Salt Pond MetaG R2A_A_D1_MG | ecosystem: Environmental > Terrestrial > Soil > Wetlands | place... | reverse complement strand
GTACCACTGGGCTCGTGGTCAATTGCCAGTAACCCGGCACCGGCTGTTGGCGGCTCCGTACTGGCCGCAATGCTACTGGCCTGTGCCGATTTGCCGCGGCAGGCCTGGGACAGCAATGCCCTGGCCCGGCTAATCGAGGTACAACGTGCTTGCCTGGGATACCGGAAGCAACGCCTCGATCTCGCCACCGACGTCGGCGCGGAGGCTGCCAAGCTCCTGGAAACAGCACGCAATGGCAGCCTGCTAAGCGAATGGGCTTCGGCATCAACCGTACATACGTCAGCAGTGGACTCTGCCGGCCTGGGCTGTGCAGTAACTGCATCATCCGGTTACGGATCCGGCGAAATGCCAGCCGGCACCGGGCTTTGGCTAAACAATTGCCTGGGCGAACTGGAATTGAACCGGCGTGGCCTGGACGCGTCACCGGTTGGCGCTCGACTGCCGTCAAACATGGCGCCCAGCGTGGCACGCAATGCGGATTCAGTTGTTGCCATGGGGTCGCCCGGTGCCGATCGCATAACGACGGCTTTGCAGCAATTCCTGCTTAACTACCTGCACCTGCAAATGCCGTTGACCGAGGCCATTGCCCAGCCGCGATTGCACGTGGACACGAGCGGATCCAGTGAGCGTCTGATGGCCGAACCCGGCCTGGACCTGCCGGAGATCGACATTCCGGTGCACGTGACGTCACGCATCGGCATGTACTTCGGCGGCGTTGGTGTCGCGCGCTACTCACCGGCTAAAGGAATAGCGGTCGCAGCCGATCCACGACGCGAGGGCGGCACAGTGATCACTGGCGGGTGATCCAATGCTGCCGCTTTGATAGTCTGCGCCCATGACGGATCCATACCTGACTGACCGACTGCCCCGCGAACTGCCCAACGACCCGATGCACTGGGTCGCCGCATGGATTACTGATGCAACCGACCGGGCCGTCAAGCGCAATCCCAACTCAATGGCGATTGCGACCGTCGGCGACGATGCAATGCCGAGCGCGCGCATGGTTTTATGCAAAGACTTTCATGCCGACCCGGGCTACCTGGTTTTCTACACCAATTACAAATCACAGAAGGCCCAACAGATCAGTGCAAATCCGAATGTCGCCGTGTTGTTTCATTGGGATCAACTTGGTCGCCAGGTTCGCATCGAGGGCCAGGCCGTACGTTCACCGGGGGACGAGAGTGATGCGTATTTCGCGACGCGCGACTGGGGCAGTCAGTTGGGCGCCTGGGGCAGCGATCAAAGCGCACCTCTGGAATCGCGTAATGCCCTGATCAAACAGGTTGGCAAGCGCGCCTTGCGCCTCGGCGTAAACGTTGCGAAGAACCTCCAGTCGATTATCGGCTCCGAGCAGCCAACGATTCCACGACCCGAACATTGGGGCGGCTACCGGGTATGGGCCAGCAGCGTTGAATTGTGGATCGAGGGCAAGGATCGCATTCACGATCGTGCACGCTGGCAAAGAAGCCTGGCACGCCAGGACGACGATACTTTTGTCGCAGGTGCCTGGTCAGGCACCCGTTTACAACCGTAAACATTCGATTCGCATTGAAGACCTTGCTCGCAGTCCTTTTCACGCTGGTGGCCAGTAACCAGGCCGTGGCGCAACAGATGTTAACGCGAGGTGACGGCATGTCGGTCGATGCCGCTACGGACGGCCGCCTGGCTTTCGACTTGCTTGAGTCGATCTGGATACTGCCGGCAGATGGCGTCCGCGCCGAAAAAATTATGGCCATCGATACGCCGGCCCGGCGCCCGCGCTGGGCGCCACTGGATGACGCTATCCTCTACCAGGCGCGCGTCGACGGCCTTGACCAGGTCCGACTGTACCGGTTCGCCAGCGGCCTGACGCGGACGCTGGGCAGCAACCAACATCTGAACCAGCATCCGGCCTGGCACCCGCTTGGCGAGCGAATCCTGTTTTCGTCAGACCGCCAGCAAAGTGGCTTCGACATATGGGAATACGATCTTGAAACCGGCTTGAGCTGGCGCATCACTCACCGGGCCGGGGACGAACTTGAACCCGCCTGGTCGCCGGACGGACGGGATCTGCTATACATCCATCGTCGCGATGGTCTGTGGTCCGTCATGCTACGTCGTTTCGGCGAACCGGACCGCGCGCTGGTGACGGCCAGCTCCCGCTTGTCGGCGCCGCAGTGGCGACCGGATAGCAGCCTCGTTACGTTCCTGCGCGATGGTGCATCCGGCAGCAGCTTTGAGATGATTATTCTCTCGGATCCCCTGCTCGTGCGGCCTTTGATAGAGGGAGAAACTTTTGTCTCCGCACCCATTAGCTGGTTGGACCGACAGACGATGCTGTACACGGTTGACGGGGCCATTCGCCGCCGCAACTTCAATTCCTGGACTTCGTCCGATGTGCCATTTCGCGCTTCGATTATAGCCGCCGCCGGGCTCGCATCCGCAGAACAGCCGCGAAGAACTTTATCCGCTGCAGACATGCCGTCCGGCCGCCTGGTCATTCGCCCCAGCCGACTTTTCGACGGCATCGGCGGTGGTTACCAGGCCAACATCGACATCCTGATCGACGGCGGCAAGATTGCCGCACTCGAAGCACGGCAGGACTGGCCCGATGCTGTCATCGTCGACCTTGGCGGGGTAACTGCGCTACCGGGATTCATTGACAGCTTTGCGGCACTACCCCCGCAATTCAACCTGGAGCTGGGCGCATTGCTGCTGTCGCTGGGCATTACCACCGTCGTTGCGGAGTATCCAGATGCCGCGGAACTGGATCTTGTCTGGTCCAGCAAGGCAATGCCGGGGCCCCGCGTCCTCGATGCCGGAGATGCCGCGACGATTGCCGCACTCAGGCGAGGCACGGATTCATTTGCAGACGCGAATACGCCGGGTATCAGCAATCTGTTACGCATACGCCAGTCGCAATTGCTGCCAGAGGCAAACCTGACCCGCAGGTTGGCCGAATTGCCAGACCTTAGCGCCAGAGCGAGCGGCCTTGTGATTGGCAGCAAGGCAAATAAATTGCCAATCGGGCTGGCCTTGCACGCAGAGTTCCTCGCCCTCGCCGCTGCCGGACTGAATGGTGAACAGGTCTTGAACGCCGGTGGCGTTAATGCCGCAGCGTATCTCAAGTTCGGGCTCGACCTTGGCCGCATCGCGCCAGGCAGCCGGGCAGACCTTGTGCTGGTGGACGGTGATCCGCTGCGCAACGTGGCTGATCTGCAAAAAGTGGTGGGCGTGGTTCGCAACGGCCGGTTCTTTAGCGCGATTGGCTTGATCGATCATGCCAGCAGCGCCGGCCCCGTCGAATAATTTGACAAATTCACCAGTTACGCTTCGGGGGCTGTACCGGAATCGAAATTGCGGGTTGATCACGCCGGAATAAACCCAGTAAAAATGTCTACTTACACGGTAGCACTATAATCCGTAGCAACTTGGCGATCCTTTGATGCGTCGGGATACTTTACAAAATTGAGGTTATTGCCAGAAACCGCAGTGGCAAAAAGTGCTGAACGATTGATGTTTCGGTGCCTCCCGGCAGGTTGGCACAGTAATTGCTTTTATTACCCTGCCCAAGCGAAGTGTAGCTTCGGCAGGTATACCAGTGGTCACTCAAGGATTTAGACGCCAGAAGAACAACAATTATAAAAATAAAATGATCCAGATCCCATAACAATAATAGTTTGAGTTTCTGCATACCTGATTCGTAGTTACCTCTCTTAATACAAGAGAAATTAGCCCCGCCGCTTCCAGCCGCGGGGTTTTTTATTGCGGGTGCACTTTGGCGCGATCTGGTGGTCAGAGTATCGGTATCATTAAATTAGCGATGCTGGGGGATTAGGAATGAAGCAAATATTCACGCGACTGGCACTCACCGCCATACTTCTCGGCGGCATTTCGCTGGCCAGCGCACAATCAACTCATTCGAGTATCTTTGATCAGGCTTTGGCGAACGATGATCGTCCAGACACGGACGTTGCGAGGGACGGCAGCCGAAAGCCGGCCGAGGTGCTGGCATTTATTGGCATTGAGCCAGGCATGTCCGTTCTCGACCTGTTTTCCGGCGGTGGATACTACTCTGAAATCCTGTCAAATGTTGTTGGCGAAGACGGGCATGTCGTCGCCCACTCAAACAAGGCGTATTTGCAGTTCGTCGGTGAGGAGTTTGTGGCGCGGTATGCCGGCGGTCGCTTGCCAAATGTCCAAATACTGATGGCAGAAAACAACCAGCTTCGTCTCGATCCGCAGCAGTTTGACGCAATTTTCATGGGTCTGTCTTTTCATGACACCTACTGGGTTAATCCGGAGGGGGGCTGGCAGGAATTTGACCGAGACAAGCTATTCAGTACGCTATTTGCCGCACTGAAACCGGGCGGCGTGCTCGGCCTTACCGATCATTATGCCGCGAACGGAGCGGGCACCAGCGTTGTCCCGGAATTGCATCGCATCGAAAAATCGGTCGTTATCGCCGACCTTGAGGCAGCCGGGTTCAACCTGGAGGCCGAGAGCGACATCCTGCGCAATCCCGAAGATGACCACAGCAAGAGTGTGTTCGCGCCGGAAATTCGCGGTCAATCCGATCGATTTGTGTTGAGATTTCGGAAACCCAGGTAATGTGGCGTAAGGTTTGCTCGACGGTCAGCTTGCTGCTGCTCGTTAGTCTGGTGCATGCGGAGGATCTCGCAGAGCTCGGTATCGCCGAACTGCAGGCGAGAATGCAGCGAAACGAACTTAGTTCGGAGCAGCTGGTCACGTGGTACCTGAATCGCATTGACGAGATCGATCGTGCTGGCCCGCGTCTGAACTCAATCATAGAACTGAATCCGCATGCCTTGACCATAGCGCGGGCGCTCGACGAAGAACGGCGTGCATCCGGTCCGCGTGGTCCAATGCACGGCATCCCGGTCGTGCTGAAAGCGAACATTGACACCGGCGACCAGATGCACACAACAGCCGGCTCTTTAGCCTTGCAAGACCACAAGGCGCGCGCCGATGCGTTCCTTGTGAGCCGCCTGCGCGATGCGGGCGCCGTTATCCTCGCCAAGGCCAATTTGTCGGAATGGGCAAACTTTCGTTCCACCAGCTCCTCGAGCGGCTGGAGCAGCCTGGGCGGACAGACCCGCAACCCGTATAGCCGCGCACGCAACCCCTGCGGTTCATCGAGCGGCTCCGCCGTTGCGGTCGCTGCGAACCTTACCACGGTCAGCGTGGGCACAGAGACTGATGGCTCTATCGTCTGTCCGGCGGGCATCAACGGGGTTGTCGGCATAAAGCCCAGTCTGGGTCTCGTCAGTCGCAGTGGCATTATTCCCATTGCGCACAGCCAGGATACAGCGGGGCCGATGGGACGCACGGTGCGCGACGCCGCTATCCTGCTCGGTGCGATGACTGGCACCGACAGCAACGATCCGGCAAACGCGGCGTTTCCAGAACCGCCTTCCAGTTTTGTCGACAACCTCTCCGCCGATGCGCTCAAGGGCAAGCGCATCGGCGTCATTCGATCGTTTCATGGCACCAAAACCAATCGTCGGGTCGAAATGATCCTGCGCTCGAGCATCAGAGCAATGAAACGACGCGGCGCCACTATTATTGATGACATCGAGATCGACTTCGAAGGTGTCGGTGCCGCTGAAGGGGTCGTCCTGATGTATGAATTCAAAGCAGATCTCGCCAGGTATCTGCAGAATTCAGGCGCGCCATATCAGACTTTGGCGGACATCGTTGCTTTCAATGAAGCCAACGCAGACACGGTTATGCCGTTTTTCGGGCAGGAACGCATGTTGGCATCGAATGAATCCGGCGACCTGTCTGATCCGGAATACCTGGAATCGTTGGCATTTAGCAAAGAGCGATCGCAGAGTGCAATAGACAGTGTAATGGAGCAGCATGATCTCGATGTGCTCGTGGCACCGACCAACGGGCCGGCCTGGCTTACTGACCACAAGAACGGTGACACTTTTCACATCGGTAGCTCGTCGTATGCCGCGGTGTCCGGTTATCCGTCGGTAACAGTTCCTGCGGGTTTTGTGACCGGCCTCCCGGTCGGACTGTCATTTATCGGTAGTATGAATTCCGATAAGGCAGTCATTGAAATCGCGTATGCATTTGAACAGGCAACCAGGGAGCGCAAGCCGCCCAAATATTGAGCCAGGAATTGCCGTCCGTGTTTAAGGCGATCCGCATCAGCGTCCTGTTGTTCATTTTGTTTTTCGTCGCGATGAGCAGCTGGCTAACCCAGGCGCGCAGTACCGATTGGAACAACAGCCTGTGGGTCAAAATTTATCCCATTAATGCCGATGGCAGTGATGCCAGCGAGCAATACATCGACAGGCTCAGGGTAGAAGACTTTGCGGGAATCGAAGAATTTATCGATTCGGAAGCGAGTCGCTATGGCAAGAATTTGTCGCAGCCATTGCGCATCGAACTGGGAAACCCGATTTCCGAACAGCCACCGCAGCTCCCGGCTAATGTCAGCGTGCTGAACGTGATGCTGTGGTCACTGAAGACGCGCTGGTGGGCATCGAGTACCGCAGGCGAGCAGGACTCTATTGAACCGGATGTGCGCATGTTTGTACGCTATCACTCGCCAGAGCTTACGCTGTCTCTCGAAAATTCGGTTGGCCTGCAAAAGGGCATGATCGGCATCGTGAACGCATACGCGAGCCGCCGCCAGCGTGGCATAAACAATGTCATCATCGCTCACGAGTTCCTGCACACACTGGGGGCTACCGACAAGTACGACGCCTTTGATGGTCAACCCCATTTTCCGGACGGCATCGCGGACCCTGACCGTAAGCCGCTATACCCGCAGCGCATTGCCGAAATCATGGGCGGCAGGATCGCTTTGGCCCGGGACGATGCCGTAGTGCCGAAGAATCTGGACTTCGCGATGATCGGTCCGCTAACCGCCAGCGAGATCAACCTGACGGATTAGCCTTTTTCGGCTTCAGGCTTTGGTGCCGTAATGCAGTGCATTCAGGTAGTAATCGTGCAGTTTCGCATTGCTTGCCAACACCGAGCGCGTTGCCAGGTCCGGCTGCCGGCCTTCAAGGTCGGTAAAAATACCGCCGGCTTCCTGCACGATAACCGACAACGCCGCAATATCGAGAATATTGACATCTGACTCAATCACCGCTTCGATCTTGCCGGATGCCAACAGGTGGTAATGATAGAAATCACCGTAGCCGCGCGTTCGGTCTGCCTGCCCAAGTAGATTGCCAAGTTGTTCCCAACTATCACTTCTGGCCAGCGACCGCAGGTTACCCGTCGATACAGCGGCCCTGTTCGGGTCCGCGATATCGCTAACCTGCAGAGGCTCGTCGTTCAACCACGCTCCTCGCCCTTTCTCGGCCCACGCCAACTCGCCCAGCATGGTGCCTGACGACACACCAAGTATTATTTCACCAGCATGCAGCAGGGCAATTTGTGTGGAGAAAAACGGGTACTGCCTGACGAATGACTTGGTCCCGTCGATTGGGTCCACCAGCCAGAGGAACTCCGCATCCCCCTGTGACGTGCCGGTCTCTTCGCCAAAGAATCCGTGCCCGGGGAAATGGTCGAGAATGATTTGCCGAATTGCCTGCTCGCACTCCACGTCCGCCTGTGTGACCGGCGTTTGATCCGCTTTGGTCGTCACCGTGAAATTACCTTTGTAGTAATTGCGACTGATCTCTGCCGCTGCGCCGGCGGCTTCGAGCGCGATCTGCAAATACTCTGATTGCTTATTGCTGTTCACGCGCAAACTATGGCGGCTCGCAGTACAAGAAACAAGCCGTCGCCGCTGGAATCGATTAAGATAGCCGGTCCGCAACGACTACAGGTTATCGGTTGGCACATGGGCAAACGACTCAGCAAAATCTACACCCGTACGGGTGACGACGGCAGCACCGGACTTGGCGATGGTTCTCGGGTTGCCAAGGACAGCCTGCGAGTCGAAGCTTATGGCACGGCCGACGAGGCCAATAGCGCGATTGGCATGATCCTGGCGTGCCCCTCTGTGCCGGACAATATCGCCAGTATCCTGACTGAAGTGCAGCATGATTTGTTCGAACTGGGCGGCGAATTGTGTATTCCGGGGCACAGCGCTATTGACGATCGCTTCATCGAGCGTCTTGAGAATGAACTGGATGCGCTGAACAAGGACCTGCCCGCACTGGAAAACTTCATTCTGCCCGGCGGCGGTCCCGCCGCAGCCGCCTGTCACCTGGCACGTACGATTGTGCGACGCGCTGAACGCTGCACCGTGTCCCTGGCCGCAGAGGAGGCTGTTCGACCGGAAGTTGTCCGCTATCTAAACCGCCTGTCGGACCTGCTGTTTGTGATTGCCCGGGTGCTCGCGCGAGCTGAAAACGGCCAGGAAATCCTCTGGAAACGCGACCGCTAGGCAGGCGCTAAAGCGTTTTACATCAACGCGGGGTTGCCGGGGCGACTGGCAGGCAATCCTCACTGGGTCCAGCCATACAGGGTCATCGCAGAAATAATGACAAACCAGATCAGGAGTGATCTGAACACCAGCTGGTTGGCCGCCGTCGCTCCCCGAATACCTCGTTGGATGAGATCCTCGCCGGGTTCATCCGTCAGTGCCAAAGCCGCAACACCGACACGCGCAAGCAGATTCTCATTATCCTCGGGCAGGTTCGCCTCCTGTTGCTCGGACGGTGCCCGCCATGCGCCCAGCGCCGCATCAAAATGACCGGCTGCGGCGTAACCCAGCGCAGTCAGGCGTGCAGGAATCCAGGCCAGCCAGCCGTGCAGCAGTACTGCAGCATCGCGGTGCAATGCCGCCGTGCTGTCAGCACTGTTGTCGTCACCAACCGTCGCGACGGCACGGCGGCGAAGCAGGTCCGTCACGCGATAGGCCCACGCGCCCAGCGGGCCCAATGGTCCCAGAACAACAAACCAGAAAATTACGGCGAACAGTCGATTGTTTGCATGCACGCAGACAGCTTGCTCCACTCCCCGGATGCACTGCAGTTCATCCTCGGGCACCTGGCCTTCCACAATCGCCTGTGCCGTCTCGGCAATTCGATTCTTGTCGCCGTCTTCCAGAGCACTGCAATACTCATCCACGTCTTCGCCAATATCTTTAGGACCGAAGGAGAAAAACAGGACGAAAACTGCAAACGCTACATAGGGCAGACCGGCCAGGCTATCTCCGAGCAGCAGTGAAATCGCGGCTACTGGCAACACGAGTAACAGCGCCAACAGGATGATCGGAATTAAGGCGGGCCAGGTCGCCAGCTTCTGCAACTGGCGAAGTCCTGAATCAATCAGTCGATCCAGCCAGGGCAGTCGCCGCAGGTGGAAGAACTTGGTTGCAACGCGTTCAACGATCAAGCCCAATAGTAAAGCAATGAAATTCATGAGTTTTCGGACTCTTCCAGTGATAGTTCACGGCTGAGCCCATCATACAAGCGCAGCCAGTCGAAAGCAGGACCCGGATCGGTTTTTCTGCCTGGCGCGATGTCCGAATGTGCTGCGACCCGGCGCGCCGATAGACGCGGGTAGGTGCGCAGCATCGATGCGAGCAGCTTGATCAGGGCATCATACTGGCGTTCGTCGTAGGCAATCTCATCGGCTCCCTCGAGCTCAATGCCAATCGAATAGTCATTGCATGTGTTCTGCCCCTGGAAGCACGATGCTCCAGCGTGCCAGGCGCGTTCTGTCAGTGGCACAAACTGCACCAGTTCACCGTCACGGCAAATCAACAGGTGCGCGGACACCTCCAGCCCGCGAATCTCGGCAAAATACGGGTGGCCATCCCAGTCCAGTCGATTGGTAAAGAGTTGCTCGATTTCATGACCGCCAAACTCTCCGGGTGGCAGGCTGATACTGTGCAGAACAATGAGACTGGTGTCGGCATCCCCGGGCCGCGCATCCTGATTGGGGCTGGGGCACTGCCGGGCGGGCTCGACGAGCCCTGAGTCACGGTCGATCTGGATCACAGTGTCGGTCGGTACTTGCTCTGCCACGATGGAACAACGATAGTCACCTTTGATGGCATTAACCAGACTTTTTATCGATTCTGCACTCTACAGCGGGCAGAGGCTGACGCTGGATAGCGAACAGGCGAACTACCTCGGACGTGCCTTGCGCCTGCGCACCGGTGACAGCCTGACCGTCTTCAATGCGGACTCCGGAGATTTTGTAGCCAGTATCGAGACGATCGCCAGATCGAGCGCCACGATTCTTGTTGGCGAAAGCATCGGTTCTGCAACCGAATCGCCACTCAAGATCCACCTGGTGCAGGGCGTATCCCGCGGGGACCGCATGGATATCGTGGTGCAGAAAGCGACCGAGCTTGGCGTGAAGCGTATTACCCCGGTGCTGACCGAATACGGCGTGGTCAAACTTGGCGGCGACCGCGCGAGAAAACGCCGGGATCACTGGCAAAAAGTGGCAATCAGCGCCTGCGAGCAATGCGGGCGCGTGCGGCCGCCGCTGATCGATCTGCCCTTGCCGCTGAAAACCTGGTTTGCTGAAATGACTGGCGAGTCCGACTTGGACCTGGTTCTGAAACCGGGCGCAGCGGCTGCCATGACGACGCTGACAGCGCCAGCAACCAAGGTATGCATGCTCATCGGGCCCGAAGGCGGGTTTAGCGAAATCGAATATGAAGACGCTAAAATTTCAGGATTCCTGCCGGTTACGCTCGGCCCGAGAATCCTGCGCACAGAAACCGCGGCGATTGCAGCGGTTACCGTCGCTCAGACTCTTTGGGGCGATCTGGCTCCGGACGTTACAACGTCCAGGAAAAGCTGATCGCGTACAGCGTGCCCGGGTCACGTTCAAAGGTGGTCGCGCCGTTGCGCTTGATACTGACGGTCTCACCGAGCAGATTCTGGCCTTTGAGCTTTACGGTAATCCGGTCCGTCGGATACCAGAAATAGGTGAAGTCCAGCGACTCGAATGGCTGTTCAAAACCATCCGGCGAACCGTTGCGGCCTGCCACGTATAGGCGTTCGCCAAACACGTTGTAGATCAGCGACGCGGTATGCTTCGCATCTGGTGAGTCGTAGCCAACCATCATGTTCAAAACGTAGTCGGATGCACCAGTCAGGTCACGTACCGGGTTGGTTGGAACATTGGCATTCGGCCCGGCGACGAGCTCAGAGTCCTGCAAGGTAAGGTTGCCCTGCACAAACATCGTGTCAAAAAACCCACCGAGAAAACTCAGCTCTTTCAGAGCTTCGAACTCGACGCCCTGCACTTCCGCCGATTCAGCATTGATGATTTCCCGCGCGATGGTCGTGTCACTCGCAGGAATTTCGAAGAATTCGATCGGGTTGGTGATGTCCTTATGGAACAGCGTGATGGTGAAGTTGTCACCATTCTCGAAAAACCACTCGGCGCGCAGGTCGATATTTTCCATATCCGACGGCACAACACCCGGATTGCCGCGCACCAGTTCATCCGTAATCGGGTCGATATAGCCCGAGTCGGTGATTTCGCGCAGGTCCGGACGAATCGAAGTTTCACTGTAGTTCAGGCGCAGCTGAAAAGTTTCTGCCCACAGGTCACCCATGTAGGTGATGCCGACAGACGGGTATATCTGGTCTTCAGCAAAGGCGCCTTCACGCAACACGTCGGGATCCGTTGTAATTTGCGGATTGTTTTCTGAAAATCCCCAGGGATTCCAGTCAACCGCGACCTGGCGGTAGTCTTCCCAGCGCACGCCGGCCGCAATGCGCCAGGTATCGCGGAACGTCCAGTCGACCTTGCCCCAGATGGCGTCGGTCATGGTGCCGGCAATATAGCTGTTGGTATTGGCGCCCTGGCGATCGAATACTGCGTTGTTTACAAACGTCTGCGCGCCAGGTGTCGGACTGCCCGGGTCCGGGACTCTGGCCATAATTCGGTCATCGGAAAACACCTCGTCCAGTGGTCCTTCCAGCACGGACGGGTCCTCGATATCGAGATAGCCAAGACTGAACTGGCTTTGCCGGTAGACCCTGGCCTTCTCAGCGTGATTCCAGCCACCGCTCAGCTCCCAGTAGGATGAACTCGACTCGAGCGGGACCAGCAGGCTCCAGCCGTAATTATCGACCTCATCGTCCAGATCGGTGAAGCGATAATCAGCAGCCGATGACAACAGCCGGACGTTTTCACTCAGTACCTCGCCGGTATCGCGGTCGGTGAATGTTTCTGACGCGACCCGAACCTGGTTTGGAATGCCTGTCTCGGCTTCCGAGGTCGAATAAAACCAGTCAAAATGTGTCTCTTCCGGTAACCAGCCGAGCGCTGTATCCAGGAAGCCAAAGCGATCCTTGGTCTCGGCACCGATGTAGTGCGTACCCTGGACCTGGTGAGCCGTCATATCGCGTTCTTCAAATTGCAGCCGATAATCGCGAAACCCGCGCCCGCTGGACTTTGGACGGTTCTCATTGAAGAAATCAAAGATTTCGGTCTCATCGTCGGTATTGCGCAGGAACAGGCTGGTGGTCGCAAGCTTGTGATCTGCAGTAAAAGCCAGGCCCAGGTTTAAGCTACCGGCGATATTGACGCTTTTGGTCGACAGTTCACGAAGACCGTTCTCTTCTTCAGGACGACCGAAACTGGCCGTGTTCGTGCGCGTGTAGCGCCATTCATTGTCGTACGAACCACCGACGCTGAAACCCGCTTCCCAAGCGTCGCCGAATTCAAACCGATTGCCGACACTCGCCCGAAAACTGTAATCAGGATGGGTGCTCTCGCGGGTCAGGCCAATGTCACGATTCAGTGCCAGCGCCAGCTGGCGGTTCTCGAACTGCGCATCATACAGCGTGGCACCAGGGTCCTGCCGCTGCAGGAAATTCAGGATGGAATTGACACTCGGATTGCCCTGGTATTGCGCAACCGTGTCGTTGATGTACGACGACAGGGCTCGCGTGCCATCATCTGTGCCCAGCGAATCGTCACTGCCACCCTTGTAGCTGTTCACCTTGCTCGGATTTTCCGAGTTTTGACCAAGTCCCACTTCAAAGTTGAACTCAAAGCCGTTCGGAATGCCCTTGGTGCGGATGTCGACAGCCCCGCCACCGAAATTCGCCGGCAAATCGGCCGACCAGGCCTTCTGGACACGCAGCGATTCAACAATGGACGTTGGAAAGACATTCAGCGGGATAACGTTACGCGTCAAATCCGGCGAAGGAATCTGCGCCAGGTTAAGCGTGCTTTGCGAGTATCGCTCACCGAGACCACGAATATAGACAAACTTGTCCTGCACGAGGGTCAGTCCCGGTACTCGTCGCAATGCAGAAGCCACCGTCGAGTCACCAAGACGACTGATTGTGTCCTCACCGAGCAGGTCGGCCGCAAATGCATCGTTCATGCGTTCGTTGACCAATTGCTGGCTGGAGTCGACAAAGCGGCCCGTAGCAATGATCTCCTCGATCGCCTCGTCGGTTGGCTCGGCAACAATAACGGGCGCTTGTACGACATCTTCGGATTCCTGCGTCATGGCCACCATCGGCCATGACGCAATCAGCACAGGAAGTCCAAGCCGCAACGTACTGGTTTTCTTATCGAATGGTTTCATTGCTGGTCTCGTCTGCAATTTGCGGCTTATTCGAACCAGAGCGCCTGGCCACGGTTGTCTTCGGAGATACCGTAAGCCCATGGGAAGGTCCAGTCCGCCGCGCTGGTAACCGCACCGAGGATGTCGCCATCGGTTGGCGTGGTCGTGGCGATTGGCGCCGCACCGTCAACAAATGACGTTGCCCAGCTCAGCGAATACACCGGCTGGCCGCCTTCCAGCAGCTGTAAATCCGTATCCGCATTCGCCGTCGGATCAAATGCTACGCCGTCGGCGATGGTTGCAAACTGGTTGCCGACGCTCTCTGCCCATTCCTGCTCACTGGCAAATGTGCCAACCGTGTTGCCCTTGGAGGATTCCTGGCAAGCGACGATGACCGAATTCAGCTGCAGGTCGCCATTTATCGCAGCGTCAGCCGTCTCCGGGTTGTCAATTCGCAGACAATAATTGTCATCGTTGTCCGTGGTGTCGTTGGCGCCAAAGCTTGAGATGATCAATGAATCATTGATGACCGGGTGAATACCTTCACGCAAACGCCAGCCGGCGCCTTCCCCGTGGGTGCCGCCGATGTTGGCCGATACGATGCAGGTCAGGTTGCTGATGGTCGGAGCGCTGTTCAGGCCGCGAGCAATCAGATCGGCGTTTCTCGCAGTTTCAGACTCGTTGTAGGAACCGATGCCGTCTGACTCGATGCAATGGTTGCCGTCCGTTTCTGACTGTATAACCAGGGCATTGGTGATCGAACCGTTCCAGCCTTCGTCGATATCAATCGAGTCGTCACGTACATACAATGCAACCAGGTTGGTGAAACTGACGGAACCGCCGAACATCTCGATGCCGTCGTCGAATGTTGAGTACACCTGCAGGTTCTCGATGACTGTCGAACTACCGACTCCGCCAAAGGAAATTCCGTTCAGCTCATCGCCGTTCGCAACTTCAGCACCGGTGTGCTTGACAACGACATAGCGCAGGATGCCGGAATCGTCCGCGTCGTTGTCGCCTCCGTACTGCGACTCGTCGTCACCCGCTGAGCCTTCTGCCTCAATATGGCATTCCGGATTGGCCGGATCCAGCATGAAGCCGGCTTCGCCACGAGTGCCCACATAGGCACACTTGTTGCTGACGCCAAAGCCATTGATGACGACGCC
>Ga0102946_1000436_pt1 | contig 14649 bp, 12 predicted proteins | sample SalPon2A_A_D1_MG_FD_78209 | JGI IMG/M metagenome (GOLD analysis project Ga0102946, IMG submission 78209) | Soil microbial communities from South San Francisco under conditions of wetland restoration - Salt Pond MetaG R2A_A_D1_MG | ecosystem: Environmental > Terrestrial > Soil > Wetlands | place... | reverse complement strand
CGAGGACGGCCTCGATGGCGCGCTCGACGAGGCACTGGGGGAGTTGGCGTTGGCCTTCACGATGCTGGCCCGAGCGATCGGGCGTGACGCCGACGCCGTGCTGCGTGGCAGGGTCACTGACCTGGTGGCCCAGTTCGAGGCCGCCGGACGTCGTGCGCAACGTCGGTCGGCGTCGCCGACCACCACGTCGGCATGGCAGGACCTGCTGGACGAGGTACGGGCCGCAGGTTTCTAGACTCGCCGATTCGGACCGTGACGGTTCGGGAAGGACTGACCGTGAGCGACATCACCCTGGCCACCTGCCCTCGGTGCGCGCGCGCCGTACCGGCTGAGCAGTTGACCGCCGATGCCTGCGTCACGTGTGCTGCCCAGGACACCTCCGGGACGGCGTCGGTGCGTCCACCCGACCATCCCGTCGAGGAATCTGCCGAACCGGCACCGCCGTCGGACCGTGACCCGTTGGACGGGTGGGACCTGCCCGGCACCGACGCCGAGGTGGCCGGACCGCCTCCTCCGGCATGGGCGATCGTCGCGGGGTCGGCGGGCTTTGCCGCGCTGGTGGGAATGGTCAGCGCACCATCGGGTCCAGCGGGTCTGCGTCGTGGGGTGGCCTGGGCCGCAGTCGCCGCCGGAGCCGCGGCCGCCGCACTGCGGGTCTGGGAACTCGAGCCGGAAGCAGCAGAGTGGGCCGAACGGACGGCTTCAGGACGCATCCCGAGCCCTTGACCAGAACTCAAGGGTTGGGATCGGTGACCGTTCCAGGACGTCATGGCCGCGTTGTTGGGCATCGCCTGGTGGCTGACAGTTGTGCTGACGAGGGTGATGGGCCTATGGTTGGGGGTGTTGCTCGCCGGGAGTGGCACGCCGACACGAACCCAAGGTCTCCGAGATGGACTTCTCTGCCCGCATTGCCGACGTGCACGCGCGCGAAATCCTCGACTCACGAGGTAACCCTACGGTTGAGGTTGAGGTGACCGCCGATGATGGCGCGTTCGGCCGTGCGATGGTGCCGTCAGGTGCCTCCACCGGCGAGTTCGAGGCAGTCGAGTTGCGCGACGGCGGTGAGCGCTACCTGGGCAGGGGAGTCACCACCGCGGTGGCCAACGTCAACGACACCATCGCCGATGCGGTGCTGGGCCGCTCGGTCGTCGACCAGCAGGCCCTGGACGCGCTGCTGGTCGAGATCGATGGGACGTCGGACAAGTCCAACCTCGGCGCCAACGCCATGCTGGGCGTCTCGTTGGCGGTCGCACGTGCGGCCGCCGACTCGTGTGGGCTGCCGCTGTACCAGTACCTCGGCGGTCCCTCGGCGCACGTGTTGCCGGTGCCGTGCATGAACATCGTCAACGGGGGTTCGCACGCCGAGTCCAACGTGGACCTGCAGGAGTTCATGATCGCGCCGGTGGGAGCGCCATCCTTCCGGGAAGCCGTCCGGATGGGTGCCGAGGTCTACCACACGTTGAAGTCGGTCCTGTCGCAGCGCGGTCTGTCCACCGGACTGGGTGACGAAGGTGGCTTTGCGCCGGACCTCGAGACCAACCGCGCCGCGCTCGACCTGATCGTCGAGGCGATCGAGGCGGCCGGCTACGAGCCGGGCGCCGACATCGCGCTCGCGCTGGACCCCGCCTCCAGCGAGTACTTCGACAACGGCTCCTACGAACTCACCGGCGAGGGACGCTCCCTGACGTCACAGGAAAACGCGGAGTTCCTGGCCGAACTCACCGAGTCCTACCCGATCGTGTCGATCGAGGACGGCATGGACGAGGAGGACTGGGACGGCTGGAAGGCCCACACCGACCGTTCCGGCGACCGCATCCAGATCGTTGGCGACGACCTGTTCGTGACCAACGTCGACCGCCTGCAGCGCGGCCTGGACCTGGGGGTTGCCAACTCGATCCTGGTCAAGGTCAACCAGATCGGCACGCTCACCGAGACGTTCCGCACGATGGAGTTGGCCCACCGGGCCGGCTACACGTGCATGGTGTCGCACCGGTCGGGCGAGACCGAGGACTCGACGATCGCGCACCTGGTGGTGGCCACCAACGCCGGCCAGATCAAGTCGGGGGCCCCGGCGCGCAGCGACCGTGTTGCCAAGTACAACCAGTTGTTGCGGATCGAGGAACGTCTTGGCGACCAGGCCCGCTACGCCGGCCATGCCGCCTTTCCCCGGTCGGGCCTCGCATGAGCACCCAACTGCGCCCCACATCCGACATGAGTCGGGTCGAGAAGTGGCGCTACGTGCGGTCGGCATCGAAGCGACGCGTGCGCGGTCGCGAGGACGTCGCACCCGTCCCCGTCCAGCACGCGGCTCGCAGGGTCGACGACGCCGCCCACCTGGGCATCGAACGTGTTCGGCGTGCGTTGGCCGGCGATCGCGCCCTGTGGTTGGGCCTGGCCAGCATCCTCGTGTTGGCAGCGCTGGTCCTGGTCGGGCCGACCCAGTCGTTCCTCGAACAGCGTGGTCGAGTCGAACTGGCCCAGCAGCAACTGGCCGCCCTGGACGCGGCCAATGCCGCGCTGGAGCAGCGCGCCAGCGACCTGACCGATCCGGAACACATCGAGGTGTTGGCACGGGAACAGTTGGGCTATGCCCGCCCCGGCCAGGTCGCCTATTCGCTGGTGCCGCCGGCCGACCCCGAGCCGGCGGTCACCGTCGTCGACGAGGCGGGCCAGCCCACGTCGTGGTGGTCACGGCTGCTGGAAGCCTTCAGTCGGTAGCGAATCGTCTGGCCGCCCGTCCGAGCGCCGCGAGTCGTGGCGTCATGCGTCCTGGAAACGGAACGACGATCGGGCCAGCAGGAGGCTGACGGGGACCCACGCCGCGAGGATCAACAGCGGGGTGCCGAGTTGGGCCATGTCGGCACCCTCGAGCGCCACCTGCCGCATGGTCTGGATCAGTGGCGTGATGGGAAGGACATCCGCGATTCGCTGGACGGCGGTCGGCAGCGACTCGATGGGGAAGAACATGCCGGACAGGAACATCAGCGGGGCGGTGGCGAGCCCGGCGAGGTTGTTCGCGGCGTCGACGCTCGTCGTGCGTCCGGCCACGGCGAATCCCAGGCTCAGGAACGTCAGGTTGCCAAGGGTGGCAAGCACCAGCAGCCACAGCGGGTTGCCCACCACGGTTGCGCCGAGTGCGATGCCGAGGCCGAGCATGATCAGGACCTGGCCGAGGGCCAGGACCAGGCGGGCTGCCACCTGGGCCACGATGAACGTGCCCGGGGCGATGGGCGTGACGGTCATGCGCCGCAGGATGCGCAGTTCGCGGAAGCGGGCGACGGAACCGGCGATGCCGACCATGGTGAAGTTCATCAGGCCCATGGCGAGGAGTCCCGGCAGGACGAAGTCGAAGTAGTCGAGTTGGCCGTCGACTGCGACCTCGATGGTGCCGCCGGCGAGGTTGAGGTCGAACAGGGCGAACACGAGCACGAAGATCAGCGGGAAGACGATCGTGCCCATCAGGGCAGCTCGATCGCGAAGCAGCATCCTGAGGCTGGCGATGAACAGGTTGGTGGTGGCGCGCATTGGAGTCTCCTTGGTTGGTCAGCCGGTGGCGGCAGTGGTGTTGTGGGGTGGGTCGTCGGGCGACAGTGGGTCGTGGGATGCTCGCTTCACATGGTCAGTCGCGCAATCTGCTCCCGGTACGGGAGAGGAAGACGTCTTCGAGGGTGGCTGACTCGATGCGGATGTCGCCGAGGGTGGTGTCGTTGGCCTCGGCCCACCGGAACAGGCCGGGAACGGCGTCCTGTGGGCTGTCGATGGTCAGTTCGTAGGCCGCCTGCCCGTTGCGTCGGGCATGCATGTCGATGACCCCGGGAAGCGTCGAAAGGCCGGTGTCGGCAACGTTCGTCGGCAGGGTGAACCGGATCCGTTGGCGCCCGGCGAGCGAACCGATCAACGCGCTCGGCGCGTCGAGGGCGATCAGGCGCCCGCGGTCGATGATGGCGACGCGGTCGGCCAGGAACTCTGCCTCCTCCATGGAGTGGGTCGTGAGGACGACCGTCGTGCCATCGGTGTTGATCGACTGGACCAGGTCCCACAGGTTCCGGCGGGCCTGGGGATCGAGTCCGGTGGTCGGCTCGTCGAGGAAGACCACCTCCGGATCGTTGACGAGTGCCGCCACGATCGAGAAGCGCTGGGCCTGGCCTCCCGACAGGTGCCCGACCAGTGCGCGGCGCTTGTCGACCAGTCCGACGCGTTCCAGCAGTTCCGTCGGTTCGATGCGCTGGTCGTAGAAGGACCCGAACAGTGCCAGGATCTCCTCGAGGGTGAGGTGCTCGAAGTACGACGAGGCCTGCAGTTGCACCCCGATGCGCTGCTTGATCTCGGGGAGGTGGCGCCGGACGTCGAGGCCGAGGACCGCCACCTCGCCCGCGGTCGCGGCGGTCAGGCCCTCGGTGATCTCCATCGTCGTGGTCTTGCCGGCCCCGTTCGGACCGAGGACGGCGAGGACCTCGCCTGTCCGCACGTCGAGCGACAGGCCGTCGACGGCGTTGAACTTGTCACCTTCGGGCGTGGGATAGGTCTTGACGAGGTCACGGATCTGGACAGCGTGGGACGTCATGGGTGGTCTCCTCCTGTTTGGTTGGAGACAGCCTTGCCCATGGTCCTGATGGCGCCCTGACGTGGCGCTGACGCGGCCGCGCGCCCCGTGTCAGCGCTGCCGCGACTCGTCGCCGGACCCCTGCACCTGTTCGAGTTCGGTGGCCAACCGATCGAGTTCGACGGTTGCGCCCGTTGCCATGCCCCGGACCAGGACATCCTCGCCAGCCAGGTGCCTGACCTGCGCCTCGACGATGGCGACGTCGTGGCGCTCGCCGGCAACCAGCGGAAGGCCCTGCCCCTCGCGGAGGGCGGCGGCACGTCCGAGGAACCGGGCCGCGAGGTCGGGTGCTGTGCGTGCCGCAGCGGCGGCAGCACCCTCGGCTGCCAGGGCCATGCTCAAGGGGTCGTCGTGACGAGTGAGGTCAAGTGCTCGGCGTGCGTCGGCCGTGGCCCCGGCCATGTCCCCGAGGTGCGCCCGGCTGAATGCGATGTGGGCGTGCACCTCGCCGCAGGCTCCATCCTCGCCGATCGAGGAGAACTGCGCCAGGGCAACCTCGTGGTGGTCGATCGACGTGGCGTCGTCGCCCTGGCGGTGGGCCACCTGGCCCAGGGCGTGGTGGGTCACCCCGGTGGCGATCGGGTCGGCGCCGCCCAGTGCGTCCAGGACGGTCTCGAGGTCCTGCCTGGCAGCGTCGAGTTCGCCGTCCAGCATGCGAGCCATCGCGCGCCGGGCCCCGAGCCCGGATGCCAGGTCACCGAGCCCCAGCTGGTCCGCCAGGGAGGCTGCCTGGTCGTAGTGGCTGACGGCTGCTGCGTACGCGCCGGTCAGTGCGGCATGCATGCCCTGCCACTGGTGGGACTGGAATTGTCCCCACCGGTCGCCGGTCGATGCCGCGATGTCGGCGGCTCGACGTGCCTGCTGGACCGCCTCGTCGGCTCGACCGAGCGTCCCCAGCGCTTCGGCGCGGCAGTATGCCGCGGCCGCCAGGGCCCACTCGTCGCCGGCCCGCGCCGCGTGGCGTTCGCCGGCCTCGATCGCCTGGAGTGCGACCTCGGGGTCGCCGTTCGCGGCCAGGTCAACGAACCCCCCGATGATCCCGACGATGGCAGCGGCCCGGTCGTCCAGCGACGAGACACGTGCTTCTGCCCGCACCCGGGCCAGCACGTCGTGGATCGCGTCCGGCGTCGACCGCTGGAACAGCAGCAGGAATGCCAACCAGGCACCTGCCACAGCGCGATCTGCGCCGGCCGCGTCGCCCAGCTCCTCCGTCGACGCGTCGACGGCAGCGACGAGCAGGTCGATGCCCTCGGCGCCGTGGTCGCGCAGCCACCACGTCCATGCGAGGTTGTTGCACATGCGCAGGGCACGTCCGGCCTCGGTCCGGATGGCCCACCTGGTCGCTGCCACCAGGTCGGCATGCTCGCGGTCCAATCGGTCCAGCCATGCCACCTGCTCTCCACCTCGCACTCCCGTCGCTGCGCTTGCAGCAAGCTCGTCGTACCACGCAAGGTGTCGATCACGCGGAGCCCTGGCGTGGTCCGCGTCGAGCCGCTGCCGGGCGTAGGTCCGGATCGTCTCGAGCATGCCGTAGCGAGGTGACGGCCCGGTCGTGTCCAACGTGACCAGGGACTTGTCCACGAGCTCTGCGAGGACCGGGAGCACGGACCTGGTCGGGACGTCCGTGTCGGCGCACACGGCCTCGGCTGCATCGACCTCTGCCGGTGAGCTGAACACGCCGATCCGGCGGAACACGGCCCGTTGGCGCGTGTCGAGCAGGTCATGGCTCCAGTCGATCACCGCCTCCAGCGTCTGCTGTCGCCGCGTGGCCGTCCGGGCACCCCCGGTGAGCAGGGCGAAGCGATCCCCCAGCCTGTCCACCAGCATTGGCAGGGTGACCGACGACAGCCGGGCCGCAGCGAGCTCGATCGCCAGGGGGAGCCCGTCCAACCGCCTCACGAGCTCGACCACCGCGGGTGCGGTGTGGGCGTCGAGGACGAAGGCCGGCGAGGCGGCCCGGGCACGGTCGCTGAACAGGCGCACCGATGCGACCTGGGCCACCTCGTCGGGGTCGCAGGTGCCCGGTGGCGGCAGCGCAAGGGGAGTCACGGGCCACAGGTGTTCACCGGCGATCCGCAGGCCCTCGCGGCTGGTGGCAATGACCCGGATCTCGGCACCGGCATCGAGCAAGAGCTCGACTGCCTCGACCGCCCCGTCCAGGACATGCTCGCAGTTGTCGACCACGACCACGAGTGCCCGATCTCGGACACCGCGGACGACGCGCTGTGCCAGCGGGGCGACGGGCCGACCGGTCGGGTCGGTCGGTGCCGAGGAGATGCCGATCGCCCTGGCCACGGCGTCCAGGACCGCTGCCGGGCGAGGCACGGGCCCGAGTTCGACCAGGTGTGCGTCAACCTCCATGGCGTCGACCAGGCGCTGTGCCACCGCGATGGCCAGTCGCGTCTTGCCGATCCCGCCCGGACCTGTGAGGGTGACCAGCCGGTGCTCGCCGCAGAGCCGCTCCAGCGCTTCGAGTTCACTCGTGCGTCCGACGAGTTCCGACAGCGGTCGTGGCAGGACGCTGGCCGACCCGGATGCGCCATCGTCCGCGCCATCTGGGCCAGGAACCGGGCCGAGCCCGTGGTCGTGGCGCAGCACCTGCTGGTGGAGCTGCTGCAGCGCCGGACCCGGGTCGACGCCGAGTTCATCACGCAGTCGTCGCGTGATCGCGCCGTGGGCTTCGAGCGCATCGGTCTGGCGTCCGGCCCTGTACAGCGCCGTGATCAACAGGGCGTGGAGGTCCTCGTCGAAGGGGTGGAGGCCGACGAGTCGACTGGCCTCGGCGATCACCGCGTCGGTGCGACCGAGGGCCAGGTCTGCCGTCAGGCAGCGGCGTTGGGCGGCGACTCGAAGCTCTTCGAGCCGGGCGACTTCTCCACGCGCCACGGGGTCGTCAGGCAGGGCGGCGTACGGCGCTGCCTCCCACAGGCGCAGGGCGGCGCGGAGGACGTCCGCAGCGGCGTCGTTGTCGCCGGCGCCCACGTGGCGACGGCCGTCTGCGACGAGTTGTTCGAATCGATCCACGTCCACGCCACCCGGGTCGACGTCCAGCCGGTAGCCGCGCTCCTCGGTCACGATCGGGTCGGCCGCCCCCGCCCGGGCGAAGGCACGTCGCAGGGCCGCGACCCTCGCCTGGATCGCGTTGTCGACGTTGCCCGGCAGGCGGTCGCTCCACAGGACCTCGGCGATCCGGTCGGTGGACACGGCCGCATTGCGATGCAGGCACAGGAGTTCGACGAGCGCGATGGAACGGGGGCCGGTGACGGTGATGTCGTCGGTGCCATGGATCACTGGTGGCCCGAGCACGCGGAGGTGCATGGGTGCACTCGAGCCTGTCCTCGTCATCGCCGCCACCCTGGGACCAACGCGTCCGGTACGCGTCGCTCCTCCGAATCCTAGGCTGGCGCGCCGTCGGCGCTGGTGAACTCGCTGTCGCTGCGTCAGGCGAACTCCACCCTCCGCGCGCAGCGAGGAACTCCAACCCGTCCGAGCGCAGCGAGCACCCGGCGGAGGCTCAGGCTGGACGTTCCGAGCGCAGCGAGGAACTCCAACCCGTCCGAGCGCAGCGAGGACGGGCGAGGACGGGCGTTTGCCCAACTCCTGTGCAGGCAATACCTTGCGCATGTGGGCCTCGCGCCCGCATCGCCCCAATGGATCATCGGCACCGGCGCCATTTCGCCGCTGCCGGATCCGCCCACCACCATCCGTACCGGCCCGTTGCCGGTCACGCCATGCATTCGGAAGTCGTCGGGGCGTCGACGACCGGGTTGCCAAAGGAGTTGGTTGCGCTGCAGGGAAACATCATCAAGGGCAAGGTCGTCCGCCTCGAGGAGTACGGGGCCTTCGTCGAAATCGCCACCGAGAACGGTCCGGTCACTGGACTGGTCCACGTGTCGGAGGTCGATGCCGACTTCGTGGAGAACATCTACGCCTACCTGGCGGAGGGTGACGAGGTCGACGTCAAGATCCTCGACGTCAAGGAGGACGGCAAGGTCGACCTGTCGATCAAGCAGGCCGATCCGGACTGGCGCGACGAGGAAACCCCCAACCTGCGACCCAAGCTCGACAAGGACTTCAACAAGAAGTTGCGTCGCTTCATGCACAAGTCGCAGATGATCCAGGGTGAGGCGCGTCGCCAGCGTCGCGGTCGACTCTGACCCTCTCGGATCACGATCACTCGGAGCCTGACGGTCCACCACTGTCGGCGCCGAACTCCCACGCCAGCGATCACGGGTCGCTGGCGTCGTTGGGTCGCGACGATGGCTTGATTCCCCCCGGCGCGACCGCAGCCGACCCCGTCGTGGTCGATCCGGACGCGTCGATCGAGCGCAGTCGTGATCTTCCGTACGCGGACGAGGTGGAGCGCGCGGTCGTCTCGGTCCAGATCGGACGACCGGCGCGAGGGCGTTCTGCAGTGGTGCATCGCTGCGCCTGGGGGCTGCCCACGGTGATCCGCGTCGATGCCCGTCTCCCGGACGGCACGCCGTTCCCGACCCTGTTCTGGCAGACCTGTCCCGCCCTGCGGTCACAGATCGGTCGGCTCGAAGCCGACCGCAGCATGGTCGGCATCAACGAACGCCTCGAGGCCGACGCCGACTTCCAGGCCGCGCACGAGGCCGCCCAGGACCGGTATCGCGAGCTGCGAGACGAGTTCGGCGGGCCCTTGCCGGGCAACCCCTGGGCCGGTGGCAACCCCAAGTACGTCAAGTGCCTGCACGTCCACGCCGGTCATGGGCTGGCAACCAACGACTCGCCCGTCGGCGAGTGGACGATGGAGGCGGCGCGACCCGTGCCGTGTGCCGGACCGTGCGTGACCCCGGAGGACCTGCCCGACGACCTCCCCACGCCGCCATGACATTCGTGCGGGCGGTGGTGGACTGCGGGTCGAACTCGACGCGGCTGTGGCTGCGTCCCGACCCCGCGACAGCGCCGACGCACCGCGAGCGCGTCACGCGGCTCGGCCAGGGCGTGGACGCCACCGGGAGGCTGGATCCGGCCGCGATCGAGCGGACCACGTCGACCATCGCGGACTACGCCGACGAGTGGCGTGCCGCCGGCGTCACGGCCTCCGAGGTCGTGGTCATCGCCACGTCGGCGGTCCGCGACGCTGACAACCGCGACGTCTTCGTCGCCGCCGTCCATGAGCTGGCCGGTGTCACCCCGACCGTCCTGACCGGTGACCAGGAAGCCGCCGCCTCGTTCGTGGGAGCGACGAGCGAGTTGGAACCGCTGGACGAGGAGACCCAGGTCGTCGTCGTCGACATCGGTGGCGGGTCCACCGAGTTGGTCACGGGCGTGCCCGGCACGACCCGGCAGTTGCGTGGCACGTCGACCCAACTGGGCACCGTCCGCTTGACCGAGCGATGCCTGGACGACGACCCGCCCACCTCCATCCAGGTCGATGCTGCGCGCGCGACCGCCCGGGACATCCTCACCGACGGCCTGGCCCACCTCGACCTCGACGATCCGCGGACCGTGCACCTCGTGGCCGTGGCCGGGACCGCGACGACGTTGGCTGGACTCGACCTGGGTGACGGCGAGGACAGCACCTTCGAACGACTCGACGGTCACGTCCTCACGGCATCGCGGCTGGCAACGCTGACCCGGGATCTGGTGGGTCGCAGTGCCGCGGACCGGCTGGCGATCGGGCCCATGAATCCGGGCCGAGCAGACGTCATCGCGGCCGGCGCCATCATCCTCGACGAGTTGATCGACCTGTTGGGGCGCCCGGACGTCACCGTGTCCATGCGCGACGTGATGGACGGCGTGGCCGCGTTGTGGCCGTTCGACTGATGTTCCGAGTGGGGCAGGTGGTGCCGTCGACTCGCCGGACGTTGCCCCCCCTGGGCGGGGCCGTGGGTCATCGCCGGACACGCCCGATCGGCATGTCGGTGTCGCCCGGACGATGGATCGGGTCGACGGGCAGGTCTGTGGCAGCAGCCCGGCGCTGGGCCCAGGCGGCGTAGCGACGTGTCAACGGCGCGGCAGTGGCACCGTGTGCCACGATGCTGGCCCCGACGGTGAGCGCCAACACCAAGATGGCACGTGGTGGCACGGCTGCACCCGCCTCCTCCAACGCAATCAGGCCGAACAGCGCCGTGGCCAGACCGCGCGGTCCGAACCAGCCAATCATCGCCACCGTCTGCCATGCGTCGTGCGTGCCGAGCATGGCGATGGCGACCGGGAGCATCCGTGCGATGGTGAGCGCGAACAACGCGAAGACGACGTCCGACAACCGGACGGGGCCCAGACCGATCCCGGGCAGCAGCAGCCCGAACAGGAAGAACGCCCCGATGGTCAGCAACTCGGCGGTGTCCTCGGTGTAGGAGCTGACCTCGTCGACCGTGTCACCCAGTTGTTGCCGGAATGCCAGGCCCGCGACGAACGCGGCGACGAAGGTCACGGCTTCCAGACCGATCGAGACGGTCGTGACCAGGCCGATCACGGTCAGCGTGGCGAGCTGTGCCCAGATCTCGTCGACGAGGTCGTGACTGCGACCCCATCGCAGCAGCCACCCCCCAAGGGTCCCGATGACGGCGCCGATCAGGGCGGCGGTCGCGATCAGGACCAGGATCTCACCCCCGATCGCCTGGGGTGTGATGTCGTCCGCCTCGCCGATCATCAGGGCGATCGAGATCGTCACGATCGGGGTCGCAAGTCCATCGTTGAGGCCGGACTCGACATTGATTGCCTGGCGCAGCCGCCGCGGCAGCGACCGGGCCTTCACGATGATCCCGGCCAGGGCGGCGTCGGTGGCCGACAGGGCCGCGCCCAGCAACAGTGCCGGACCGAGTTCCAGGTCCAGAGTGAGCATCGCCATCGACGTGATCAGCAGCATCGACAGGGGCAGACCCAGCAAGAGCAGGCGGCCCGGCAACGAGCTGTGCCGCAGCGATGTCAGCGACACCCGGCTGGCGTCGCTGAACAGCACGATCGCGAGCGTGACCTCGGCCAGCAGGATCAGGACGGATCGTTCCGGACCAGACGAACCGACGGCCAGGCCGGTTGCCCCGCCGGCGATGATCATGAGTGCCGGGGGCGTGATGGGCCCGTCGACGAAGCGTCGCGAGACCACCGCGACCACCACGACCGCTGCGAGGAATGCCGCGATTGCAAGCACGGAGACTCCTGTCTGCGCATGTCTGCATCGGGACCCTACTCGCGGCATGCCGCTACCGTCGCCGCCGCAGCCCTCGGGCACGGCGGCAGCCACGACATGACGGGATCGGACGTGACCACGCAGGTCTTCGATGCACTGTGGCCGCGGGCCCGTGCTGCCCTTGCCGCCCTCGACGAGGACGTCGTGTCGGTCCCTGCGACGGCCAAGGTCGGTGCCGTGCTGGTGCTGGTGCGCGACACGCCCAGCGGTCCCGAACTGGTGCTCACGCGGCGCCGGCGGGACATGCGCTCGCATCCCGGCCAGGTCTCGTTTCCCGGTGGACGCGTCGACCCCGGCGAAACGGTCGTCGAGGCTGCCCTGCGCGAGGCCAACGAGGAGATCGACCTCGATCCGTCCTCGGTGGAGGTGATCGGAAGAGGACCCGTCTTCTACATCCCCCCGTCGCGGTTCTGGGTGGCGCCCGTGCTGGCCCGCTGGGCGCATCCCCACGACCTGCAGGCCAACCCGACCGAGGTCGACCACATCCTGCACGTGCCGTTGGTCCACCTCGTGGATCGCGCGCAGTGGCGCAGCGTGCCGTTGTCGGCGGGCGGTGGTACCTGGGCGTGGCAGTTGGACGATGACCTGTTGTGGGGCGCCACCGCCATGACGGTCAGTCAACTCCTGGACGTCGTGGCCCCCGGTTGGCACGACGACGAACACCCAAGTGGCTTCGACGACGAACGCAAGGTGCGACCGTGGGAGGACATGCCCATGCAGGTGCCGCGCAACCTGCTGGAAGGTGACCTGCCGACCCGGACGTTGTCTTCGGTGCCGGTCATCGACGTCGCCACGATGCGCGCGATCGACGCCGCCGCGAACGCCGCGGGGTGGCCATTGGCGGCGATGTCCGAGCACGCCGGTCGCGGCGTCGCCCACGCCATGCGGCGGTTGCTTGCGCCCGCATCGCTGCAGGGCGCCACGATCACCGTCCTGGTCGGGCCGGGTGGCAACGGCGCGGGCGGCCTGGTCGCCGCCCGGTTGCTGGCCACGGCCGGCGCCGACGTCTCGGTGGTCCTGACCAGCGAACACGGGACGGTGGCCGTTGGTGGTCAACTGGCCGTGCTCGAGGCGGCCGGCATCCCGGTGACGACCGTCGCGGACGCCGACTTCGACACCACCGCGCCCGGCGATGGCGTCGTCGACGCCATGGTCGGCCTGGGCGCCGATCCGCCATTGCGGGGAGCCGCGGCAGAGGCGGCATCATGGCTGCGAGCCCATACGTCCCGCGTCGTGTCCATCGACCTGCCGTCCGGGCTCGGCGGTGACATCGGCTTGCGCGGACCTGGCGTGACCGCCGACGTGACGGTGACCGTGGGACTGCCCAAGCAGGGACTTGCCGAACGGATCGTGTCGCCGTACGTCGGCGATCTCTACCTCGCAGACCTGGGCATCCCCCCTGGACTGTGGGCCTCGGTCGGCGTGGAGGTTCCGGACGGCCTGTTCACCGATGGGCCGCTGGTCCGCCTCGTGCCGGACACGGGCGTGGCTGGCGATGCCGGCACACCGGACCAGAGCGTGTGAGCCACTCGACGGCACCACTCGACGGCATGGCCATGCCCACCCTGAACGGAGCCCACTGATGAACTGGCTGCAGGCAGGACTCGGCGTTGTCGCCGTGCTGATCGGGTTGGTCTGGACCGGCCAGGGGCTGGGATGGATCGGCGGGTCGTTCATGTCGGGCGTTCCCTTGTGGGCGATGATCGGCCCCTTCGTGGTCGGAGTGGGCGTCTTCACGATCGTTCGCGCCCGCTCCCGGCCGGACTGATGCGTTGCGGGGGGGCGAGCCGAAGTAGGTTCGGGGCACGCGGGCGTGCTGGAACTGGCAGACAGAGGGGCCTTAAAAGCCCCCGAGCGCAAGCTCGTGTGGGTTCGAATCCCACCGCCCGCACTCGTGCGGGCGCGTGTGCGCCCGGCAGGCCACACTGGGGTCGCTGCCGTGTCGCATCGGGACGGCATCCACGATCCGCAAGGGTGCTGCATGGTTCCTGGTGACGACCTCGCCCGCCCCCATCACGACGGATCCGCGCTGTACGCGGCCACGGACGCACCGTCGCTGGGCGACGACGTCGAGGTCCGACTGCGCGTCCCGGCCGCGACCGCGGCAGGCGTCGACGAGGTCTGGTTGCGCACGACACCCGATGCCGAACCCCACATGGCGAGGCTGACGCGTGCCGGCACGGATCGTGGCGACGACATGTGGGCGGGCACCGTGTCGGTGCGCAACCCGGTCAGTGGCTATCGGTTCCTGGTCACCGGCGCCCGTGGCACGACCTGGGTCAACCAGGCCGGGGAGTTCGGCCACGACGTGCCCGACGCTGCCGACCATCGCCTGGTGGCGTTTCCGGCCCCGCCGGCCTGGCTGGACGACGCCGTGCTCTACCAGGTGTTCCCGGATCGGTTCGCACGTTCGGGTCGCGTCGACGCCGACCGTGAACTGGCCGATTGGGACGATCCCGTCGTGACGCACTATCCGGCGTCGATGCGGCAGTGGTACGGCGGCGACCTGTACGGCGTCGCGGACCATCTCGACCACGTCGCCGCCCTGGGCGCCACGGCGATCTACCTCAACCCCATCTTTCCCGCTCCCGAGAACCATCGCTACTGCGCGTCGTCGTTCGACCACGTCGATGCCCTCCTGGGCGGCGACGACGGCCTGGTCGCCCTGACCCGCGCAGCCCACGCGCGTGGCATCCGCGTCGTCGGCGACCTGACCGCCAACCACACGGGTGACGGCCACGACTGGTTCGCGGCTGCCCGAGCGGGGGAGCACCCGGAGCGTGACTTCTATCGCTGGATCGACGAACCCGACAGCTGGGAATCGTGGGGCGGCGTCGGGACGCTGCCGCGTCTGGACCATGCCAGCGCCGAACTGCGCCAGCGCCTG
>Ga0102946_1000435_pt1 | contig 14652 bp, 11 predicted proteins | sample SalPon2A_A_D1_MG_FD_78209 | JGI IMG/M metagenome (GOLD analysis project Ga0102946, IMG submission 78209) | Soil microbial communities from South San Francisco under conditions of wetland restoration - Salt Pond MetaG R2A_A_D1_MG | ecosystem: Environmental > Terrestrial > Soil > Wetlands | place... | reverse complement strand
CGACCGAGGCGAGGGCGAGCGACGCGATCGAGCGGATGGTGGTCGGCACGGCCGCCTATCTCCCGCCGGAGCAGGCGATCGGCCGGCGCACCGACGAGCGCGCGGACCTCTACTCGCTCGGAGCGCTGCTTTACGAGATGCTCGTCGGGGAGCCCCCGTTCCCGGGGGATGACCCGGTGAGCATCATCAGCCGCCACCTGAGCGCCGAGCCGGTGCCACCGTCGACGCATCGGCCCGAGATCCCCGCCGCCGTCGACCGCGTCGTCGGACGCCTGCTGGCGAAGTCCCCGGACGATCGCCCGGGCGGTGCGGCGGAGCTGCTCGACGAGCTCGGCCGGATCGATCTGACCGAGGAGGGCAGCCCGGACCCCGAGGGCGCGCCCGCGAACCCGCTCGACGCGCTCGCCGCCGGCCTCTTCGTGGGCCGGGATGCGGAGTTCGGCGACGTTCGCGACCTGCTCGACGGCGCCCTCGGCGGCCACGGCGGGGTCGCGCTGATCGAGGGGGAGCCGGGGATCGGCAAGACGCGCATGGTCGAAGAGGCGATCACGTACGCACGGGTCAGGGGGGCCGTGACGCTTTCCAGCTCCTGCCACGAGGCCGAGGCGACCCCACCGTTCTGGCCGTTCGCGGAGGGGATTCGCGGGTACGTCCGCGACGTCGATCCGGTCGGCCTCGCTTGGCAGCTCGGCGCGGATGGACCGGAGCTCGCCCGGCTCGTCCCCGAGCTCCGCGAGCTCGTTCCGTCGATCGCCGAGCCTGCGCCGCTCGAGGGGGACGAGTCCCGCTTCCGGTTCTTCGAGGCGGTCAGCAGCTTCCTGGTCGGGGTCGCGCGCTCCAAGCCTCTGGTCTTCGCGATCGACGATCTCCACTGGGCGGACAGCTCGTCGCTGGAGCTGCTGCGCTTCCTCGGACACCGGACGTCGGGCGCACCGATGCTCTTGGTCTGCGCCTACCGCGAGGAGGAGGCGAGCGCGCGCGGGCCGACTCGCCGGGCGATCGCCGATCTCGACGAGCTTCCTCGCCGCCGCCGGATTCCGCTCCGGGGCCTCGGCCCCGATGCGATTCGGCGCTTCGTTGAGTTGAGCACCGGCTCGGAGCCGGGGGACGAGCTCGTGGCCGAGATCAGCGAGCAGACCGGGGGCAACCCCTTCTTCGTCGGCGAGGTCGTCCGCCTGCTGGCCCAGGAGCGAGCCGCGGGCGGGGGCGACCCGGGGCCTCCGGGGAGATCCGTTCCCCGGGGTGTCACGGACGCGGTCGCCCGGCGGATCGCCCGCCTGGACGACACTCAGACCGAGACCCTCGAGGTCGCTGCGGTCGCCGGACGGGAGTTCGAGCCGGACCTGATCGAGGCGGTGCTCGGGCGTCCCGTGGAGGACGATCTCGGGGCCGCGGTGGCGGCGCGGATCCTCGAGCGAGCGGGCTCCAGCGGCGACCGGCTGATCTTCGCGCACGCCGTGTTCCGCGAGGCGCTGTACGAGGGCCTCGGGACGAGCCGCCGTCGGGAGCTGCACGAGGCCGTCGCGCTCGCCTTGGAGCAGCGGTGCGGGACGGACACCGAGCCCTACGTCCAGGCGCTCGCCCACCATTTCGTCCGCGCCGGCGACTCGCACAGCGCCAAGGCCCTCGAGTTCGCTCTCGCGGCGGCCAGACAGGCCGCGGAACAGCTCGCCCACGCGGATGCCGCCGAGCACCTCGAGCGAGCGCTGGCGCTGCAACCGGATGAAGCCGGCGCGGCGCTCGGGCTGCGACTTCAACTCGCGCACGAGCTGATTCGTTCCGGCCGTTTCAACGACGCCCGCGAGCGGCTCATCGAGACCGCGGCGCGCGCTCGGGAGGCCGGTGACACCGAGGCGCTCACGTCGGCGGCGCTCGCGCTCGCGGAGCTGACCGAGACCGGAACCACGAACACCGAGCTCGTCGCCCTGATCGAGGAGGTGCTCGAGCGGCTGGGCGACTGCCCGCCGGCTCTGGAGGCGAGGCTGCGGGCGGCGCTCTCGGCCGAGCTCTACTGGGAGGGCGTGGAGGGCTCCTGTGAGACCGAGGGCCGCCGCGCGATCGAGCTCGCCTACGAGTCGGGTGACGATGCGGCCCTCGCGGAGGTGCTCGCGATCCGCCAGTTCCTCGATGTCGGCCGGCCCGGGACCCTGGAGATCAGGCTCGAGAACGCCCGCGAGATGGTCGCCGCCGCGCGGCGCGTCGGAGATCGCCGCAACGAGATTCGCGCGATCGCCTACCTGGTCGTCTCAGCTCTGCAGTCGGGGGACGTGGAGGCTGCGGACCGCGCACTCGATTCATACCGGCGGCTTGCGGGCGCGCTGGGAGAGCCCCGGCACCTGTGGCACGTGCCGATGATCGAGGCCTCGCGGGCGCTGATGGCAGGGAGGTTTGATGACGTCGAGGCGCTCTCCGCGGAGGCAGGCAGGCTCGGCGGGATCGCCGAGGAGCCGCTGGCAGTGCAGTTCCACACGGCTCAGCTCGGGATCCTCAGGACCCTGCAGGGAAGGGCGGAGGAGATGCTCCCGCGGGTCCGGCGCATGGTCGAGGCCTACCCCGCGATCCCGGCCTGGCGGCTGGCGCTGATCGGCTTCCTCGCGGAGGCGGACCGGCTCGACGAGGCGCGGATCGAGTACGAGCCGCTCGCGGCCCGGGGGTTCACGGGCCTTCCCCGCGACGCGAACTGGATGGTCGGCATGTGCAGGGTGGGTGATGCGGCGGCTCGCCTCGGCGACGAGCAGACCTGCGAGGGCCTGCTCGCCGAGCTTGAGCCGTTCGCCGGTCAGCTCGTGATCATCGGCCGGGCGGCAGGGTGCAACGGCCCCGTCGATCGCACGCTCGGGCTGATGGCGGCGGCGATCGGGGACCACGACCGGGCGGTCGGCCATCTGCGCGAGGCGGTCGCGATCTGCGAGCGAGTCGGTGACCGCCCGTTCAGGGCGGAGACGCGTGCACACCTCGGCCGCGTGCTGCTGTCCCGGGACGAGCAGGGGGACCGGGAGGACGCCTTCGATCAGCTCAGCCTGGCGCTCGACGACGCCCAGGAGCTCGGCATGCGCAAGGTCGTCGAGCGGGCGGTCCGGCTTCGGCTCGAGGCCCAGGGCGTAGCGGGCGTCGACGCCAACGCCTCGATCGACAGCGTCGCCCTCGCCGTCGCCGATGAGCGCCCGGACCTGCTCTCGTTCGCCTCGCCGGATGGCCGCGTGACGATCCTCTTCAGCGATATCGAGAACTCGACCCTGATGACCGAGCGCCTCGGGGACGAGCGCTGGATCGAGGTTCTGCGGGATCACAACTCGATCTTCCGCCGGCGGCTCGAGGAGCGTGACGGCTATGAGGTCAAGAACCAGGGCGACGGCTTCATGCTCGCCTTCCCCGACCCGGTGGCTGCGCTCGAGTGCGCGCTGGCGGTCCAGGCGGACCTCGAGTCCCGGGGTGGGTCCGAGGACGAGCGGATCCGAGTGCGGATGGGGATGCACGTCGGCGAGGTGATCGAGGAGGAGGGCGACTTCTTCGGTCGCAGCGTGATCCTCGCGGCCCGCATTGCGGCGCAGGCGGTCGGCGGCGAGATCCTGGTCTCGGAGGCCCAACACGAGGCCGCGGAGCAGTTCGAGTTCGGCGAGGGCCGCGAGCTCGAGCTCAAGGGCCTCGCCGGCACCCACCGCGTCTATCCGGCGAAGGCGCGTCGGGCGGCACCAGTGCCCTGATCTCGGCAAGCATCCGCCGGGAGTCCTCGAAGACATCGCCCCAGGTGTAGCGACGGAACTCGTCGCCGCGCGCATATGCCTCCCGCTCGCGGAGCCGATCCCGCTCCCAGGCGTGGCGGGAGCGGTGATAGGTGTAGCTGTCGAGCTCGACCGTCAGCCCGATTTCGGGCCAGCGGCAGTCCACGCGGCGCTCGTCCACGACGCGGTTGGTCTCCGGCAGCTGCCGCCCCTCCTCACGAAGAAGCTCGAGGAAGCGCGCCTCCAGCCGGCTGAGCGCGAGCGTGAGGTCGCCGTGCAGCGCCAGCCTCAGCCTGCGCGCTCCGGGCGCGTTTGGGCGCCGAGCCAAGGCGCGTTCGACCTGAGCGGGAGTGGTCCCGTGCTTGACGCCGGCCTCGTGACAGGCGAGGGCGAGAGCCTCCAGGTCGAGCTCTGCCCCGAGGTCGACGAGGGTCTCGGGTACCGAGGTCAGCGGAATGCCGCGGCGCCGGATGCCCAGCCGCGCGGGTCCACGAACGCGGCGGGTGCGCACGCCGTGGACCCGCCGCTGCGTGAGGCACCAGACGTCCGCCGGCGGGGCGGCCCCTTTGATCAGCCCGAGCAGGTACGCCGCGGCGCGCCCACCCAGCAGCGCGCCGCGGCCGCCCGCCTTCACGGCGGCCATATAGGTGGCCTCGACGCTGGGAGCGGCGTGCCCGAGGCGGTAGACCCCCCGGTGCACCCGGATCAGCAGCCCCTTGTGGACCCGAGTCCGGAGCTCGTCGTCGGTGACATCGGCCGCCAGCGCCTCCTCGCGCGTGACGATCCCGTGGCCGCGCCCCGCGATCCGAGCGAGGCGCTGCTCGACGGTCCTGACTTTCCGGGCCATACGCCTGAAAAGGCAGGAGCGCCCCGAAGTTCGCCCCCCGGGGCGTTTGGCGATCATCGCGGTGATCGGCTTCAGCGGGGTGGCCACGGTCCATCTCAGCCCAATAGGATCCACCTATGCCGCGGAGCTGGATCATCTCGATGGTCATCCTCATCCTCTGCCTGATCGCCTCGATGGTGATCGGGATCAGCAAGCTCTGAGCGCGCGCCGGGCGCGCGCCGCCGCTCAGATGCCGAGCGTCTCGCAGGTCGATCTGCGATCGAGGGCGGCCGCAAGGTCGAGCAGCCCGGCTCCGTAGGCGTCGGCCTGCGCCGGGTCGTGCACCGGGCGGGCCGTACACCGCAGCCACTCCTCGACCTCGGTGCGCCTCGGCTTGCGACCGAGCCGGCGCTTCAGCACGCGGGAGGAGATGACCAGCGCCGCGGCCGCGCTCACGTGGGGCGCGGACATCGACGTGCCCTCGTAGACGGGGTAGCCGAAGCGCCGGAAGTCGGGGTTCGACCCGCCGCCGGGCCGCAGCGTGAGCTGGGTGATCGTCGGGCCCGCCGCGAACGGCTGGCAGTGGGCGCCCCCGCGTGCCTTGAAGGCGTCCGGGCCACCACCGGGCGCCGTGATGTCGACTCCGGGGCCGCGGCTGGAGAAGTCCGACAGGCATCCCCGGATCGTTCCCGAGGCAACGCCGAACGTGATCTTCGCCGGCATCTGGGCGGTGCTCGCCCCCGCGTTCCCGGCGGCTGAGACGACGACGATTCCCTTGCGCTGCGCCTTGCGAATCGCGTGGCAGACGCCACGGAGCGAGCTGCAGTCGCCGAAGGCGGCCCCGAACTCGAGGCTCAGGTTGATCACCTTGGCGCGGTTGCGCGTCGCCCAGCGGATTCCCTTGGCGACGTCCTTGGCGGATCCCGAGCCCCCTCTATTGAGCACTCGTACCGGCATCATCCGCAGCCCGTCGGCCAGTCCGGTCACGGCCTTCTTGTTGCCCGTCTGCTCGAAGATCGTCGAGGCCACGTGGGTGCCGTGGCCGTTGTGATCGAGCGGGATGCGGTCCTTGCCGATGAAGTCCCTGCCGCCCACGAAGGCTCCGGGCGCCAGGTCGGGGCTGCGGCGGAAGCGCGTGCGGTTCCGGTAGGCGACCCCTGTATCGACGATCGCGACGATCGGGCCGCGCTTGCCGTTCTTGCGGCGGCCTTCCGGGTGCCCCATGCGCTTGAGCAGATCCCAGGCGCGCGGGGCGTTGACGCCGCAGGGATGCTTGCGGTCGCACGGGGTCCCGACCGGGGGCGGGGCCAGGAAGTTCCACTGGTCGCGCTGCCAGCCACCCCGCTTCCCGCCGCGGCCCGGGTCACGGGGGATCCGGGAGGCGCGCGCAACGGGATTCGGCGCCGCCCACTTGACCCGGGGATCCGCGGACAGCTCGTCGACGCGCTCTTCGACGGTCTCGCCCTCCGGCACGGGCAGGGCACGTTCGGTCGCCTTGCCGCGGAAGCGGACGAGGACCTCGTCGGCGACGACCTCGCCGCCGGAGCCGAGCATCACCGTCGGTCCCTCGGGGCCGGGCGCCGCCGGGGGCGGGGATGATGCCGCCGGCGCCGCGACGACCAGCGCCGCCAGCGCTGCCATCGATGTCATCAGGACGCCGGCGACCGTGCCACGGCGCGACCGTGCCGGCTCCTGGAGGTTGTGGGCAGGGGTGAGCCTCATGTACCTACCCCAACACGAATAGTCGCTCCGAGTTGCCTTGCCGTGTCGCAGTGCCGATACTCCACCGGATGAATGCTTCCAGCTTCAGTACGGCGGATCGGCGGTTCATGGACCGGGCGCTGCGCCTGGCCCGTGATGCGTCCGCGGACGGCGAGGTGCCGATCGGGGCCGTGATCACCCGCGGGGACAAGGTCGTGGCCGAGGCCGCGAACGAGCGCGAGGGGCGGCCGGACCCCACCGCCCACGCCGAGCTGATCGCGATCCGCGAGGCCGCTCGCTCGCTCGGTGGCTGGCGGCTGCCCGGGACGACCATGTACGTGACGCTTGAGCCCTGCGCGATGTGCGCGGGCGCGATCGTGCTCGCCCGGATTCCGCGCGTCGTTTACGCCGCGGACGATCCGAAGGCGGGCGCGGCCGGCTCGGTGCTCGACGTGCTCGCCGAGCCCCGGCTCAATCACCGGCCTCGGGTCGAGTCCGGGCTGCTCGCGGATGAGTCCGCGGAGCAGCTGCGCGAGTTCTTCCGCGAGCGCCGTCAGACCGACTGATCGCCGTCGTCCAGGCCGGCCGACGGGGCCATCGTCAGCGGCTCGCCCGTACGGCGCACCGCAGGCAGGTAGATCGCCGCCGCCGTCCCGGCGCCCGGCTCCGACCTCAGTCGCAGATCGCCGCCCGCGGCGCGGGCGGCCCCGGCGATCGTGGGGAGCCCCAGACCGCTGCCTCGGGCGCCGTGCTTGGTCGTGAAGTAGGGCTCGATCGCCCGCTCGAGCTGGTCCGCGCTCATCCCGATCCCCGTATCGGTCGCCTGTAGGCAGACGTACCAGCCGGGGCCGAGGCGCTCGTCACCCGACTCCACCGCAACCATCCTCGCGCGGATCGTGAAGCTCCCCCCGGAGGGCATCGCGTCGCGGGCGTTCCCGGCCAGGTTCAGCAGAATCTGCTCGACCTGCTCCTCGCTGATCCGGACGCGCGGCAGTCCCGCGGCGGGCTCGATCGCCAGCTCGACGTCCGGCCCAAGAGCCCGGGTCAGCAGGCGCGAGCAGGCCGTTATCGCGCGGCTGAGGTCGAGCGGGGCGATCGCGTCGCCGGTCGGCCGCGTGGCATCGATGAGCCTCCTGGTGAGGCCGGTGGCCCGCTCGGCCGCCGTTCTGATCTCCTCGGCGCGCTCGCGGGTCCCGGGGTCGCCGCGGCCGTCCTCGAGCTCGCTCGCGCAGGAGAGGATCACCGAGAGCAGGTTGTTGAAGTCGTGGGCGGTCTCGGCCGTGAGCAGGCGGAGGCTCTCCCCGTCCCCGGTCCGCGGCGAGGACGTCCCCGGCGCGGCTTCTGCACCGCCGAGCGGGCCGGTTGCGTTGCCCTTGCGGCGACCGCCGTCGGGCTCCCGTGGCGCGGCGAAGGGGCCCAAGCCGGCATCTGCCGGCCCGGCGTTCGCGAAGGGCCGGGTCGCGAGGCCGGTGGCTTTGTGCCCGGTCGCCCGCCTTGATGTCGGCTCTTGAGGATCCATCGCAAGGCGAGACCGCCGGGAGCGGGCTCGCCACCCAATCCTTCGCCCTCGGGCGCTGCGTCCCTGCCGCAATGGCGCGGAAGCTTCCGGTGCGCTCTGTGTGTGGACGACCAAGCGTTCAGCGGAGAGGGTGGGATTCGAACCCACGAGGCAGATTCCTCCGCCCACGCGATTTCCAATCGCGCACCTTAAGCCACTCGGTCACCTCTCCGGGCGGGCCGGAACGTTAGCGGCGGGGGGCCCGATCGGGTCGCGGGAGAGCTCAGGCGCCGGACGTTGCCGGGGCGCTCCGTCCTGCGACCGCGCCACACCAGAGGGCGAACAGGGCGATCGCGAACAAGGCGCCGAGCCAGTGCACCCCGGCGATCACCGCGACCAGGCTCGGGATGCCCGCGAGGGCGGCGCCGAGCAGCGTTCGCCACCTCGGCAGGTCGAGCACCTGCGCGGTGATCAGGGCGCAGGCCGCCCACGCGCCGGGCCCGCTGAGCCAGCCCCAGTCCTCGAAGAATGACTTCGGCAGCGCGATCGCGAGGACGACCGAGATCGAGATCACTCCAGCCGCCTGGACGGCCGCCGCTCGCCACATGATGCCTCGATCCACGCTCGCCATTATCGCCCGTTAGCCTCGTTGGCAGGCGCAAGCGAGCGAAGGAGCAAAGGTGGCGGACGCGGAGCGAATCTGGACGGTCTATCTGGCGGGTGAGATCCACTCGGACTGGCGCGAGCGGATCGCGAGCGGGGTCGAGCGGCTCAAGCTCCCGGTCGTGCTCACCTCCCCGGTCACCGACCACGGCGCCAGCGACGACTGCGGCGCCGAGATCCTCGGGTCCGAGGACGACAAGTTCTGGCACGACCACAAGGGCGCCGGCGTCAACGCGGTCCGGACCAACACGCTGCTGCGCGAGGCCGACATCGTAGTCGTCCGCTTCGGCGAGAAGTACAAGCAGTGGAACGCCGCCTTCGACGCCGGTCAGGCGGCAGCGCTCGGCACCCCCTTGATCACCCTGCACCCGCCCGATCACAACCACGCCCTCAAGGAGATCAACCGGGCCGCCCTCGCCAGCTGCGACGACCCCGAGCAGGTCGTGGGGATCCTTCGCTATGCGATCGAGGGCCGACTCTAGCTGTCGCTTCCTGTCTGGAAGTTATCCTCGGCGTTTGATTCAATCTCGCCGATGGACGGGGCAGGCGTAGGAAGGCTGCGGTCAGGTCGTGGGGTGCGCGGATGGAGCTTGGTGGTGCTTCTCGTGCTCACCGGCGCCGTTGCGGCCGCGACGGGCACAGGTCATGCGGGCGCTCAAGGCAGCGCTTGCAAGCAGCAGGAGCTCAACGTCGGGATCGTCATCGCGAAGGGCTGCTTCGCCGCGGATGGGAAGGTCAACACCGCTACGAGCACGGTCGAGCTGAACGGGTTTGGCCTGGAGGCGACACCCGCGGCACCGCTCACGATCGACACCGCCGCGGCCACGGTCAGTACGGGGGGTAAGGAGGTCGGCTTCACCGCCGGCATCGGCGGCTCGGCGATCCGCATGGACTCGACCGCCTTCGACTTCGAGGTCCCAGGGTCGGGAAAGGTGCAGATCGCGGAGGTCGACGACGGCCTCAAGGTCGCCGACGTGATCGGCATTCCGATCGTCAACGGCGCGGTCCCCGTCAGCCTGGTGCAGGGGGAAGGCCGGATCGACGCCACGGTCGAGCTGAGCGGGATCTTCCGGGTGGTCAAGAACGCGTCGCTCGCCACGGACGTGACCTTCGACGTCGTCCCGGGTAAGGGGGTGGTCTTCGACGGCGTCAAGCTCGAGTTCGGGGGGTTCAAGGCGGGCCCCTTCGCGGTCAAGGAGGTCGAGGCGGAGTTCAGCCTCTCCGAGAAGGAGTGGGGCGGATCGCTCGAGATCAGCCTGCCGCCTGACGGGCGCGGCGTTGTCGCCGGCTTCAAGATCAAGGACGAGAAGCTCGTCGATCTCAAGATCGGTGTCACCGACATCAACCTCGAGCTCGTCGACGGCGTGTTCCTCCAGAAGCTGATCGGCGAGCTGAACTTCGACGGGCGGATTGCCGCCGATCTCCAGACCGAGATCTCCGCCGGCCCCGAGATCGACATCTTCGGCGAGGAGGTGTCCGCGGTCGCCGTGGACGGAGACATCGCGTTCGACACCGGCAACGCCAGGACCGCCGGGTTCTTCGGAATCGGTGGAAGCATCAAGGTCGTGCGGATCCAGATCGCCTCGGTCGGGTTCCGGGCGTACTTCAGCGGCGCGGTCCGCCTCACCGCCAGGTTCGGTACGGGGTTCCCGAAGTTCACGGATGACCCGGGCCAACCGTTCTTCGTCGGCGGGGAGCTCGACGGCTGGATCAAGGGCAAGCGCTACGAGTTCGACGGGACGGCGGAGCTGAAGGCCGCCTTCATCGTGCTCGCCAAGGGAGAGGCGCTGATCTCCGATCGGGGCGCGGCGGTCTGTGGCGTCTTTCTCAACAAGCCGAGCGGGGGCGGCGCGTACTCGTTCCGGACCCGCCGGATCGAATGGTTCCCGCCATTCACCTGCAACATCGGCAAGTACCGCGATCGCCAGGCCGCGAGCTCTGAGCTGGCGGCGAGCGGTAGCACGAGGCTAGCCCTCGGCCGCGGTCACCGATATGTACGGCTGATCGGTGGGGGAGCCGTACCCGCCTTTCGGCTTGAGGGCCCCGGGGGCAGGGCGGTCGAGCACAGGGCGGGTGAGACCGTGACCCGGGGCGAGGGCCATGTCGTCGTCTCCTCGCCGGAGAACGGCAGCGCTCATGTCGTCCTCGACAAGCCTCGTGGCAACTGGACCCTGCGCGAGCTGGAAGAGGGTCCGTCAATTCTGCGGGTCGAGCACGCCGGCACCCTCCCCGACCCGCGGGTGGCGGCCGAGGTGCGAGGGCGCGGGACGCGCCGCACGCTGGTCTGGGACGCCCGCAAGATTCCCGGTCAGAGCCTGCGCTTCAACGAGGTCACCCCGGACGGGGTCACGCACCCGATAACCCGGACGCGCCGCAGCTCCGGCCGCATGCGCTTCGAGCCGCTCTCGGGCGATCACTACGGGAAGCGCGGGCTCGAAGTCGGCTACCAGCAGCGCCACACCCAGCGGAAGACCGAGATCGTGGACCGCTATCGGGTCAACCGCCCGGCGCTACTTGCGGCGCCCCGCCTGAGGAGGGCGGACCGGCTCGTTCCGGGCACGGTGGTTGGCTGGCGACGCGTGCCCGGGGCGCGGGGCTACCGGGTCTCGATCGCCGGCCCGGACGGGGAGTTTCGCGTCGTCACCGACGTCGGTCGCCGGGCCCGGGCTCACACCTTCCAGGGAATCGTGGACGTGCCCGGTACGGTCGCCCGGGTGCGCGCCCTGAACCGCGACGGGCGAGCGGGGCGCGCCGACCGGAAGCGGGTCCGCTTCACGGGCGCGGTGGCAAATCGGGGTCGGGCAGCCAAGCGCGCCCTGCGGCTCATCCGCATGAGCCGCCGCGGCAATCTGAAGCTGCTCGTGCCCTGCCCGCGCCGCGCCGAATGCAAGATCCGGGCGCGGGTGCGCACGGGTGGCTCGCTCGTCGGCCGGACTGCGGGCGCCCGGATCCCCGCGGGCGCCGCACGCCGGATCACGATCCCGCTCGAGGACGAGGGGGTCGACGCTGTGTCTGCCGGCCGCGGCATCAAGGTCGGCATCTGGGTGAGCCAATTCGGCCAAGCCCGGTCGGCCAGGCGGACCTTCGGCCGGGTCGCCTCGGCCCGTCGCTGACCGGAGCCGCCTCACAACAGCCGAAGCGGGTACTAGGCTGCCCGCACCGGCGGTCGGCCGGAAGCTCGAATGCAAGGAAGTCAGATGGAAACGAGGGAGAAGGTGATCGCCGGGATCGGCGCGCTGGCGCTGGTGATCGGGATCGTCGGTCTGGTGATCGCGATCGGGGCCAAGAACGACACGGCCTCCGAGTCGGAGACCTCGCAGCAGCTGCAGCAGCAGCTTGAGGACAAGGCGGACGAGCTCAAGGCCGAGCTGGACCGCCAGGCCGATGCTGCCGGCACAGCCGACGAGGAGGCCCGGAAGGCCGACAAGAAGGCGAAGCAGGCGAACAACACCGCAAACTCGGCCACCTCGAAGACCGACTCGCTGCAGAAGGAAGTCGACTCGCTCACCAAGACGACCGATCAGCTCACCCAAGAGAACAAGGAGCTGACGGCCGAGGTCAACAATCTCAAGGGCCAGGTCAAGGAGCTGCGGCGCAAGAACAAGTAGCTCGAGGTCCTTCGGCGCGCTCGGCTCCCGCTACCCTTCCCCGTCGCGCCAAGCGCCACCTGGAGGGGTGGCAGAGTCAGGTTGAATGCGCCGGTCTCGAAAACCGGTATACGTCTTTCGGCGTATCGAGGGTTCGAATCCCTCCCCCTCCGTCGAGCACGGCTGTCGGCGGCCCCAGCAACCAAGGGCCCGCGACGAGCGCGCTCGAGCGCTAGGGAGAGGCGCAGAGGACGTATGCCGCCGTCGGTGCGTTGTCGTTCGCCTGGGCTCGCCAGCCGGTCGCGACGTCGCCGACGCCGACGATCGGGGCGTTGATGGCCAGGGCCTGTGCGCCCCCGGTGCCCGTTTCGGCACCGCCACCGATCACGCGCTCACCCTCCTGGCATGTGACCTCGCGGAATCCACTGCTCTGGCCGCTTGACCGGACGATGATGTTCTCGGCAGCGTTCTGGCCTGGATCTCCCTTTTCCCCCTGAGGACCTTGGGGACCTGGGGTCAACTCGATCCGCTTGTCCAGCTTGCGAGCCTGACGCTTCGAGAGCTTCTTGACCTGCTTCTTCTCCTTCTTGTTGAGCGAGGTCACTGCCACGCCGGCGACGGCGCCGCCACCGAGGGCGGCCACGAGCGCGATGACAGCCACGATCATCGCCGGTGACGTCTTGCTGGGCTTGATCTTGCTCACTGGAGTGCCTCCCTGGTCGGTTGCCGCGATCCTACGCCCGCGCGACGCGGCTCGCAAGCCGGCCGTGGGCACGACGGCGGGTATGGTGTGAGGCGTTCCGGAAACTGATGACAACCCGCTGTCGCTGACCGTCGGCTGCACGCTCGGTGTCGAGACGCCGCAGGACGTCACCGCGGCGCTCCAGGTCGCTCCCTCGGGCACTGACCTGCAGATCGTCTCCGAGTACTGGGACACCGGGGCCGACCACCACGGCTATATCGACGGGAACGGCAACCGGTGCGAGCGGATCACGATCGAGGCCGGCCGGTCGGAGATCGTCTACGGGGCCGAGGTCCTGCTGTCGCAGCCGGGGGACCTGATCGTTCCCGAGGCGGCCGAGACGCCGATCATGGAGCTGGCGGACGAGTACCTCACCTACCTGATGCCGAGCCGCTTCTGCCTTCCGGACGAGCTCGGCAACGAGGCGTGGGAGCGCTTCGGCGACATGGCTCCGGGCTGGCAGCGGGTGCAGGCGATCGTCGATCACGTCCACGAGCACCTCGACTGGGTACCCGGCTCCTCGAACACGTGGACGACGGCGGCCGATGCCTACCGCGCGGGCCAGGGCGTCTGCCGTGACTTCGCGCATGTCGCCATCACCTTCTGCCGCGCGCTCAACATCCCCGCGCGCTATGTGGCGGGCTACATCCCCACCATCGACGTGCCCCAGCCCGCCGAGCCGATGGATTTCGCCGCCTGGTTCGAGGCATACCTCGGTGGGGCATGGCACACCTTCGACGCCCGTAACAACGTCCGCCGCGTCGGGCGGGTGGTCGTCGGCCGAGGCCGCGACGCGGTCGACGTCGCGATGATCACCTCGTTCGGCGCGCTCGACCTGCACGAGTTCGAGGTTCGCGCCGAGGAGACGGGTACGCTGGATCCATGAGCCGCAACAACATGATCATCCTCGGCGTCGTGATCATCCTGGTCGCCGTGCTCGCGGGCGCCTTCATCCACCCGTTGCTGTTCATGATCGGGCTCTCGGTGCTCTTCGTCGCCTTCTTCGCGGACTGGTAGCCCGGCCGCGCTAGTCGCAGTAGGGCCTGCCGCGGTCGGCGTCCCGGCCCCTGATCCCCGCGCAGCGCACAAGTCGCGCCAGCCGCCGCTGGAGTCGGTCGAGCCGCTCCCGCTCGCGCCCTTCACCCTCGGCCGCGAGGTTCACGAGTTGGTCCGGATCGGGCCCGAGGTCGTAGAGCTCCTGCTGGGGGCTCTCGAAGTCGCGCTTGCGGGCGGCGGTGATCTCCATGTAGAGCTCGCTTCGGGTGCGCAGCGCCTCGTAGGTCCAGCCGTCGTCCAGGCTGAGCGGGATCGCGCGATCGGCGGGCCAGCCGGACGACGAGCCGCGGAGGAGCTTCCGCAGCGAGCGTCCGTCCAGCGGCGGGCATCGCTCACCGGCCGGGCAGGAATCTGCCCCGGCGTAGTCGAGCAGGGTCGGCGCGAGGTCGACCTGGGAGACGAGCTCGCCGATTGCGGCAGGCTGCCTCCCGGTGCCGACGGCTGAGCCGACGCGGATCGCCATCGGCACCCGCAGCGCGGCCTCCAACGGCAGCCGCTTGTCCTCGGTGAGGCGGTGCTCGCCGTAGTAGTAGCCGTTGTCGGAGAGGTAGACGACGACGGTGTTCGCGAGCGTTCCGGAGCGCTCCAGCCCCGCGAGCAGCGGGGTGAGCTCATCGTCGACGGCGCGCATCGCGGCCAGCCCGCACCGCCACGCCTGGGTCGCGTCGTTCACGTCCCCCCGGCCCATGCGATCGGGATGGTCAGCGAGCGATGGCCGGGCCGACGTGTCCTTCTCGTTGAAGGAGGGAGGGCGGGGGAGCTCGGCTTCGGCGTCCGGCCCCAGGCCACCCGGCGGCTGCGCGTTGCGGCCGTCGCACGGCGGTGGGTTTCCGGGGAGCACGGTGTGCGGAGCGTTG
>Ga0102946_1000434_pt1 | contig 14671 bp, 13 predicted proteins | sample SalPon2A_A_D1_MG_FD_78209 | JGI IMG/M metagenome (GOLD analysis project Ga0102946, IMG submission 78209) | Soil microbial communities from South San Francisco under conditions of wetland restoration - Salt Pond MetaG R2A_A_D1_MG | ecosystem: Environmental > Terrestrial > Soil > Wetlands | place... | reverse complement strand
CTCCAACAACGCAGACCATCTGATCTGGAACAAACCGATCTATGCGATCGCCGATGGAGAAATCATACGGTGTGCAAACGGCTTTCCCGATAATCCCAACCCGCCCGACAAGCTGCCGGGCGTGACCTCAGATCCTCCGGAAATTACCCCCGGTGGAAATCTGTTGTGGATTGAACACGCGACCGGCGAAGTCGTGCTGTACGCTCATTTCAGGGAAGGTACTCTTCCCGGTTCCCTGTGTCGGGAAGATTCCAGCCTCTGGGTGCAAGACGTAAATCCCCCCATCCCGGTAGTAGCCGGCGAGTTCCTGGGCCGGGTCGGGAACTCGGGCAATTCCACCGGACCCCACCTTCACATTCACACCGAAGGGCGCGATTCGCAGATTGGGTATCCCCACTACTACCACAACGCGGATTCGTTTGGGGAATCCACCTATGACCCTGATATAGACGCATCACCGCCGTGGAACGAGGTGATTGATGCGGCCATTTCGTCGCACCAGGTGCAGCTTAATCCACTCATTTCTGAAGGGGCTTTCGCCCGACCGGGTCGTCGCTCGAACCTGGGGATCGCCCAGACCCTCATCACCCGGCCCGCCATTGCCGGCCTGCCGTGGTCTGCAGGCTTTGACCTCACCAATCATGGCCCCGACGCGACGCCCGGGGTGACTCTGGTTCACGTGCTGCCGTCAGAACTGGCCCATGTCTCCGACACCGGCTCCTGCGTCGAGGGACCCATTGACACCCTAACCTGTGACATCGGAACGTTGGCCGGACTGGGGCCGAGTGGCGAGGAAGCCCACTGGTCAGTCGATGTGACGGCGATGGTTCCCGCCGACCTGGTGTACAACAACGGCGGCCCGCTCTCATTGGTCAGCGGAGCCTATGTCGAAGGAGCCAACTTCGATGACAGCGCGCCAAATAACGTAACGTTCCGGGATGTCCTGGTGGTGGCGCAGTCAGATCTGAGTCTCGAGTCCTTGCAGGCGATCTCGGCACCCGAGGAGCTTCTCGTCGGCGGCTCGGCCGAAGCAACAGTGGAGGCGGAGGTCAGGAGCGGCGGACCGTCCTCGCCGATCGATGCCCGGCTATACTGGGTCAACAATGGTGCAGGTACGCCATCCAGCGCCGACGTGACGCTGCCTGCGATGACGGTGGGTGAGCAGCGCACCGCTCAGGGTACGTTCACCCTTGACTGTGAAGCTTCGGGAGAGCAGACATTTAACCTTGGCGCCAGGGTCCTGCGTGCCAACCCGGAAGACTGGGACAGCGACTTCGAAAACAATTCCATGTCGGTCATGCTGGATGTCGAGTGTGTTCTACCGGTGGCGATCAATATCAAACCGGGGGGGACGCCGAATTCGGTCAAACACGGCAAGGGGATCGTGACTGTCGCCATTCTGTCGACAGAGGCGGGCGAGTATGGCCTGCCCGAGGCCGTAGACGCGACAGCCATCGACCCGCTCAGCCTGCGATTCGGAGATTCTGACCTGGTCTGGACTGCGGCGGGCGGAGCGACCGAGCGACATAACGATGGTCACCTCATGAACGTTAATGAACTGGACGAAGCAACGGTCGACGACGACCTGGACCTGGTGCTCCACTTCAACAGCGACGAAACCGGTCTCATACCAACAGCCACGGAGGCCTGCGTCAAGGGAACCATTGAAATCGGCGGCGCGCCGTATACCTTTTTTGGCTGCGATGCGGTCAATATGATCGACTGAAAATAGCAGGATCGCCGGTACCGCACTTGCAGGGCATCGGCTGCGGGCGCATCACTTGGCTCAACAATCTTGATGGGCTCCGAAGACCTTGGCAGCGTGCAAGGAGAAGCGGGCCAACTGGGCCAAATAGCGTTCGATACGCTCATCGATCTGTTGCAGGCGGCGCTTCATCTTCGCCTCGGCAAAGTTGCGATCGCGGTTATTGACTGCTTTGACCTTACTGCCATCGATGGCCACGAAGGCGTTGGCAAACAGGTCGAGCTTACGGCACAACATCACGAATTCGCGACACACCAGGCGGATCGCTTGGTCATTGTCCTTGCTAAAGTCTGCCAAGAGCGCAGACAGCCACAACTCTTCACATTTGAAGACGCGGGTGTCACATCCTCTTGCTACCGACGATTTGCTACCTAGTGCGGCTCAGCCAGAAATGGAAACGCCTGCAGGAAGGGCACATCGTTTGCGTCCACGTAATCTGTCACCCACGGATCCCAGGCTGAAACCACCATACCGAGCGTCGGGTCAATCACATCCTCGGACGGCCTGCGTCCGGCGGCTATGTTCCAGTCTTGTGGAACCAGGGCAGAGGACTCAATGGAAAAGTAGTTTCCGCCGGTCTGGCCCTTTTGAATGTCCACCTGCAGTCGGTCGTCCGCGAAAACCGGTGCCAGCGTTTGCGGATCGTAGAACCCGTTTTCCGGGTCGCCATCTGCAGTATCGAGCAATTGCAAGGCAGACTCAATCTCGTCGCCGAACGCCAGGAGCCAGGTATCCGGATCGCTGGAAGTGTTGTAGTTGCCCCACATTTCTTCCGGAATCATCAGGTAGGAAGTGCCCGGGCGGCCCACGCGGTCGACCTGACCGCCAGCCAGCAGCTGGCAGTCGCGGCCGGAAATGTTCGTCAGCCGCACGATGTTGGTCGAGAAGGCCGACAGGCTGGTGTCGCCGGGCGTGAACTCGACCGATCCGGTGTTGCAATCGCTGAACTCGAAGGACATCGTGCCAACGGTTTCCAGTGTCACGTCGTCCGAAACGAAGGCATTGCCCCAATCGGCGCCGCTGGTGCGGACCACTTCGACCGTTGCCATGTTGTCTTCAATGTCGGGGCCGCTTCCGATCAGCCAGAGCTGCTCGCCGTTTTCATAGCCGTAGAAATAGACCACGAACTGGTCGGGCCCGGCGGGGTTGCTGGCCACCTCAACTACCCAGCCCTGACCGTTCAACTCAGGGTTGTACCAGGAGCCGGTGAAGCCGCCATTGAGACCGGCGCCTTCTGTCCGCTCGGAAGCGGCCCAGACCTTCAGCAAATTGTGGTCTGGCGCGGCGCCAGCGGGGAACGCGTCAGTCTGGATGCCCAACACGATAGCCAGCACGTTCCGACCGGCAAAATGGTCCACTCCGGGCGGGCTGAAAGCCAGCACGCCGACTTCCGCGAACTCCTGCAGCGCCTCGGTATCGAGGAAGCTGGGATCGTCGCGAAGACCGGCAAATACGCGGATATCTCCGTTAACGACAACCTGCCCCACCGGCGCCTCGACCGACAGGCCATTCCAGCCAGAACAGCTGACGACTTGCTCGGCACTGAACGAACAATCGATCTGCAGGTCCTGACCGGAGTCGTTTTCGATGTAGAAGTGATAAACCACCCCGCTTGAGAACCGGCTGGCGCCAGTCGCGTCGCGATGAACCGTCAGCGCCAGGATCAGTTCCTCCGGCGGTTGTTCGCAGCCCACCCCGCCCTGCGCCTGGCAGAAAGGTTCGCCAAAGGCGTACAAATCGAGCAGGTCGGCGACCGGGTCGTTGGCAGCAGCCGTCGAATCACCGTGGTCCGATGCTTGCAGCGCAGTTCCCAATAACAGTACAACCGGCCAACCCCTGAGTATTGATTTCATTGTCTTGGTAATCATGCGATTCTCCCTCTTGGCTTGTTTTTGGCTTAGCGATCGAAGTTGGTCGCGTATTCTTAGTATAGACATGAATTATTTTTTTGATTTTGATAGTTCCTCTGGCTTTGGTCCTAACTGCTCATGGCGCCAACCGGCCTCTCCGCTTGGGACAAGTCTGCACCGGAAGCAATTGCCCTCGTCATTCCTCGGGTTCCAGGTTTGGATGTCCAAGTCAAAAATTAGAAGCCTTCCCGGGGACTTACCAGACCGTGAATCTAAGGCGCAACCGGATCCAATTTTGTATTGATATCAGAATTTTGTGTCAGTCCGGCCCGCTCTCAACGTTGCAATACGTTCTACAAGGGAACCAGTCGCTAATAAGGCCGATTGGACTGAGTCCGACCCGAAAAAGAACTCAGCAGCTAGCTACTCCTGGAGGCTGAAATCGGCTACTTGTATGGCTTGGCGATCGAAAAGCGATGGGTTTGCTGACTTTTTCATCTGATGGGGCAACGTCTGTGTCTTCGCTTTCTACTCATTTACCGTGAAGTTCAAATGTGCTAAAAGTTAGAGGGAGTCGGCTGGAGCGTCGGCAATCACGGAAGGAATTGGGATGCAACTCTTCATAGTTCTTTTTCTGGTGGCTCTGGTATTCGAAGCCCGAGCCGATGTCACCTTATCTTTCGCCGACAGCGACGGCGACCGGATCGGGACACTGGTCCAAACCATCGGGCCTAACATACAGCTGCTGACCGACGATGGGTATCTGATCATCGTGAATCAATCGAACGGTACTTTGTACCCGATTGCCGAGTTAAGTCCAATGTTTTTCATCTATGAGTTGAATAACTGCACGGGGCAGGCATACTTCTACCTCCAACCGGGGGAAGACGGTTTTGACTATGGGGGTCATATCATTCAAGTTGGTCGCTACTTTGACCAAAGCGGCAGCTACGATCTCGCGTCCAAGGGATTCGGGCGGGTGGAGTGGGGTGCCATGCCGGTTAAAATGACCGTAAAATCGTATCTGAACCCGCTGTCAACCGATGGTTGCCTGCCGGGTGGGCAGGAACAGTCAGACGCGCTTCCGATTACCGAAATTGACCGTACGGCATATGGAATCGACCAGATCGACAACGAACTTCAAGGCTACAAGCTGCCACTTTCTGTGACCGTTTCAAACACTCACGATGCCGTTTTCTGCAGCGGCTTCGAAGGTTGTCCGACGGAATAGGCATCCAAATAGTCTGGCATCACGATCTACGCTCCCAACTCAAGCATCTCGAACAACAAAACTCAGGGCAAGTTCGAGCGCTGGTTGTTCCGATAGCCCGCTGGACTGTCCAAACTGACGATAATGTTCTCGATCTGTTCAACGATTCGCGAAAGGGCGCGATCACGATTTCCACGATCACCGCCAGCAAGTCACGTCGGCGCAGACTGTGGGCTATTTTGTTTAGTATCATTCCGTATACCCGCTCTTTGACCACGTCTCGCTTGGCCTGCTATTCGTGAGAGTGCCTAATGTAATGATTGCCGCAACCCCTGTGATGAGTTCAAGAGCTTGATACCTCTTTGTTCTCTCATTGGCCGACTACTGAGATTAGCAGCGCTCAAATCAACACTCATTTCAGTTCCGCTATCTGGTGACAACCAGACATATGCCTGATTGAGTGCTTATCTCTCTTGCCGACCCATTTCGGAATTGGGCGCTCCAAGCGAGTTTTGTAGACTCATCAATCGAGTCGTAAAAACCGAACAGCATTGTCGTACAGAATCGCCTTCTTTTGTTCGAGGTTCAGGAACGGGGCGTCGTTGATAGCCTTAATGCCTTCTTCAATGGCACCAGGCCAATTCATTTGATCGCTGCCATACATGATCCTATCGACAAATCCGCTTATGACCAGTTCCTCAAGGAAGCGATAGTACTCATTCCGCGGCAGCGCAATCTGCAATACACCGACGCCGACGCAGAGCTGCGGATATAGATAAAGCAATGCTTTAAGTTCATCGACAAAGGGGTAGCCTGCGTGCATCAGATAGACTCTCAAGGTCGGGTATTGCCGCAGAACCTTCTCGATCCGGAGCGGGCTTTGCGCCAGAAAATCGGGATACAGTTGGGGAGCGCCTGGTGGGCCTACGCCCACGTGAATGCCGACGGGAATATCCTTTTCGGCCGCCACTTTCCAGAAGGGAGCAAAGTCAGGATCATCCGCCAGCACGCCTGAATATTGGTTGGTCACCTCAGCCAGTACAGTCAGTTCACCCGCATCGAACAATTCGGCAACTTCTTCAGGGGTTGTGTCATCTCTTCTGATATTGAGACCGAGCCCGGCAATGAACAATCCGGGGGCCGCTGCTTGCCACTGCTTGATCTCGGTCGTAGAACCGCTGAGAACCCCCCGGACATTGTATTTCTTCATATATGCGATCGTTTGCTCACGCACCTCCTCATCCGTGGCGGGGCCCTGTATTGGATTTTCACATCGAGGCTCCTGCATCATACGATTCAGCACGGCTGGCCATGGAATCTGCGGATCGTATTTCAGATTGGAGGCAATCCCTGGACATATAGCATTTGGTGCCGGCCCATTACCATCCGCCGGAAAAGCATGAAGGTGCATATCTATGATGGGCCCGGAATAAGATTCCGATGCATGCGCATGGCCAATCCAGCATGAAATTAGAATTGCTTTGACAACCAGTCTGACGATAGTGGTTTTTGCGATTCCAAAGACCATATGATGTCCTCCATTAACAACTCACATTGAATTAGCGTCAAAGAATATCGCAATTTCCTGATGTCTTTCACAAAGTGGCACTTCTGGCCGACCACTGAGATATAGTCTGCTTTAGCTCAGGCTCGATTCATGACCGTTTTCTGGCAAGTAGCGGAGATTGCCCTGAAAAGGCGGGCATCGCCCTTGTCGACCCAAAGCGGACATTTGGTGCCTCGTCAGCTAGACTCAACTTGAGACTTCTTGTGGCTCAAATCGGACGCCCAGTCCCGTTAAGCCTCGGGTGCAGAACGACTACCGTTTGGAGATACTGTTGTGAATTGGGAAGCATTTGGCGCAATCGGCGAAGTTGTTGGCGCTATTGCTGTGGTCTTTACGATCGCTTACTTGGCCATCCAGGTCCGCCAAAATACCTTGGCGCTTCGTTCGGCTGCAACCTTAGGAGCCACTGATGAGGTAACCCATATTTACCACACGCTAAGCACGGATCCCGAATTGGCGATGATCTTTGTTAGAGGCAGCGCTGTATTCGATGAACTGAATGATTCGCAAGTCGCGAGATTCCATTCTTTTTATATGATGATTTCTTTCAGCGCGCAGAATTGGTACTTTCAGACTCGAGACGGTCTCATCGAAGAATCACTGTTAGCGAGCTGGACTCGACTAATGCAACAGGCGGCTACAGCTCCAGGGTTTCAGCGATTTTGGCATGACCGAAGATTCGTCTTTGCACCGGAGTTTCAGAAGTGGATAGAGGCGGAGGTTTTCGGTAAAGCGAGTAAAGTTGTCTATAAGCCACTGGGAGTGGGGGGAAGCCAGTGAGCCAACATTGGTTACTGGCCGACTGCGGTATTAAACAGTCCAGAAATCCAGTGCTTGAAAACTTCTGCTTACCGTTCAACTACGGACCATCGTGGGTCTCAGTCGATAAAAGTCGGACTCTGCGCGAAACGAAACGAGAAAGCGAAGACACTCATGTCTTTAATCACAAAAAACAAAGGGTGTCCTGACTTTCTTACCCTGAATTTCTTACCCAAAACCATTCTTTGTCTGGAATCGACTGTGGGTTCAACCGGTCAACGCAACACACTACTATTCTTAGAAAGAGAAGAAGTGTTGCATCATGTCCCGCAAACCACGGATCAATTACACCGAAACAGACAAGGCGCTGATGTGGGGTTGTTGGCAGAAAGGCGAGTCTCTGGAGTCGATCGCACAGCTCTTCGACCGCACCCATAGCTCGGTAGCCCGCATTCTTCGGCAGACTGGTGGCATACGGCCCCCAAGGAGAACGCGATCCAGGCGAGCATTATCAACGGCAGAGCGTGAAGAGATTCCGCGTGGTGTGGCGACCGATCGGTCGCTTCGTTCGATCGCGGCCCCATTAGATCGTGTACCCTCGACCATCAGCCGAGAGATCTATCGTAACGGTGGCCGACAGCATGATCGAGCCAATGTGGCAGATCAGGCAGCCTGGGATCGAGCTCGGCGCCCAAAGAGCTGTAAACTGACACGGAACCCTGCGCTGGCGGGGATTGTAGCGGACAAGCTACAACTCGAGTGGTCACCACGACAGATCGCAGGGTGGCTGAAGCGCACATACCCGGACGATGAGGCCAGCCAGGTGTCACACGAGACTATTTATCACACGCTCTTTATCCAGGCCCGTGGCGCCTTGAAGAAAGAGTTACTGCAACACTTGAGGCGCACTCGCAGAATGCGCCGTTCAAGGCATCATACCCATAAAACAGCAGATCGAGGCCGGATCAGTGACACCGTTTCGATCCGTGAGCGACTGGCTGAGGCTGAAGATCGTGCGGTACCGGGTCACTGGGAGGGTGATCTGTTGTTCGGCAGCAAGAACAGCCAGATCGCAACGCTGGTCGAACGTCATAGCCGCTACGTGCTCCTGGCCAGAGTGAAAAGCAAAGATACCGAGACGGTGATCGATGCGCTCATCAAGCAGGCCCACAAGTTACCCCGGGAACTTTACAAGTCACTCACCTGGGATCGCGGTAAAGAGATGGCTGATCACAAACGCTTCACCCTGGACACGAATATCAAGGTTTACTTCTGTGATCCAAAGAGTCCCTGGCAGCGTGGATCCAATGAAAATACGAACGGCCTGATCAGGCAGTACTTCCCGAAAGGCATGGATCTGTCGAACGTTCACCAGAACAAGTTGAATGCGGTTGCCAGGCGATTGAACGAAAGGCCAAGAGAAACGTTAAACTTCGAAACACCAGCTGAGCGATTTAACCAATGTGAAGTCACAACCCATACCAGCCATTGGCCGAATTTGAGCTAATATGTCCATTAATTACACACAGCGGGCAATCAGAATACTTTTAGGACAATGGCGAAATTTCTCAATGCACGCGAACGTCTCGCAGGTAGGGTAACTATATGCATAACGTGAAGAACCTAGTTGAAATAGTCAGCGTGCTCGGTCTGATTATTGGGATTGGACTTGTAATTGCGCAGCTTCGCCAAAATGAGCAGTTGATTAGGTTTCAAATCGCAACTGAGTTTCGATTTAACCAAGACGCTAACAGAGGTGCGATTAAAGGAGAGGAATTTTCAAAGGCGTTGGCTAAGCTTCAAACCGCCCCAGAAAGCCTCACAGACGATGAGTTGCTTCAGTTTCAGGCGCATGCGAGATCACTTGTCTCCGAGCTTGATATGCGCCGAGTTTTGGCATCTGCTGGCATTTTTGAGAGCGATTGGAGGACATGGCTCCAGTCAGAGACCTGCGATCTGATGGACAATTCTGTAGGTAGAGCGTGGGTGGAGACGCAAAGGGCAGAGCTAGTGTGGTTGGAAACGCAAGCAACAGTACCTTCTCGATTGCCTGACGATAAAATGCTCGACGAGCTTGAGCGGCGATTGGGAGAGTGCTCTGACAGACCTTCATTTCTGAAAGTCGTGCTACGCGATCAGCTTTAGTAAAAATCGCATGGCCAGCTGATGCGGCTTGGCATAGATTTCTGCTCCTGGCCTATTTTGTTGAGAAACTCGTTATCGAGACTGGTGATTTGGCCAGATTGAGTTCAAAGTCTGGTTTGCATTCCGGCTAGCGCCGGATTTTGTTGTTTTGGTTGGTTTTTCGGGATTTATCAGGCCATTTCCGGTATTTCAGGCGGACCCGTCGCAATCCTTTTTAAGAGAGTGATAGCGCAGTGTCGAGCCTTGGTCCATGCGGCTTCGAGCCTGCCACCCACTGGTCCAGTACTGCTTTAGGAGTTTGCCTGCCGGACAAGTATATTGGTCATTGACTGTGTCGTGGCTGAAGTCGGAACGACTGAAGGTCCCATCCTTGCGCTCAGCCATCTCCCACACCGGCACGTGCGGCTCAATGCCCACGAGAACATGGGAGACGCCCAGTTCGGCCGCGATGCTTTTCAGCTCACGGTCGGCCCGCCCGGCAGCGAAGGCCGAAGTTCGCTATGCGACCTTGAGGTCAGGGAGGCGCGACAGCACATTCAGGATTTCTTCCGCCACGCCCTCGGCAAAGTAAACCTGGTCACCGGCCGGACTTAGATTCTTGAACAGCAACACCGCGATCGCATCGACACCTGAGGACGACGGCACGTCCTGGAAACGGCTTTCCCAGATGAAATACGCCAGGGCCATTGTAAGTGATGCAACCAGCACGACGTTGAGGGTGCGTCCGAATGCCGGACGCAGGGTCGCATCCCGATCCATCTCGGAAGTGGTGCGCAAACCCCGATCGGTGATTTCGAAGATCCAGGTCAGCACCACCGTGACGACGAAGCCGAGCGCGACCACTGCAAGTGCGATCCATGGCAGCCTCGATGACACCCACCGGCAACCGCTTCTGGTGGGAAGTGCTGATCTAGTGAACCGGGTGGACGCGTGCCGCGGCGAACTTTGGAACCGGGGTGGGATTGGCCTTCGACGATGAGACTCCAAAACCTCATTCAGACGCTTCGAAAGAATCGGAGAACGATTCGTCCAGTGCGGTGTGCCTGAAGTAAACCCATTTCGACTCGCCGGACGCATTGGTCGATGCTTCACCCCAAGCGACCCTCATCTGGCTTCCATGGCTGTTCACATCGTTAAAGGTCGATGTCGTCAGAATCTCGCCATCGTCGTAGTACAACTTGAAGCCTCCGCTGCCGTCATGTTCCAGGCGGTAGTCGTGCGGGGCCCCGTCGGTATCCACCTCTGCGACGGGACCCGGCGTGAAGTTGCCGGTCAGGAAGAATATCTTGTCGACATCTATGGCGAGCAGGGTCCCCGTTCCAGGGCTGGTGGTGATAAACACCATGACCGGACCACGATAATTGACCGACGAGGAACCGGAAACCAGTTGGACCGAGAATTCCAGCGTGAAAGGCTGAGTGGTGTTGACCAGCGGCTCCCTCATCAGATAGAACGCATTCTGACCATTTTGAGTGGTGCTGATTCTGAGAAAGCCGGATTCTAGCGCCGGCGCACCTGCCCCATCAGACAGAGTCAGCTCGTAAGGGGGATCGAGTTGATCCGGGGTGAGGTCGGAAGACGCATTCCAGGTCAAGAAGGGGTCGGCTGACAGCGATGGCGAGAGGCTGACCAGGATGATGGTGGCGGTAATGAGGCGGAAGGCGCAGAACAGGTTGTTACTCACCTAAAATTCCCCCGTTAGTTCTCATTTTTCTTGTATGTCTACGAGGAAGTATAGAGACGCACTGTCACCCTGTATAGCCGAAAAGCAGTTTGCGGACTCGGCTTTCATTCATACTATCCGGGCGCCGCTGCACATGGGCGCACTATCGTGGTGCGCTGGCCTACTCCATCCGCGACCTGCTGCACCGCTGGATCAGTTCCGCCGCGACCTACACCGAGCAGGGCTCGCGAGCCGTGTGCTACCTGTCGGCCTGTTTCATCGATTCGCTGGCGGCGCTTGAAATCCCGACGCTGGGCTACGGCATCCGCTACGAATTCGGCATTTTCGAGCAGGCCATCGTGGATGGCTGGCAGGTGGAAAAAACCGACAAGTGGCTCAAGTATGGCAATCCCTGGGAGATCGCCCGGTCGGAGTGGACCCAGGGGGTCCGGCTGGGCGGGCACACCGAAAAATATATCGACGAGGGTGGCCGACGTTCTTGGCTTAGAAAAAATCCCCTGGTGAAGTAGTCCCAATCAAAACTAACCCGGATCAGACCTCAAGACGGGCCAACTGATGAAGTCCGTTGAGGTAACTGAAACTCAGAATCGTGTTATCACACAGCCATCATTCGCTTCATTGATAAACCGTTAATAAGTAACGGTGTATCAATCATTTATTGCGCTAAAAATGCGCCAACATGACCAGAAGGCCAACGGCTGTCATGCTGAATGCAATTTAAAATATTGAATTAAATCGTGCCGGCACGGTGATTCGAACACCGGACCTATGCATTACGAATAATGGAAAAAGTTTTTCCGCTAATGGCCGATTTGCGAGATAAGCCGGTCTGGAATTGATGTATTGATTTATTCTGCTCGTCGCTTATAAGCAGAGGTTACTTGCTTTGCCCGGCTAATGACCACCTCCGACCCATAGCCGCGTCCCAAACACAAAAGCTTACGTGTCTTGTGCTACTATATTAACTTAATAGGAGGGTTGGCCGTCATGCGGAAATCCGCTGTAATAAGTTTGCTGAGCTTTGCCGTATCATCCGTTCTGATGGCAGGCCAACCTTTAGGTGGCGATTTCGTAATAAGCAACAGCACTATCGACGCAGGCGGTGGGATGTCTACCGGAGGCAATTTCACGCTGACTGGCACAATAGGGCAGCCGGATGCCAGTGCGCAGATCTCCACAGGCGCATCTATTCAATTGTCCGGCGGGTTCTGGGCACGGAACGCAAATGGCATCTTCGATTTGATCTTCCAAGATGGATTCGAGTGATTGGCTTTACCGTGACCTGGCCTGCCCCGCACTCGGATGTCACGATGGACCGCTGCCCACTCTGACCACCCGGGCGCAATACGCTCAAGAGACGCGCGGAAAAGAGCCGGCAGCGCCAGTACACAAGTACTTCCATTGCTCCTGGCCGAAAGCAAAAAATGAGTGGGCCTTTGCACGCCTTCATTGTCGTTACAATCACAACCGCCACCAATGACCATCTTGCCAGCCGGGCAGGTGGCAAAAATATCGTTATCGAACTCCTCGCTGTAGACCAGCTCAAGCCCGACATCCAACGTATCCTCGGCGAAAACTTTACCCTTGACCGTTTGATTACCGGAAATGGTCTGACTGCCGATGACGTGCAATTTCACAGACGGGTTGTTCGTACCCATGCCGATCCGGCCACCTGCCACCGTTGTGGTTCCGGTTCACCTGCTATGCCCGGTGTGAATGGCTTTTTCCGGGCCCGCGCCAAAGGCCTCGGGGTTGAGGTATTTGCCGAAGTCGGCCGGGTCCTTGTCCTCTTCCACGATAATCGGATTCCGTATCGCCGCCGCGTCCTGACGAACGCCGGTAATTTCCCAACTCACTTTGCCCGAAGGCATGCCACCGGCAATTTCAAATAAATTGTCGGAGATTTCGGTAGCTACGTGCAGGTCGCGCATGGCGCCGCCGATGGCGGTCAACTGGTAACGAAAAGACGTGTTGAGCGCCTCGAAATATTCAGGCAGTTCGACAATAGCGCGGCCCTCATCGTCCAGCACTACCAGCCCCGAGTAAATATTCAGCATGTCCGGACTTTCCACAAATGAATGTGACAGATACCGGGTTTCAGGCTCCAGAGGGTGATCAATCTTGAACGCGCCCGCAGTTTTGCTCAGCGTTCCCTGCACATGCACGTTGCCTTCGAAGTAGCCGGCATAATTTGTGCCCGGGCCTACAGCGGCGCCATAGACCCCATAGCCGGTACTACCCGAACCACCTGACTGGGCTGACCCATAAACACCATGAGCAAAGCGGCCGCCACCGTCCGTTGGGGCCTGACCGAACCCCTTAACGCCATAGATATACATCGCGCCACTAACGAAATCACCCGCTGTGCCCTGCACGCCAATGCGCGTGAGGTCTCCGCCAAACCCTGCGCCAAGGGCAACTCCGCTGACCCCAACGCGTCCCCCGCTGCCCTCAATCGCTGTACCCTCGCCCTCAACCTTGACGTTCTCTCCATGCACCGCGAATTTATCCGTTCCCAAACTGGCCGCAGTGCCAACGCCCGAGTTGACGCCATGGACACCGACTCCGGTCTCGGAAGTGCCGAACACACCCCGACCGGATGGACTCACACCATAGACCCCCCAACCCTGTCCTTCGTGGCTCCCATAAACGCCGATACCGGTAACCCCGGTCGAATTGTTAATGCCGCGTACTCCGGAGGAGAAAGCACCGCCAGATGTTATTGCAACTTCACCCACTACTCCTGCGGCATTTATGCTCTTCGAATTGGTTTGCCCCAGTAATCCCGGATTGGTACCGAGCCCCGACAGGTGTACGCCGCGAACTCCTACGCCTGAGTCGCCTGAGGCGTACCCTTCGATCACCACCGTCGTGCCGTTGAGCACCAGTGGCACGCGCACCGTTCCTGCTTCCCTCGCCCGATCGCTGTAAAATGCGTAAGGGGAATAGGTTATCTTCTGGCGGGGGGAGAGAGACGTGCCTTCCACCACAATCGCCAGGTAGCGATCGGCCCCAGAGAAGTGAACATCGTCGAAATCGAGTTCAGCCGTGAACACGCCGCCATTGACTGGGACTGCGTGAATTACGATCGACTGTAGCAATGTTCCGGCGACCGCGCTGTCGGTGAGTTGAAAGGTCATGGCGTATGAGCCGTCAGCCGGTGCGCCACCATCCTCCAGTGAGCCCTGGTAGGTAAATGGGAAAGCCCATGCTGCGCTGGAGAAGGCCAAAAGCGTTAATAGTGTGGTGATTCGATGCATGACATGCTCCTTGTTGTTATCGCCTGAGCGAGGACCCCTAGCTTTTGGTTTTAATCAATAATCGTTCAATCAGCAGCCAATATTGCTCATAGTACACTGTATGTTTATTCCGAAGGTCGTGCATCTTCCGCCTGGTCTGAGATAAGTGTCTCATTGAGTATAGGCAGTATTAATACTAAGTCGCCATTGGCTTGTATATGCCTAACATGGCTTTATGTCAATAATTGAGTGGGTGCTGCAAATTGTCGAGCCAGTTGAGTGGTGAAGACCGGATGCTGCTTTTTTTACCGCTCTGTTTCACGCAAGTTCCGGATCTCTCGTGGTCGATCACAATGCGGAAAAGGATCTGGATGTTTTGGTCTCTATCGTGGAGCGCCGTATGAGTGTCCCTGGCTTTGCCGCGTGGTGGAGCGAGAATACCGCTGACTATG
>Ga0102946_1000433_pt1 | contig 14677 bp, 13 predicted proteins | sample SalPon2A_A_D1_MG_FD_78209 | JGI IMG/M metagenome (GOLD analysis project Ga0102946, IMG submission 78209) | Soil microbial communities from South San Francisco under conditions of wetland restoration - Salt Pond MetaG R2A_A_D1_MG | ecosystem: Environmental > Terrestrial > Soil > Wetlands | place... | reverse complement strand
AGAATATCAGGGGAGGCGATTTTCAGTACGACCGGATAGCCGATTTTGTTCGCCTGTTCGATGGCTTCATCCGGGGTTGTCGCCAGTTCAGAGCGCGGGATCGGCAGGCCGTATGCTTCCAAGATCTCACGGGCTTCTGAGTCGCCAATTGAAAAGCGTCCTTCGCCGCGGACTTTATTGAAGAGATTGGTGACTGCTTCTTTGTCTACATCAAAAGTGGTCAATTCTTCTTCGGGGCGTTCGATGATGGCTTGATAATCGGACATGGCTTTGAATGCCAATGCGGCCCGGTTGGGGAAGGGGTAATTGGGAATGTTGTTCTTGGTCAGGATATTAATCCCTGCCTGGACTCTTTTCTCGCCCATGAAGCAGGTCAGAACTGGTTTGTCGATCTCTTTAGCTTTGTCGCAGACTGCCTGTGCAGTGGCTTCAATTTCCGTCATGGCCTGTGGTGTCAGGACGACAATCAGTCCATCTACATTCGGGTCTGAGCCGACGGTATCCAGTGCGAATTGATAGCGGTCCGCCATAGCATCCCCTAAAACGTCCACAGGGTTGGCTGCGCTGGCCGCATCCGGGAGGGTCTGTTCTAAAGTGTGGATGGTTTCAAGTTCAAAGCGTGCGAGCGATAAACCGGCCCGTTCCAGTGCGTCAGTTGCCAAAATACCCGGGCCGCCTGCATTGGTAATGATGGCAATCTTTTTGCCTTTGAGGGGCGGCTGATAGCCAAATGCCAGAGACATGTCGAACAATTCTTCCATTGAGTCGGCGCGGATCACACCAGCCTGTTGGAATGCGGCGTGGTAGGCTTGCTCAGAGCCGGCTAATGAGCCGGTGTGTGAGGACACCGCACGCGCACCGGACTGGGTAACACCAGATTTAATGGCTACCACCGGTTTGATCTGAGCTACCTTCCTGGCGGTTTCCAGGAATTCTTGCCCGTTGGAAAGCTCCTCGATGTACATCAAGATCACTTTTGTATTGTCATCTTGAGCCCATTCTTTGAGAAGGTCAATTTCGTTCACATCGGCTTTGTTGCCAAGGCTCACGAATTTGGAAAGCCCCATGCTGCCACCCTGGGCCCAGTCGAGGATGGCGGTACCCAGCGCACCCGATTGGGAGGTGATGGCGATTGGACCTTGCGGCGGGGAATCCGCTGCAAAGGATGCATTGATGGGGGTGAAAGTGTCGAGGATACCTAGAACGTTTGGGCCGATCATACGCATGTTGTATTCATCGGCAATACGAATAAGTTCGCGCTCTCGTTCTACGCCCTCTTTACCTGCTTCACGGAATCCGGCGGAGATAACGACTACGCCTTTGATTCCTTTTTCCCCGCATGTTTTGAGTGCATCAGGCACATAAACATGCGGAATAACAATCACGGCCAGGTCGATTGGACCTGGCACATCAGTCACGCTTGGATATGTTTTTAGACCTAAGATTTCGTCAGCCTTAGGGTTGATAGGGTATACCTTACCTTGAGCCGCGTATCCTCCATCGATTAGGTTGCGAAGAACGGCGTGACCGAGTTTTTCGCTATTGGCAGAAGCGCCAATTACAGCGACGGCATTTGGTTTGAAGAAAAAACTCAGCATATATTCTTTTACCTTCTTAATAATAATTTCACACACATTTTTAATGTATGCCTATTTTAACACGCAAATTATACCAAATAATTGAGAATTATTTCACAAATAATTTATTTTTGTAGTGAAATGTGTAATGGTTTTTCCAGGACATATGTAAGGTACGCGTAAACAGGAGATCATTTTCCAACGATCTCCTGTTTACGCGTACCAGGGTGGATTATTTCTTTGAGGCTGGTTCCTTGATACCAAGCAAGGCCAGGGTGGATAGAACCGCCATTGACCCATATATGGTCATAAGGAGGACATAGCTGACATTGTCGGCAATTGGCCCGCCGATGTATGCGCCAATCGCGCCTGCACCGGCTCCAGCGAGGTTGGAAAGCCCAAGGAATTTCCCGGCCTGACCTTCGGGCACGATCTCAGTGCCCAGGGCCCAGTTTGCCGAGTAGAACGAGCCAACCCCCAGACCCACTACTGCGCCGCCAGAGTACATGATCCCGCCAACTTCTGGGGCGAAGATTACGATGGCAGCACCAATTCCGACTAAGAATCCAGCCACACCGCTGACCCGTTTTTTGCCAAATTTATCTGAAAGCCAGCCGCTGGGCACCGCGGAAATCAGAATAAAGATGCCAACGAACATGACAATCCTTGCGGCGGGGCCAGCAGCTCCAGTTCCGCTAAATTCTGGAAAGCGTTCTTGAAGGAAATAGAACATGAATCCGGCCAGATTGTTGGCGGCGACCAGGAATGCCAGACGGTTGATAACCCACCACATGAAGGAGCGGTGGTCGTGAATCTCTTCGTGAAGGCTGATGCGTAAGCTGACGATCACACCGATGAAAATTGCGATAGCCATGCCCAGGATACCGCCGATTCCTCCAAGCAAGATCATTTGTGTGCGGGAGAGACCTTCCAGCAATACGAGGATTTGTTTCACAAACCAACCACTTCCCAGTATGACCACAGTAAAGACACCGGTCATGAGCATCAATCGGATGATCGGTTCCCAGTTGATCGGGGGTTGTTCATCGATCAGTGGTTCTTCCCGGACAAACATGGTAATCGCCATCGAGATGACCATAATGGTGAGCAGGGAGATCAACGCGCCCCAAAGGTTGCCGCGTTCAATCATACCGGCAACGACAAAGGAGGCAAAAATGAGCGGGAGTGGCAGCTCTAGCAGAGCTTTGATGCCGGAAGCCAGGCCCTTTTTCTCTGTGGGAACCATGTCTGGAATGAGACCTTGTGTGGCGGCGTGGGAGATGTTTGAGCCAATCATTGATAATACATAGAGGGCAAATAATACCCAATAGCCGGTCATACCTTCCAGGTTTGCAGTGAAGCCAATCGCAGTGAGAATGATAACTTCCAAGAGGACGCCGACGAAAATAAAAGGGCGGCGGCGGCCAAATCGGCTGGTATTTCTGTCGGAAAGTAAACCCATCAACGCCTGGATGAGTACGGCAGCCATGAGGGCGTAGAGGCGCATGGTGCCGAGAGCGGACCCTTTATTTGCTTCTCCAACAAACTGCTGGACCAGCAGTGGAATAATCAGGGGGGTTAATACCTGGGAACGGGTTGTGAGCGCAAACCAGTTTATGTTGATGGTGATGTAATCAAACCAACGTAATTCTTTTTTCATTCTCTCATCCTTGGGTCATTTGATTATTGCTTCCGGACAATTTTATTGGGAAAACAAAGCGTGTCCAATAAAATTACCATTTCTTTAATTCTGTGGGGTGGGTTTCTATAATTTCTTCGGTTCCGCTATTAATTTTATATTTGCGTATAGCCAGCGAAGACATATTGTAATTGTTCTCATTTGCCCATTGTGCAAGGTCATGGAATTGTTGAATGCTGTTTCCCATAGCGGTGCCTTCTTTAATCCCGTAGCGGTAGGTGAAATAGTAAGGGTTATCGTTTTCTAAGTAGTCCAGGATCTGGCTGGTGGAGGCGACAAACTCAGCGGGTTTGGGATTGCGGTTGAGGTTTTTGAGCGGCTTGATGTTCAAACCAAGGTTTTCCCGAAAATTGTTGATCAAGGTGGTTCGGTAAAGGATTTTACTGAAGGAGGGACCATTTTCCAGCGTTAGTTCTGAGGGAATGTCAACGACATGGCCTGCGTTATCGGTGATCGTGACTTGCAGTTCAAAATTCTCTTCCTGAATCTGCTCGTGGGGTTGGGTGTCTTCCTGGGGCATCAAGTTCCAGACGGTATCCATAATTGCTTGAGCGGCTTCTTGATACTGTACTTTTTTGGGGATGCCGGGCTTTATCTGGACAGGAGGGATTGGTTTGCCGATGTTCATCTTCAGATGCGGGCGTTGAAGTTTGAGCGCTTTGCCCAACGCGCCCGAGGTGGCGCTGAACCCGATGGGGAGGATGGGGGCTTGGGCGTGGTAGCTCAGGAAGGCTACCCCCGTGTGGGCATTTCGGATCGCCGGTTCCCAGATGCCGCCTTCAGGGAAAATGCCGATCACGCCGCCTTGCTTGAGTACGCTCACCCCAGCCTGCATAGCAGCACGGCTGACGTTGCCGCGGTAGACGGGAATGTACTTATACGATTCCATGAAGACCACAAATGATTTTTCATGCGGGATATCGACAGACCCCATATATTCAATTGGGCGAGGGGCGAAGGAAGTCATCAGGACGGTTTCCATGACCCCGGTGTGATTGCCGACCACGATCAGGCTGCCGGTTTTTGGATAGTTCTCCATGCCTTTGATCTCGGCACGGGTGAGCAGCCGGGATACAGCTTTGCCGAATACTTGGTAACCTTTCCTGACAAATTGGTTGCGAGGGTATTTTATGTCCATAGGTAGCGATTGTCCGTTTCAGATATGTGCATTATCGGTAACACAATCCTGATAGAAAAGTCACTATAACCTGTCATTTTTTCCAGGTGACATCACCCTGGAGCGAACTCGGCCACCCTTTGGCGACAAATGCTTCAAATGCCGGCCGTTCCTCCTTTATGATCCCAGCGGGACCGTGACCGGGGTAGAAGGTGGTTTCATCCGGCCATTTGAACACAATTTCCTGCATGACCCGCATGGTCGTATCAAAGTCCTGCGCACTCCAGGTGCGGCCGGGGCCGCCGACGAAGACGGTGTCGCCGACGATGATGCGACCATCTCCCAGGTCTAAGCAGCACTGTCCTGGCGTATGTCCCGGGGTGAAGATGACTTTGAGCTGGATACCGCTGAAGTTGAGAGTTTGACCGTTTTGAAGCGGGGTATCGAAGGGGATGTTGAAATGATCGGCGTCTTTGGGGTGCAGGTAGACGGGGGCATTTGTAGCTTGCTTGACAACATCTAATGCGCCAATATGGTCTCCGTGGCCGTGGGTGAGGATTATCGCCGCGACATTTGCGCCAGCGGTATGTGCGAGGATTTTTTCACCATCCGCACCGGGGTCAATGATTAAGGCGGTGTGCGTGGATTGGTCGAGCAAAATGTAGCTGTTCATCGGCCAGGGACCGACTTCTTGTTTTATCAGTTGGGGATTCATAGCCTTTCCTTTGCTAGGGGTTGGGTGTTCCAAGGATAACATAGAATGGCGTCTGCTGTGTTTTATCTCGATCATTGAGCAGGTAAGAGTAGTGGAGATCGTTAAATCTAATATATAGACAAGAAATGAAGGAATGGAGGAAGAAGATGAGACTTGCGAAGTGGATTTCAGGTTTAGGTGTTTTGGCGATGACGGGGATTCTGATCTATGGGTTTACGGTAGGCGACTTTGGGGTAGATGGCGGTCAAATCCTGCAAAATCCCTGGGGTTTGGTGTCGATGGTTGATCTGTATGTTGGGTTCATTTTGTTTTCTGGATGGATCGCGTATCGAGAAAATTCTGTGTTAGCTGCCATACTTTGGATTGTGGGGATGATGGTACTCGGCTTTTTTACAGGAAGTCTGTACGCCTTTTTAGCCCTTCAAAAAAGCGGTGGCGATTGGCAAAAATTCTGGTTGGGGAAGCATGCTTAAAAGGGAAACGGGCGCAGATTTCTGCGCCCGTTTTTTGTACATGACCAGTTAATTTACTTTTAACCTGTCGACATACTGCTTGCGGAACTTTGCAACTTTGGGGGCGATAACAGCCCGGCAGTATCCCTGGTTAGGGTTGTTCTTGAAGTAATTCTGGTGGTAGTCTTCTGCCTTGTAGTAAGTGTCCAGGGCAGTAATCTCGGTGACGATGGGATTTGGCCATATCCCGGCCGCTTCGACCTCAGTCATAATTTTGTCAGCGGTCTCTTTCTGTGCCTGATCGTGGTAGAAGATGGCAGAACGGTACTGTGTGCCGACATCTGCACCCTGACGGTTCAGCGTGGTGGGGTCATGGATGGTGAAAAAGACTTTGAGAAGGTCTTCGTAGGTGAGGATTTGAGGATCAAAAGTAATTTGAACGACCTCAGCATGGCCGGTAGTGCCCGTGCAGACCAGCTTGTAATCCGGGTCGGGGACATGGCCCCCGGTATAACCAGATTCAACGTGAAGGACGCCTTTCAGGTCTTGATATACCGCTTCCAGACACCAAAAACAGCCCCCCGCCAAAGTTGCTTTATTCGTGTTTGTGTTCATGCTCTTTTCCTTTCTCTCTATGTTATTAGAAAGACGACATGAGCAGGAGAAATCTTTATTACAATTTTCTTACAAACTTGCGGTTTGCTCTTTCATCTTATCCTTGATGGCTCGAATGGACATCAAGGCGAGGAACATGAAGAGCGTGCTGAAGACCCACAACCAGCGGTAATTGCTGCCCATGGATTCCACTAACACACCGCTCAAGACGGGGCCAAGGACAGCCGCGGACTGCGATGAGAAGTAGTACAGCCCGGTGTACGCGCCGATCTTGTTTTCGTCGCCATAATCGTAGACCATTGGCAGGCTGTTTACATTGACCAATGCCCAGCAGAATCCGCCAAGGAACAGGATGATCCCGAACGTGATCAGGTTGGTGACGATCAGGAAGCCAAGGCCGAATAAGGTTACCAGACCGACAAGTCCGATGGTAATGGTGTTTTTACGGCCAATCCGCCCGGCAATCAAGCCGCTGGGTAGTGCAAACAGGAGGAAGGAGCCGGCAAATAAGGTGGTCATCATAGCGGCGTCCCCGGCCTTCAGGCCAAGGGAGTACACGCCAAAAGAGGAAAGTCCGGTTTGCAAGGCTTCGTAACCCATGAACCAGAATAAAATCGCTATCAGGACAAACAAACCGTTTTTGTTCTCGCCGCTCCAAACTTCTTTGAGGTTATCCCAAACGGAGGATTTGACTGCTTCTGCTTTTGCTTGAATCTTTTCGGGTTCTTTGACATAGATGAGGGCGACTGACAAGGCGAACAGCATGATGATAGCGCCGCCGACGAATGGTGCAGTCCGGCCCAGCGCGTTCGCTAATGACCCACCACCGAGTAGAGCGATGGCGGCACCAATCCCACCCATCAAGTTGATGATGCCATTCGCCTGACTGCGCTCGTTGGATTTGAATAGATCACCAAGCCAGGCAACGGTGGGCGAGCGGAATAAAGCCATCCCAAAGTTTGTGATCAAGATAAAGATCATAATAGCGAAAATGGTATTCGCCAATGGGATCATTACGAAGGCTACTGCTGCGATGGGCGCTCCGATCATGATCCAGGGCTTTCGGCGGCCAAAGCGGTTCCAGGTCATGTCGCTTTTTGCGCCTGCCCAGGGCTGGACAAAGACGTTGATGAGGTTATCCCAGGTCATGACGAAGAACGCCAGGCTGGGACCTAAACCAAAACCGGCCACCTCAGGTGTGCCATCTTGCAGAAAGATGGGTACGAATGCGTTGAAGAGCGGCCAGATGATGCTGATACCAAAAAAGCCGAAGCCGATAATAAATGTTTTTTTGTACGGGAAACCTTTTTTCATGTTTTCTCCTCAATTGCCCGGTGTTATTTGGTCCAGGACGTGTCGATAAAGCTGCTCAAGTCAGTTTTTAGTTTTTCAAGTGATTTGATCTGCACATACATCATATGCCCGGCTTCGTAAAATGCTTGCGAGATGTTTTTGCGCAGGTCGGTGGTCAGACCTATATGGTTGAAGGTGTACTCGGTGGCAAAATAGGGGGTTGCCAGGTCAAAGAAGCCGTTTGCCACAAAGACTTTGAGTTCTGGGTTAGTGGCAATGGCCTCGCGCAAGGTTTCGGCCACATTGAGGTAATTATTCTGGTTATCCTCGAATTTCCATTTCTGATAGAGTGGGGCTAAGATTTCGTATGGGAGATTGTTTTCAAAATCTAAATCTTCGCGTACATAATGGTTCATCGTGGCGGCGTAGGGGCCAAGTATTGCACTGTAGCTGGGGTCTCTTTCAAATAATTCGCCGGCGTTGTCCCGGTCTTTCCCGACAAAGCGGGTATCCAACCGCCCGACGGTCAAGCCTTCACTGCGTCTGAGTTGCTTGCAGAATCGATAAATGTTAACCCGCAGGTCGGTCTGGCGGATATAGTCCGCTGAGAGGCCGGTGAAGGCGGCGAGTTGTTCGGCGATCTCCTGCTCTTTATCCGGGCTGAGTGCGCTGCCCTGCATGAGCGCCAGGGTGTATTCGTTGTAGGCAAATTCTTCCACCTGCTTGAGCGTTGCCCGCAGGTCTTTTTGCAGTTCAGGGCTGAGTTTTTTATGGTACCAGGCAGTAGCTGTGTAGGTGGGGAGGAAGAGGATATAAGGCAGGTCGTTGCCAGGGTCAAAGCGAGCTGTGCCAAAGTTCAGGATCGAGGAGATCAACATCAATCCGTTGAAGAACATGCCGTGCCGGTCTTGCAGGTAGCCGGAGAGTCCAGCAGCACGGGTAGTGCCGTAGCTTTCACCAATGATGAATTTCGGGGAAAGCCAGCGTTTGCTCCGGCTGGTGTATTGCTGGATAAAGTCACCAACGGATTCGATATCTTTCTTCACACCGTGGAACTCTTCTGGTTTTTCTCCAGGGACGCTGCGGCTGTAGCCGGTGCTGACGGGATCAATGAAGACGAGGTCGGTTTTATCCAACAGGGAATATTCATTGTCTACCAGTTTGTAGGGAGGGGGGAGGGGGAGCCCTTCATCATCCAGGAGGACGCGCTTTGGACCAAGCAGGCCAAGGTGCATCCAGACCGAGGAAGAACCGGGACCGCCATTGAAGGAGAATGTGATCGGTCGGTCGGCGGGGTTTTCAATATCGTCCTTGGTGTAGGCGATATAAAAAATGGAGGCTTTCGCTTTCTCGCCTTTTTCCTCATCCGGTTCATTGAGGATCAGTGTGCCGGCTGTGGCAGTGTAGTGGATTTCTGTACCATTGATTTCAATGGTGTGATGGGTGACGGAGGTCTTTTCTTCAGGGATAGGTGGGGTGGTCTTTTCGGGGGATTCTTTAGGGTCTTCGGCCATAATCTAGTCTCCTGGATTTGAATTGTAGAGATGGTTTATGATAGCTCAAGTTTACCAGAATAAAGTACAAGCCGGGCAATTTTGCCCGGCTTGTTTGATCGTTCAAAGATTTGGTTTAATCGTTTTCTTAGTTGTTTGCCGTCGCAAGTGCCTGATCAATGGCGGCTGCAAAATCTTCATAAGGGGTGTTGCCTTTGAAAGCGACTTCACCGTTGATGGTAAAACTGGGGGTCCCAGTGATACCGAGGTCGACCCCAATCTCGAAATCTTGCAGTACGGTGTCTGCATATTTACGACTAGAGAGACAATCATTGAACTGAGCCTGATTCAGATCAATGGATTTGGCGATGCTCGTCAACTGACTTTGTGTGTAACCGCTGGAACTATAATTTGCGAAAATTGTGTCGTGCATTTTCCAGAAGGCATCTTGATCGCCGGCACAGTATGCGGCTTGTCCGGCAATCCCAGCTGGATCATCCGCGTTTCCATTGAAGGATCGATAAACCAACAAAATTTTGCCGGTGTTGACATAATTTTCAAAGAGTGCGCCCTCGGCTTCGTCAGAGAAGTTTTTACAGTGGATACATGCAAAACTTGAGTAGATCTCAACGACAACAGGGGCGTCCGGTTCACCAATTGCGTTCATATTTTCAAGGGAATAATCCCTGTTTTCTGCCTTTTCGAGGCCAGGCTGAAGGACCGAGATGATCACTACAGCCCCGACTATGACCAAAACTCCTATAATCATCATGCCGATGCTTTGCATTTGTTGTTTGCGTTTCGCCATCTTACGGCGTTCACTTCGTGTAACTTTGTTTCCAGAATCGTTGCTCATTATTACTCCTAAATCACTTTTTCGGCGTTTATTTTGCCACACCTAAACGAGGTTGTCTAGTATTAAAGGTAAATTTTGATAAAGTTAGGTTGATTTTATCAGAAAATATATTGATAAACAGGGAAGAATTCCGTAGTTTGTGTAAATCCCGCCTTGGTGTATAGGCCAATGGACCGGTGGTTGTCGTCCTGGGTGTTCACGGATAGACGAAAGTCGTATTCATTTTTAAAGTGATCTTGCAGATTGTAAAGCAAAGCATAGCCGATGCCCTTTTCCTGTACTCGTGGGTGGACGGCTAATCTGCCCAGGTGGCTGCCGTATTGGGTAGGCGTGGTGATCTGGTAGGCGGTAATCCCGGCATCATCATAGGCAACAGTGGCATAGATTGCTTGTTCGAAGGCAAGTTCGAGCAGGATGCGGGAGTTGCTCCACAGCGGTTCAAAGGCAGATTTGTCTACAATAGCGACTTCCTCCAGGTCATTGGATTGCATTGGCCGAATATTGGTTGGTTTTGGCTTCGCCAATAGTGACATATCTGGATTATCCAATGCCATGGAGATGACATTGTTCAGGTTTTGAAAATTGTGATCTTCCAGGAGGGTGCGAAACCACTTTTGGAGAGGGATTGCTGCCAGGATGGAGACTTTTTCAGCGATCAATTGCTGTTTGGTGGTGTCCCAAAGCTTGCGCCAGGCATTGGTCTGTCCAAATTGGGAGGAAATCACAAAGAGCCGTATCCAGGCAATTTCTGCCGGGTCAGGTGCGCAAGAGAGCGCAGCCAATAGTTTGCCGCGTGATTCAATGCCGGTAAAAGGCGGATGTCCAATCCAGTCCAGTGGCGGCCGCCAATCAAGATGCCGGTGTACATAGGTTCCGAAGTGGATGAGATTTGCTAGTTGAGTTTTATCTTGTGGGGTAATCTCACGTATCTTGATTTGTTCATCAATAATCATAAATCTGTGGGCTTATCTTCCTGAGAGTTTAAATGGAATTTCTAACAGCCAGCGATAAAAACGCTGCCAAAGTGTTAGTTTTTCCTCAGCATTCAGGCTTTGATGCATAGCTAATATTCCCTCAATCTGTTTCCCTTTCCTGACCTGCATGAGAGACAGAGATTTGAGTACATGGGCGGCAAGTTCGTTTTCGCCAATTTCTTTGAGGATTTGACCCGATTTTTCGTAGAGGGGGACGGCCGCATCAAAGTGTTTGAGTGCTTCTAACGCGGCGGCTTCATTGCCAAGGGCAAGGGCTTGCCTTTTGGGATCATCATGGGATTCAAATAGGTCTGCTGTCCCTCGGACAGCTTCTAAAGCCTGCTTTTTTTTGCCGATTTGCAGCAGGGCTACACTGAGATTATTTGCCATTTCAGCGGCATTCAGGAGATCATTCTCTTTTTGAAAAAATTCCTGCGCGGTTTCAAAACCTTTTATTGCGCTTTTGAATTCCCCTTGCTGAAAAGCTTGTTTTGCCTTATCTAAGACTTCTTGGATATGATTACTTTCCATAAGGTATTCTCTAGATGGTGATCTCGAGCAGATTTTCGGCAATAGCTCGGAGTTGGTCGGCAGAAAAATTGCTGAGTTTCTGGGCGATTTCCAGGTAAGGGGTGTTCACCGGCTTGGTGACAAAGGCTTGCAGTTCTACCGGGAGGTTGACGAATTTTGTAATGCTTTCCTGGGAGGTGATCCACTTGCCAATTTCGGTTTCGGTTTCAAAGAAATCACCGACTGTCAGTCCGAACATATTCAAGAGCAGTTCCAATTCAGGGAGCGGAACAGGGGAGTTGCCGCTCTCAAAACGCTTCATTCGGCCGTATGTGATGCCGGTCTTTTCGGTGATTTCTTCATAGGTCAGGTCGTGATTTTCGCGAGCATTTTGCAGAATTTTGCCAATCTGCCGGCTGCGGATGACCAGGGCGTGTTCAATTTCCAGTTGGTCGAGCAGTGTCTCTTCGTTGGAAAGGACGATTTCTTTCCAGAAGCGTTGGATGGGCACGCCGAGGAAATAGGAGAGCATTTCCAATTCCGGCAAGGATGGGCTGGAATTGCCGCGTTCGTAGGAACTGATCGTTGAACCCGAAACGCCTATCGCTTCTCCACATTCTTTGAGCGTTTTTCCGCTGAGTGTGCGCGCATCTTTGATCAGAATGCCCAATTTTTTAGCTCTTAACCTGATAGCTACTTCAGGGTTCATAGTTCGACTCTCCTATTTTCCTTCATTATGCACATTATAAAAATTTCATTTCAAGTTTGATTATACCTGATTCGGAGTAGACTGATTGCCGTAATGGGGGGGGCTTTTGATCAGAAGTAATCTGGTACTTTTGTGTCCTGGTTAATGCGCCTGATAAGATCTTCGCCAACCTGCCGCAGTGAAATCGTAACGGCGTCTTGTGGGAATTTTTCCGAAATTGGTTGGTTCAGGTTGTTTGCAAGGGTGAAGTTTCTGCCCATATACGGCACGGCGAGTGGAATCACCAAACCCATTTGCTCTTCAACTTCTGATTTGGCAAGTCCTTCAAGGCTGACTGTGCGGTTGATCAGGAAATAGATTTGTTCTTTGGTGACTCCTTGTTCTTTCAGATATTCCCACACGGCTTTTGTTTGGGCAACTGTTGAGGTATCCAAACTGAGGGTGAGGACGATCTGATCGGCGGATTGGATGATCGGCATGCTGATGCGAGAAAGGGATTTACCCAGGTCCACGAAAATGTAATCAGCAATTTTGCGAAGGGAATCCAGGAATATGGGGATATTAGAAATTTCAACGGAGTTGGATTCCTCTGGGTTTTTTGAACCGGCGACCAACCGGAAGTTCCAATTGTCCAGGCTGGGAAGTTTCTTGCGCAGCAATTCAGGTGTGATCTCGGCTGCCTTCATGTGTGAGGCGTCTACAATGTTTAGGGTGTCCTCGGTCCCCACAATAGAGGCAATTGAGCCAATTGGCAGCACAAGGTCAACCACAATGACTTTCGCATTTTGTTTATGGCTGATAATGTGGGCAACATTGGTGCATAATGAGGATGTACCCACGCCGCCTTTGCTGCTGAGGAATACGATCATTTTTCCGAGTTCAGTCTCGGATGTGTCCTCTTTTTCTTTAGGCTCTGCATCGCTGCTATCCTGCTGTGCGCTGCGGCGGGGGGAATTGGTGCCTTCCCTTGCAATCAAGGCGTTTTCTTTGGTTTTCTCAATCAGGGTTGGGAGTGCGCTGCCTTCTTTGGCAAGGTATTCGTGCAGGCCAAGGTCGATGACGGCTTGAATCTCTGATGGATTTGTCAGGGATGAAAATGCGATAAATTTTGTTCGGGTGAGTCGGTGGTCTTTCTTGAATTTTGTAATCATCTCTCCAAGCTGGGTAATATCCATATTGGGGTCAAGGATGACGACATGGGGGCGGTGTTGGTAAGCCAGGATCAACCCTTCTTTAGAGTGATTGGCAGAATATACCTCAAAGTCTTCTTTTGAGAGTGCATGTTTGAGATAATTCGTTGTGGCCGGGTCTTTATCGATTAGCAAGATTCTGAATTTTGTCACGAGTACACCTCTAATTTATGCTGGCATCAGATATCCAACACCTGATCTTGTAATAATGTGTTGGGGTTTTTTGGGATCTTCCTCTAATTTTTGACGCAGGCGGGATATACAAACCCATAAGATTTCTTTATCCTCAGCGTACTCTTCGCCCCACACGTTCTGGAGCAGATGTTCTGCAGTGAGCGTCTCACCAAGGTTGTGTGCAAATTGGAGCAGCAGCCTGTACTCAGTGGCGGATAAGAGAACCAACTCCCCGCTCACATAGACTTCTGCCTTGGCGACATCAATGGTGAGGTTGCCGTGAATGAGCTTAGGGCTTTCCCTGGGGGCGGAGGCAGAAATCTGGGAACGCCGCAGTACAGCCTTCACGCGGGCCAGCAGCTCGGTGGCAGAAAACGGTTTGACTACATAGTCATCAGCGCCACGGTTCAAGCCTTCGACGCGGTCGGCTTCTTCTCCTTTTGCCGTGAGCATAATGACAGGAATATTCGAGAATTCCCGAATGCGGTCGAGAACTTCAAAACCATCCATACCGGGCATCATGACATCCAATAAGACCAGATCGGGCTTTTTATCAACGATAATTTCTAGCGCGCCTTTCCCTTCTGTTGCAGATAGTACTGTGTAATCGGCGGCCCTCAAATTAGCTTCAATCAAGCGGATGAAACGAGGTTCATCATCTCCAGTTAAAATTGTGTCAGTCATTTTTTGCCTCTTCCTTTGGTTGTTCAGTTTTGGGGGGAAGAATATGGAACGTGGTTCCTTGATCTACGATCGATTCCACCCAGATTTTTCCGCTGTGGGTTTCAATGATCTGCTTACAAATAAATAGACCTAGTCCGGTCCCTCTCACTCCGGCACTACGTTCTGGTACACGATAAAAGCGTTTGAATAAGTGTTTAAGATGATCTGGTGAGATACCTGGTCCGGTATCTCTAAATGTGATGTGGATGTATTCTCCATCGGTAACCGCGGTGATGGTCAGAATAGAATTAGACGCATATTTTGAGGCATTGCTGATCAAATTATTGACCACTTGAGTCAGTCTTTTGCCATCGGCCATGAAGTGGATGTCAGTTGGTTCAATTTCAATGTTGATATCTAAATTGGTTTCCTGAGTCGAAAGGCGGCTGATGATCCCATGGAAGAAGGTATCCACACTGGTGGGCTTAGGGGACATCTGAATGGTCCCTGACTTTAGCCGGTAGGAGTCAAGCAGATTTTCGATCAGCTCACTGAGCCGGTCGGCTTCCTCGTCGATAATGTGCAAGAATTCATCCTGTGTTTCGGTGTCCCATGTTGTATCCGTTCTCAGCAGCGTGGT
>Ga0102946_1000432_pt1 | contig 14679 bp, 11 predicted proteins | sample SalPon2A_A_D1_MG_FD_78209 | JGI IMG/M metagenome (GOLD analysis project Ga0102946, IMG submission 78209) | Soil microbial communities from South San Francisco under conditions of wetland restoration - Salt Pond MetaG R2A_A_D1_MG | ecosystem: Environmental > Terrestrial > Soil > Wetlands | place... | reverse complement strand
TCTGGCATTGGAACCGATCAAGAGCAACAGACCGCCCATCATGAGGGGGCCAAACAGTGCCCAGAACAACCCTGTGGCCCAACTGCGATAGTCGCGCATGCTGTCCACGATTTCCTTTTTTAGAACGATCCAGACCTTGTTCATTGCAATCCCTCTTCCGTCCCGATGATATCAATAAATGCATCCTCAAGATTGTCCTGGCCCGTACGACGGAGCAGTTCAGATGATGTGCCTTGAGCAGACACGCTACCATTGGAGATGATGACAATCTGATCACAAAGTGCAGCCACCTCCTGCATGATGTGGCTGGTTAACAGAATGCATTTACCCTGTTCCTTTAAACGGAGGATGAATTCCCGCATAGCCCGCGTGCTTTTTACATCCAATCCATTGGTGGGCTCATCCAATAGCACGTTGACCGGGTCATGAACAACTGCACGGGCAATGGCGACCTTGAGGCGCTCTCCCGTCGAAAAACCTTCTGTGCGACGGTCTGCGATCGATTGCATTTCCAACATAACCAGAAGTTGATCGATGCGTTCATCCAGTGCGGCACCGTTCAATCCATGCAATTGTCCAAAGTAGCGGATGTTCTCCCGAGCGGTCAACCGTGGATACAGTCCTTGTGCATCGGATAGAACTCCAATGCGTGCCTGGACATCGAGAGGGGAGGTTGAGATGTCAAAGCCATCGATGTGTGCCGTTCCATGGTCGGGTTTTAATAACGTATATAACATACGCAATGTTGTGCTCTTACCTGCGCCATTCGGCCCAAGCAGACCGGTAATCTGCCCATTCGATGCCGAGAAGGAAACATTTTGTACTGCTTTCACGCTGCCAAAGCTTTTGGAGAGTCCCTGAACCTGGATCATGTCAATCCCTTCATGTTATGGCTGTGGCCCGCTGAAATCCACAAAGAACGGGGGTGGTTCAACATTTTCGACACAGCTTGTGTCCAGATCGTTGATGGACGCATTCTCAATAAAGTCCGCCACGATCCGGGCACCACATTGATTGCTGGCATTGCCGTGTCCCATGCCTTTGAATATCAAATGAATATTGTTGCTCAATGTTTCTGCAAGCTCTTCGGCATGTCGGGGCGGGGTGATAGGGTCCGCCTCACCGGACAGCAGGAGAGTCGGTACATCTGATGAAACAGTTTTATGGATCACTGACGGTAATTCCCCTGTTTGCCAGGTTGAACATACATCCATAAATGTTCGCACATTTCCACCAAACAAACCATCATGTGTGCCATCCGAGGAAAGCAGGGGGGCGTCCTCGGTGCAGGCCACTGCGTAGAACATGCCATCATAAATCCCCGCATCCGCAAGGAATGACAGTGTGATCAATGGCGCAAAATTATCCCCAGCATACGCCTGGTGTATCGCCAATGGCAAAGTAGCCATAAGTTCAGGGGTGTAGAGGGTGTTGAAGACGATATTTGAAAGCATGGTGATAGTAACCGTCAGTTCAAGTTGTTTTCCCGTGATTGGATGGGGAAGGATTGTGTCGACAGGTTCATCCTTCAGTCTTTGCACAAGAGAGTCGAACTCCGCCTGCAGGTTTGGATACATATCATTGCATGCAGGGTCTGCTTCACAACGCGCAAAGAACAATTCAAGTGCTTCTTGTCCATCCTGCGGGACATCCTGGTAAATCACAAAGGAGGGATCCACCACGGCGTCCAATACGATGCTTCTGACGTGTTGAGGAAACATTTTCAGATAGACCAGTGCGGCGCGTGTGCCATAGGAAACGCCGTACAGATTGAGGTGTTCATACCCCAGCGCCTCACGCACCGCGTCCAGATCCTGCATGGCAATATCTGTTGTGTAATACCCTAGGTCCGCATTTAGTGTATCGGGGCAAGCCTTAAGGAGCGCGATGACCTGCTCGTCATCCAGGATTTCCTCTTCAGGGTCCAAACAACGCAGAGGATTGGATTTTCCGGTGCCACGTTGGTCAACCAGTACGATATCGCGTTTTTGATGAACACTGAATAGTGTAGAGTACATGATTGGAAAGATCTCGACTGCGGCCTGACCCGGCCCACCGACCAGAACAACCAAAGGATCAGGTTCCGGGATCCGTTTGATCGCTGGAACCACTGCAATGTTGAGAACCACCTGGCGACCCTGAAGATCGGATGGGTTTTCTGGAACGGAAAGTGAGCCGCACTGGGCATCCACCTGAATTTTGCCTCCCGGGGAAGTCAACACACAATCGGTTAATGGCAATGGTGGTCTGTCCGCTGTTGTTTTAGCGGCCGGTGCACAGGATGTGAAAAGGATTGCCGAAAAAATCAGATAATGAATGTATTTTCGCATGGGTCTGCCTTCACTTACGATGCCTGCCTTTCGTGAGTTGGTTATACTGATTATTCTCCACGTACATCAAATAATAATATCCTGTTTTGGCTGCGCCCACAATTGTCTTCATTTATATGAAAAGCATTGAATTGTTGGATGGGATCTTTGCTCAATGAACTCCTCCTCAATGTGCTTCAAATTATGTAACTTACGCCAGAATCAAGAAATTAGATCATCGCCAACCTATGTTTTCAAAAGTTAATATTTATCCGCACGGGGAGAACTCCATGCAATTTATAACAATGCCATAAAACCGACCAGGCAGCCTAAAACAAGCGCGATCAACAATGCGATCAGCAGAACAACTCCAATAGCCTTGAGTAGTGACAGGGTGTAAACAGCCTTTATTGCAATAAGCAGGAGAAAGCCTTGATACAGGAAGAATGCGATCCGAATGCCAAGCCCAATACGATTGTTCCCGAGTACCCCTTCAACCACGCTGTCGATCAGGTATCCAGGTGCGATGATGGCCCCAAGCAGAAAGGCAATCTGATCTGAAGTTCCTTCTCCACCCAGCTTTGTCGCCAGCCAATGGGTTATGGAAGCAGAGATGAACATCATAATGGGAGCGCCGATCAATGCCCCAAAAAGAATAGCCAAAAGCATATAGATGATGGCAATTCCTCCCTGACTTGCTCCCACCCAGATCGATGCCCTGTTGGAGTTGGCTTTTGGATCCTGTATCAGGTTTCGGTAAGTTTTCTCTGTCGGTGAGATGTATGCATATGCCCACACTTTGTACCAGGGTAAAGATGCAGCCTGGGTTTCATTGGAACTTGTCTCTGCCCTCACGCTGACACCTTCAACCATCCCCGGATCCCGACTTCCACTGTGAGTGTTTGTGAATCCAAATCGGGTGTGAGCTTTAATGATTCAATGCTGATCTCCGGCACAACCTCCAACCAGACCGTCTGCCAGATACCGGAAACTGCCGTGTACCAGATCCCCTTGGGATTTAACACCTACTTGCCGCGTTGCTGCAAGCCGCGATCGGTTGGATCCCAAACCGAGACGATCACCTCGTTCCTGTCCTTGATCAATGCTTCAGTGATATCAAACGTAAACGGCAGATACCCGCCCTGATGTCCACCGATGCGCCTTCCATTGACCCACACTTCGCATTCATCATCCACGGCACCAAAGTGAAGTAGCACCTTTGCACCTAGTCCATCCCCCGCAGGAAGTGGCGAGTCAAATGTCCGCCGATACCATAACCGTTGTTCTGGCAACAATGGTGTCTGGACACCGGAGAGTTCCACCTCAACTGCAAAGGGAACAAGTATCCTGCCGTCAAAAGTTTTCGGCGCCGGGCTTTCCTTTGACAGAATGGCATACTCCCAAAGCCCGTTGAGATTGATCCAATGTGGGCGCGTCATCTGCGGACGCGGGTATTCCGGCAATGGGATGGGGGAAGCGGGTGACCAGGGTGTTCTCATCATGCTACCACTTGGCGTAATGTTCCTCGGCAAAGCCGATCAAATCCTTGATGTGGATCTTTTCACCTTCATCGCTAATCACAGATCCGTTATAGCGCCCGAACATTTGATGAACCTTACTGGTAATGATTCCAAGGTTGGTTTGTGCCAGCCGATCCTTGAAAGGTGTGAAAGTCAGCTCGAGACGTTTTTCGGTGTCGGTAAATTTCCAGGGTTTCATGTAATCATCTGGCGTGTAATCGAATCTGACCTGTTCAAGTTTATGGATCCTGTTGTTCAAGATGACGGCATTTTCCCCCGCCCTGGAGAGATCACCAAAGCCACTCCCAAGATTGAGCCCAATGGTACGGCCATCGGGCAGGAAGCCAGATGCGCTTGCCCAGTTCCAGAAAGATCGATATTCCCAGACGCCGCGTCCCCAATCCAATGAGCCAAGGGAGGTTGCGGGCTCCAGTGTTTCAGTTAGGTCACCATATTTGACCACTCCACTGGCGGGCAGGCAATTGATCTTGCGATTGTAATAGAAGCGTTTCAGTCCGATGGGGATGACGATGTTCATTGATTCATATCCCGATGGGATTTGCAGGTCGATCTCGGCTTGAATACCCCGGCCGTCATGAAAGGCAGGCCAGGCAACGGATACATGCCGATGGTCGGGGAACAGCTGAAAGTCCAGTTTGAGACGGGCATCTTCAAAATGACTATCCCCTTTGTCGGAGTTGCGTGCTAGTGTTACCCCCTTTGCAAATAGAACCACGATCCCCTCTTCATGCAATGCGCCTGTTTCAAAGTCCATTGTGTAAACGAACAGGTTGCCCGCATATCCGAGATCGGCAATAGTGGCGGAGAAAAAACGCCGCGGACTAAAGACAGCATAATAATCCCAGCGCTTGATGCGGAAGTATTGCAGGGGCGCAAAGGCATAAAAGCGGGCAGACTCAAGATTGCAATCAAGAAGTGGCTGCCGCGCCCAACCAATCTGGGCAAGTTGGCCGTTGGGTTCGAGAAGGGGACCTGTCTGACTTAGTTCTGTTTGCATGGCTTCTCCATTTTCATTTGTTGGTCCAAACCGTCATCGCGGATTCACCGCGATTCCCCCATAAGTGGTAGGGGACAAGAGTGATCGGTTCGCCCATTGTAGTTTGCCCGTCTATTTTTGTGATCCCGTCCAACAAATCAGGATCGAAGACTGGTTCCAGGGACGTTGTTTCCACTCTGAAATTGAAGATATCTGCAATTACACAAAATAGCCAGAATCCAAAGTTCATATTTCCTGTTATCCAACTTTTCTCCTGCTTTCATTTACGCTGCATTGCGTCCATCACAGCCACCGCTGCGATCTGAACAATGTTGATGACTTCATCGCCAGTCTGCAGAACGTGAACTGGAGCGCCCATGCCAAGCAGGATCGGTCCAATCGCTTTCGCATTGCCAAGTCGTGCAAGTAATTTGTAGGCAATGTTTGCTGACTCAAGTGATGGGAATACCAACACATTGGCATCCTTAACCGCGCTGAATGGATAGCGTTCCTCAATGATACTGGAAACAACCGCAGTATCGGCCTGCATCTCGCCGTCAACAATGAGATCAGGGCGGATGACTTTGGTTAATTTAACGGCATCCCGTACCTTGTCCGAGAGTGGATGCGACGCGGAACCGAAATTCGAGAACGAAAGAAAAGCCACGCGTGGTTCGATCTCCAACTGCTTCGCAAAGTCTGCGGCAAGAGATGCGATTTCAGCAAGATCCTCTGCAGTCGGGTCAATATTGACCGTTGCATCCGTGAATAGAAAGACACGATCGTCAATGATCATAATGTAAACGCCAGCCACACGATTCACTCCATCTGCAGTGTGATGAATCTGCAAAGCTGGACGAATCACGTCGGGATAGTCATAGGTGAGGCCGGAGACGCAGGCTTCTGCGTCTCCCATCTTGACCATAAGTGGCGCAAATATATTCGGATCTTTTACTATCATAGTAGACTCGTGCAATGATAAACCTTTGCGATTGCGAAGTTGGTAGTATGCAGCCGCGTATTTTTCGATGCTCACAAAATCGTCTGGATCAACGATTCGAGGTTCAAAATCCAATGAGAGCGATTTGATCTGCTCCTCGATCACACTTCTACGCCCGATCAAGATTGGCGTACTGATGCGTTCTTCCTGGATTTGATAAGCAGCGCGGATTACTTTTTGTTCTTCCCCTTCGGCAAAGGCAATACGTTTCGCTCCGGCGCTGGCACGGGCCTTATTCATAATAAAGTGGCGCACTTGCTCGCCTTTACCCAGCCGAAAAGCCAATTGCTGGCGATATTCATCGATTTCGATCGTTTTACGGGCAACGCCACTTTTCATTGCCGCATCAGCCACGGCCGGGGCCACCCATAACAGCGCACGTGGGTCAAATGGTTTGGGGATGATGTAATCGCGTCCAAACTTAAGATTTTCGAGACCATACGCCCGTAGAACGGAGTCGGGGACATCTTCCTTGGCCAGGGCAGCAAGAGCTTTCGATGCTGCGAATTTCATATCATCGTTGATCTGCTTTGCGCGGACATCCAGTGCACCACGGAAGATGAACGGAAAGCCCAACACGTTATTGACCTGATTTGGGTAATCGGAGCGTCCCGTCGCGAGGATGATATCCTTGCGTGCCTCTTTCGCCAGCTCAGGCTTGATCTCCGGGTCGGGATTCGCTAGCGCAAAGACGATCGGGTCGCTTGCCATGCTTTTGACCATATCAGGAGTCAGTACATTCGCAGCCGAAAGCCCCAGGAACACATCACAATCGCGCACTGCCTCCGCGAGGGTACGTTGGTCAGTATCCACGGCAAACTCTTCCATATATTTATTCATGCCATCCGTGCGTCCCTTGTAGATGACACCCTTGATATCCACCATGGTGATATTTTCTTTTTTGACACCCCAGAGCTTGGCCATTTTGGCGCAGGAGATGCCCGCCGCGCCCGCTCCGCAAACAACCATCTTAATTTCCTCATGTCTCTTGCCGAGTATTTTGAGGACATTGGCAAGTGCCGCTGAAAATATGATCGCCGTACCATGCTGGTCATCGTGGAACACCGGGATGTCAAGCATACTTTTCAGGGTCTCTTCGATGTAAAAACATTCGGGGGCTTTTATGTCTTCAAGGTTGATTCCGCCAAATGTCGGTGCGATACCAGCAATGATTTTGATGACCTCATCCGGGTCATGTGAATCAACCTCGATATCGAATACATCAATATCCGCAAACTTTTTGAATAGGACACCTTTGCCTTCCATGACTGGCTTGCTTGCCAGCGCCCCCTGATCTCCCAAACCCAGGATGGCTGTACCATTGGAAATTACGGCGACCAGATTACCTTTTGATGTGTATTCATAAGCCAACTCTGCGTTTTTTGCGATCTCAAGGACAGGTTCAGCGACTCCTGGTGTATATGCTAGGCCCAGGTCACGCTGGGTGTCCATTGGCTTGGTTGGCACGACTTGAATCTTGCCGGGCTTTCCTTTCAGGTGGTGATATTCGAGTGCGTCTTCGCGAGTAATTGTAGACATATGATCTCCTGTTTAAGAAAACAATCATCCTTTTAAAGGATAATTGTTTAAAGAAATAACATCAGTTACATTTATACATTTCAGTCGGTGGCTTTCGCCATCCGCCTCTATAAAAGGGTCAACAAAAAGTCTTTATCCAGATCTTCTTTGCTTACACTCTCAGTGAGCTATTGAATCCTGGCTACACAAAAAGTTTAGTGGTCGAAGAAGCCACTTCTTGATCTGTCCAAGGAAAGTTCCAGCTATTTACAAACACAATTTACGATATCCTGGGGCTTTGATTTCATTTCTGTTGTATTTATAGTGTACAGGATAAGTGCCGACGGTTTTTTATGCAAGTGGCATTTATCCTTTCAAAGCCGATTCATAGATCACGTTTATTTGTCATTAGTACGACTAGGGCTATTCTGTTCTCAAGAGGCAAGTATGTGCCTTTCTTCAAGATACCAGCCAGCTAGACACACAACAGCCCGGCGCACAGCACGAAACTAAGACTAATAGAGATGGTTTCAATTCGATCGAATTCGTTTTGTGCACCTTAAAAATGAATTTCTAAAGGATCGGGAACCGAAGCGCGGCAGCAATGGCAAGGAGATCCAAAGCAATGTCATCGACAACGAATCGGTCAAGATGCCATCTTCTCACGGCGTCATTCAGGGATACAATGCCCAAGCCCTGGTTGATTCCAAGCATCAGGTCATACTCGCGGCCGAGGCATTCGCCAACCAGGATCACGAAAATCTGGCTCCCATGCTAATCAAGCGCTCCAGTACCCTCCCGAAAAACCATCGGGACGATGTAACGGGCACGCGTCCGCCCCGCGAAAAAACGGCGAGACCCTCGACAGGCGGAAAAACTACACTGGAAGGGAAGTGTAAAGAAATTGTAGGAAGATGTATGCTACCATCCTAAGGGTAGATTAAATAACGTTGAACGTGCTGGATCGTCGGTCCTAGGGGCATCGTAGAGCAAACCTGACACCTTGAAACTACTAACCTACCAAGCTTATCAATCTGTCCGCTTTGCGGCAGTTGTTTAGTCTGCGATTTGCGGGGGCGCTGAATTGTCAACAAGATCGGCATATTGTTTAGGAGAAATGAATATCGTTGCTGCCCGTCATTTGGCGAGGGAATAACTGCTTCCGGAGGAAGAACATGGAAAACACACAACCAGAATGGCGATGGGAAGAGGGTGCGGTGGATGAACAAAAAGAGCATATTGAGATCCGTTATGGAAACGCAGACAAAACCTCACCTAAAGATTGGATACATATCGCTCGAATTGCTAAACCGAAAGACCACATATTTAAAGTGGAGTGGCTGGTCAAACAGGATGCCCCAGAGCATCAGACCATGTTGGCCGACACACGCCGTAGCTTAAATTTCTACCTGGTGGAGAAAAATGAACCCGACCCTTGGAAGTACGCACTCTACCATTGCAATACAAGTGCGAACATGTATGGTCAGGATCACTGGGCGTATTTTCCAACCGGCAGCCAGGGTAAACAATATACGAGCAGAGTTATACAACTGTCCGCCGAAGAATCTGCACGTCTATTTGGAGATTCAAGAGAGTCGGGCAAGTACATAATAAAGGGATGAAACTAATTGAAATAACAAACGATACCTCAATCAATAATATTGGAGATGTTTTATGGCAATATGGAAACAGGCAGACGCAGTGTCACGCGCATAACTAATGGCCTGGTTTGGGGAAACCCCAGAAAGTCTCTTGCCAGCCGGTTTATCCCACGAGGAGTTTGAGGTGGCGTTCAAGAAAGCCAACTCCGATTTCCCACCGGAGGAACTTGAAAAAATCGTGGCTGGCATATGAAGCGATGCAGGGAAGTTGATATTTCGTAATTGCTTTCCGCAAGCCAATCAGGTAATAGATGCAAGACGAAAGGAGTAATAATGGCTGAATATAAAAACCTTACACCCGAGCGCAAAAAGCAATTAGATGAAATGGAACGCGCTCAATTACTGGCAACCCTGGGTGAGACACCCGAATCTCTGCCTGCCATGAAAGAACGGCTCAAAAAAATGATAGAAGAAAATCCACTACCACCGCCGAAGTACAACCACAAGAAGAAAGTCTCGAAGCCTTCAAAGCATGGATCGGAGAATTGATTGAACCGTTATGACTGGATTTGCAGGTCATAATGGTTCAAACAGTGAGGAGTGGATTGATCTATGGAAAAGGTTCTAAAAAAATAGAAATCCATCCCCTAAAGTTTATCTGTCGCGCCCGGGAGATGAAATTGAGATTTCGCAAGGAGAATAGATCATGACTGACAAAAAGAAAGACAAGCCCGAAAAGGAAGAAAAAGATGCAGAAAAACCAGTCCGCGTGCAATTTGGAAAGGATTTAACTTCCCGAGCCATGGTGGATGCTATTAATACGATGCAGAACAATTGGGCTCTGAGACATCCTGAAAAAGCCCATGACTTATATCCCAGTGTGTATGATAAAAATGGAAAGCGTATCAAAGTCGATTAAACGAGTGGATACTTATTCGCAAACTTATGATTGACTGAGTACCTTGTGAAACATCTCGGTCTGGGATGGAATGCTCAATACTTGAACACTTATATAGATGATAAGGAGCAAAAATATGGCCAACAAAAACTGAAGAGAGCAGATTACTTGTACAAGATGTGCTTGCCGCATCGTTTTCGGAGCCATATGGCGAAGATATTATTTTGAAGGTGTGCAATGCAATTTACGATAAGGACAAACATCCTGACTGGCGAATGCGGTATGATGACAGGAATCAGTATATTCAGGAATATGCAAATAAAATCAAGCTCAGTCTGGGAACACAAAACTCAAAAATTGGGAGAGTAATAATCAAGACGTATCGAGATGAGAAAGATATGCTTGAGAATCTGCCGACTTTTCTGGAGATGGTAATCAATGGAGAATTGTAAATCCATGGTCGACGAGATCGAGAAAGGACTCGTTGTGTCGTTGGTCCGTGCGGAGAGACTGCGAGGATAACCACTTATGCATATTGACGGTCCCTGGTTTAAAGACAAAAATGGGCGCACACTCATGCTGCGCGGGGTCAACCTGGGCGGTAGCAGTAAACTTCCCCTAATGCCCAATGGTGCCACCCATGTTCAGGATGGATTTTTCGACCATAGAAATGTTTCCTTTGTGAACCGACCCTTTCCTCTCGAAGAAGCAGATGAGCATTTCGCACGCTTGAAGGCCTGGGGGGTAACCTTCCTGCGCTTTCTGGTCACCTGGGAAGCTATCGAACATTCCGGGCCTGGGATATACGATCAGGCTTATCTCGATTATCTGCGTGCAGTGGTGACAAAAGCTGCCGATTATGGGATCACAATATTCATCGACCCTCACCAGGATGTGTGGAGCCGCTTCTCCGGTGGAGATGGCGCGCCGGGCTGGACCTTTGATTTGGTTGGTATGGATATAACCAGATTCCAACAAACGGGGGCAGCCTTCACCCATCAGATACACGGCGACCCCCTGCCCCAAATGATCTGGTCGACCAATACCACCAAGTTGGCGGCCGCAACGATGTTCACACTCTTTTTCGGGGGCAGTGATTTTGCCCCGAAGACACTTATCGATGGGGAATCTGTACAGGAATTCCTGCAGCGGCACTATATCAATGCCCTGGTTGAAGTTGCCAAATGCTTGAAAGGTCTACCCAACATAGTTGGCTTTGATACCATGAACGAACCGGTGGAAGGCTATATCGGTGCAGGTAATCTGAACAAACGCTACACCACAATTGAAAAAGGTTTTGTCCCGACACCATTCCAGTCCATGCAACTGGGTGCCGGTATCCCAGTGGAACTGGAAGTTTGGGATCGGGGGCTTTCCGGCCCAAGGATACTCGGTAAACAGATCGTCAACCCTGACGGCGAGCGCGCCTGGCTGGACGGCTACGATCCAATCTGGCAGGTCAACGGTGTGTGGGGATTGGATGCGAATGGAGATGCGCAACTTTTCCGCCCCGATCATTTCATCCAGGTGAACGGCCGCCAGGTGGATTTCAACCGCGATTATTACATCCCTTTTAATAACCGCTTTGCCAAAGCAATAAGAGAAGTTCAACCGGAAGCAATCGTCTTCGTCGAGAAAGGGTTTCGGGAATCCGCCCCAACCTGGGGAGTGGAAGATGCGAAAAACATCGTCTACTCCCCACATTGGTACGATCCCATTGTTTTGGTAATGAAAACCTTCAATGCCTGGATCAATTTCGACCGCGACAGGAATAAACTGGTCTTCGGACCAGGCGCAATTCGCAGATCCTTTGCAGAACAACTTGCCAGACCGAAAGAACACGCGCGAAAAAAGATGGGGAACGCCCCTACGCTGATCGGCGAGGTTGGGATTGCCTATGATCTGGACGATAAACACGCTTACCGTACCGGCAACTTCCGCAGTCAAATAAAAGCCTATGACCGCATCCTGCAAGCCCTGGATGAAAACCTGCACAACTACACGCTTTGGAACTATACCGCCGATAACACGAACGGCCGCGGTGATATGTGGAACGACGAAGATCTGTCCATCTTTAGCCGGGATCAACAGCAGCAGCCCGAAGACATCCACTCCGGTGGTCGAGCGCTGGAAGCTGTTGTACGACCTTATCCCCTTGCTACCGCTGGGGAGCCACTCAGGTTGTTATTCGATGCTAAAAAGAGAAGCTTCAAGTACAGTTTTCGCCATGATCCTGCTCTTTCTGAACCAACCATCATCTTTGTACCCCAATATCAATATCCAAACGGTTGCATTGTGGAAGTTTCAGATGGGGAGTTTGAGATCAACCAGACAGATCAAAAGCTGATCTATCGCCACTCATCCGGGAAAAGCGAACACACAATTCACATAAAACCAGACAAAAATATCAAGAAGTGAAAATTTGAGATGGAGAACCTGCCTGTTCTTCCTAAAAATGGCCGATGATCAAACCAAACCGCCATCTATCGTCCCAAAAGGTATCACGTAATATATCCAATATCATCTGCTATACTTTATTCTCTCAGATAAAAAGGATGAGGGATATCCAATGCCAATCCGTTTGCTCATTTCGCCCCCCGCTACCGGAAAAACACAAATCTGTATTGACCAGATCCGAACCAGATTAAGGGAACCTTCTCTTGCAAAGGCGTGGGTTGTAGTCCCGGATCGCTTGCAGGCATCCTATTTCCGCCAACGCTTATCATCCAGCGGCGGTGCAATGGGCGCCTATGTGGGGACATTCAGCGACCTGTATAAATCCATCCTCGAAAAAGCCGGTATATATATTCCCATTGCCTCGAATGCGTTATTGCATCGCATAGTGCAGGATGTAGTGGATCATGCGGACCTTGTCCATTACGCTTCACTGCGAACACTACCCGGATTTATTCTTGCCTTGCGCGATTCCTTTGCCGAACTTAAACGTGCGCTGATCCAACCGGAAGCATTTCTTGAACAATCCAGCGCCGCGTCGCTTTCTCAACAGGAACTGGCGAAACTGTATTCAGCTTATCAGATCAAATTGCAACAGCTCGGATGGGCGGACATAGAGGGACTTAGTTGGCTGGCAGTCGAAGCATTGCAGGCAAACCCCGCACTTTTGGATGATGCAATTCAATTGCTTGTGGTGGATGGGTTCGATTCCTTTATTGGCACCCAACAACGAATATTTCAGTTGCTGGCCGGTAGCACTGACATTCTGATCACCCTGGGAGGCGAACAGGATTCAAAACGCTCCGCGCATCGCAGGTTTAGCAAAACGCTTGCAGTCCTTCAGAGTGAATTATCTCTTGATGCCATTTTACATGGCAATGAGTCTGGTCTTCCCCCTGATGTGTTGCATATCGAAAATCGTATTTTTGAACCAGGGGAAAAAATCTCCAAAGAGCCGTCAGAGACCTTCCTAACCGAGGTTCGTTCACCATCGGAAGAGGCGCGGGAAGCCATGCGCTGGATCAAATCCAAGGTGGTACGAGACGGAATTCCCCTGCATGAATGCGCCATCTTCACGCCCAATCCCGATACTTATCAGCCACTGCTGCGAAGTGTAGCGCGAGAGTTTGGCATCCCCGTACACTTCACACAAAGCGATCCGCTTACACAGTCATCTGCTATTGCTGCATTGATGAATTTACTCACCCTATCCACGCAAAACTTTCGAACGAATTTGCTGCTCAAGACTCTACGCCTGCCTTATTTTTCCTTTTCCTTTGATGCACCAACGATCGACGAGTTGGAAAAGATCAGCCGTGCAGCGCAAATTATTGAAGGACAGACACAATGGAACGAGACCTGGGAAAGACTTGCGCCCATAAAAGAACACAATCATCCTGATTTGGGAGAGGACCGTATCCTGGCAGATCTGCCGCACGGAGATGCCATAGGCACTCTTCGTTCGCAGCTGGATGCCCTTTTTACGAAGTTGACACCGCCGGATGGTACCCGCACGCAAACCGAGTGGACGCGCTGGCTTGAGGACCTGCTGGATACACTTCGATTTTATGAAAATATCATCACCGAACGCGATGAATTGGCCTGTGAATCATTCCGCGAAACGCTGCGTGCATTGGTGATGAGCGAGACCATTGTTGGCGCAAGGATGGTGGACTTTCCACAATTCATATCTGACTTGCAAAGCACCCTGGAAGGCGCGGCACTCAGTGAGCCGCGTGTAAAAGAAACCTCCTCGTTGCTGATTGGCAATATGCGCGAAGCACGCGGTCTGCGATTTCAAGTTGTCGCCTTGCTCGGATTCTCGGAAGGTGTCTTCCCCGAAGTCGAACGCCCCGATCCTTTCCTGACCGAGGATCTGCGGGCTACACTGGGGCTTGACTCGCGCCTGGACCGCGACCAGGCCAGCCTCTTCTACCAGGCTGTCACGCGCACAAATTCACACCTGCTCATTACGCGTCCGTATCTCTCTGATGATGGTGAGGATTGGGAAGCATCACCTTTCTGGAATGCAGTCATGAATTTATTTGATGATACGGTAGCCCAAAAGATCCGCCCTGATGACCCGCGCCCGTTGGTGGAGGCGGCATCATCACAGGAGCTGTTGTTCTGGGCCGTGCGGCGCAAAGGTTTGCCGAAGTCTTATGCAGAACTGAGTGAAAGATGGCAGGACCTCCAATCCGCGCGCGATGTGATCCAGTCCCGCCGGGCAAAACAGGCCGAAGGGAAATACGAAGGTGCAGTACCTGATCTAATAGGTACTCTCGCCGAACGATATGCGCCGAATCAAGTATGGTCTGCTTCACGGCTTGAGGCTTATGGCGCCTGTCCGCAGATGTTTTATGTAAGAGTGGCGCTTGGATT
>Ga0102946_1000431_pt1 | contig 14683 bp, 12 predicted proteins | sample SalPon2A_A_D1_MG_FD_78209 | JGI IMG/M metagenome (GOLD analysis project Ga0102946, IMG submission 78209) | Soil microbial communities from South San Francisco under conditions of wetland restoration - Salt Pond MetaG R2A_A_D1_MG | ecosystem: Environmental > Terrestrial > Soil > Wetlands | place... | reverse complement strand
TCCACGCCGGCTGGGAACGCGGTGGTCGACAAGGCCGGCAACACGGTTCCCATGCTGGGCTACACGGTCACGTATGCCCTGTCCAGCGTCGTCCTGCCGTTGCTGGGACCGTTCGTGGTCCTGCTGACCTACCAGATGCAGTAGCGCGGACGGCGTTGCGCTGACGCATGCCTGGCTGGCTCGAAGCCCTCGTGCCGGTACTGGCCCTCCGCGTCAGCCTGCATCGGTCGAGGCCTGCCACTCCGCCACGTACTCGTTGGCGATCTCGTCGATGGCTCGACCGATGTCGTCGTAGTCGTCGTCATCGAGGTTGGCCAGCGACACGCGGATCGACCACGCCGGCCCGTCGAAACCGCTGCCGTTGAGCAGGACCACGCCGGCCTTCTCGGCCAGGCGGAACAGGCTGTCCGTGGGTTCGACGTTGTCCTCGAGCCACGCGACCAGTTCGTCGCCGTGGTGCATCCGGGCCCAGACCTGGAGGTCGAGTTCGCTGTAGTAGCCGACGCGGTTCGGGTCGTCGGGGAGGGTCACCTTGGCGTTCTCGATCATCGTTGTCAGGCGTTGCTGGATCAACGCCTGGGCCAGGTGCTTGTAGTCGTCGTCAGTGTCCAACAGGCAGTAGGCCGAGAACAGCAGCATCTGCACCTGCTGGGGAATCGACAGGCCGGCAGTGTGGTTGAGCGCGACGTTGCGCGAATCTGCCACCAGCCGGTCGATGAATCGGATGTCGCGGGGGGTCAGCGTCAGCGACGAGTACCGAGCGTCCAGCGCCTGCTTGTCGTCCTCGGACAGGGCGGCGAGTCGCCGGTCGAAGACGTTGTCGGAGTGCACCGCGATCGCGCCGAGCCGCCACCCGGTCGCGCCGAAGTACTTGGAGTAGGAGTACACGGTCGCCGTGTTGTGCGGCAGTACCGCCATCAGGGACCGGAACCCGTCGATGAAGGTCCCGTAGACGTCGTCGGTGATGACCATGAGGTCCGGGTTGTCGTGGGCCACGATCGACGCGATTCGGTCCAGTGAGGCGTCGGCGATGCGAACGGACGGGGGGTTGGTCGGGTTGACGCAGAACAACAGCTTGACCGATGGGTCCCGGAGCTTGTCGATCTCGGCATCCGGGAACTGCCACAGGTGCATGCCGTCGTCGTTGGTGGTCGATGCCTGGACGTGCACCTGCTCGAAGTCGAACTCGGCCAACTCGGTCATGTCGAGGTAGGGAGTGAAGATCGGGGTCATGATGGCGACCTTGTCGCCGGGATGCATGAGCCGGTTGGCGCTGAGGGTGTTGAACAGGTAGGTCATCGCCGCGGTACCACCCTCGGTGGCGAAGATGTCGTACTGCCCGTCGGCGGGTCGCTCACCCGCGCACATCTCCTTGACGAGGTATTCGCGCACCACGGCCTCGGTGTGCGTCAGCATCCGGTCGGGCGTCGGGTAGTGGTCACCGATGATGGCGTCGGCGAGTTCCCAGACGAACGCGTCGTCGTCGAAGCCGAGGCCGTCCACGCCGTGGTCCAGCGTTCGTGCCAACAGGTCGGTTCCGGGCTCACCATCGTGGCCGCGCAGCCAGGCGCGGAAACGGTCGGCAATCCCGTCCTTGGTGGGCACGCCGACCAGTTCATGGTCCCACTCGCGCGTCCGGCGGCATTCCTCGAGGGCGAACATGCCCAGGCGGAAGAACGCCTCGCGCGGGGTCGGCGCGACGAAGTTCGGGTTTCCGCGCCCGGCATTGAGCATGTGGAACCCGCTGATGGTCTCGTGCTCACCCGCCAGCCTGATGAGCGTGGACTTCAACTCGAATGGTGACAACGTCTGCAGCCGCCGAATCTCCTCGCGCGAGATGTGCTCGATGTGCATGATGGCTCCAGTGTCGTTGGTGGACCGGGACGGGCAGGGTCGAGCCGGCGGTCACGCCATCACGGCGACGACGATGGCGCCGGCAATGGACAGGAAGATGTTGCCGACGGCGTAGGGAACGGTGAACCCCAACAGCGGCACGCTCGACTGCGCCGACTCGCGGACAGCGCCGATTGCGGCGGTCGTGGTCTGGGCGCCGGTGAGCATGCCCAGTGTCTGGACCGGGTCGAACTTGAACACGTAGCGGGCCAGGTAGGTCATGATGATGAGCGGCGACAGCGTGACCACCACGCCGGCGCCGAACAGGCCAAGGCCATACTGGCTGAGGCCGTCGATGAAACCCGGACCCGAGTCGATTCCGACGATTCCGACGAAGGCAGCCAACCCGACAGACTCGAAGAACCACTGGGCGCCGGACGGGATCCGCCCGAAGGTGGGCGACTTCGCGCGGCGCCATCCGATGACCAGGCCGATCAACATCGCTCCGACACTCGACGTCAGGCTGAGCGGCACGTTGCCCAGGACGACGGTCGGCAGTCCGATCAGCGCCCCGACCACGATCCCAAGGCCCACCGTCACGATGTCGGTCTGGGGGGTGGAGCGTTCGGGGTACCCCACCTCGTCGACGACCCGTTCGACCAACGGGCGTGGCCCCTGGATCCGAATGATGTCGCCGTGGTCGACGTCGGTCCCCGGCAGCAGGGGCAATTCGTGACCGACCCGCGTCAGGCGCGTCACGAACAGTCCATGGGCTTCCGTCCGCTGTCCGAGCTGTGCCAGCGTGTGCCCGGCGATCTGGTCGCGCGTCACCACCACGTCGACCTCCTCGACCGGGAAGTCGAGCAACGCGGCATCCCCGACCTCGGCCCATCCTGCCTTCTCGACCTGGCCGAAGACGGCAATGTCGGATGCCGCCAGCGCGACCGTGTCGTTGGCGGACACCTTGACCGTGTCGTCGCCCTCGCTGATCATGCCACCATGGCGGGCACGGTCAACGTGCACGCGCGATCCGGTCAGCGTCTCGAGGTGATCCTCCAGTTCAGCCAATGTTTGTCCACTGGCCGACTTCGGCACCGTGTAGGTGCGCCGTTCAACCCGGTTGAACGCGCTCACGGTGTCCGCCGGGGTTTCCTCGAAGCCCAGATCCTTCTCCTCGGCTGCGGCCGCCGCCGGCAGGTCCTTGATCCCGAGCAGGCGCGGCGCGACGGCCGAGCAGTACACGGCGGCTCCGATCGTGCCGAAGATGTAGGTGACTGCGTACCCCACCGACACCAGGTCACTCCACTGACTGATCGTGGCGGCGTCCTGGTCGAGGCCGGCGATGGCATCCTGGGCCACACCGATGATCGACGACTGGGTCAACGCCCCAGCCGAAAGACCCGCCGCCAGGCCGGGGTTGTAGCCCAGCAGGGTTGCGAACACGATCGTCGCCACGACCCCGACCGCGATCAGGACCAGCGTGAAGACCACCTGTGGCCCGTTGCTGCGCAGACCGCTGAAGAACTGGGGCCCGACTCGATACCCCAACGCGAAGAGGAACAGCAGGAAGAACACCTGCTTGGTGGCGTCCGAGATGTTGATCACCTGCGCCGCGCCTCCGTCAACGCCGGGGACCGACACGATTGCGCCGATGACCACGCCGACCAGCAACGTGCCGGTCACCGTTCCCAGGGCGATGCCCTTGACCTCGAACTTCCCGATCCAGAATCCAACTCCCAGGGCCAGGAAGATGGCGATCTCGGCATTGTTGACCAGCGCCTCCGCGAACCACTGCATGGGCTTGCTCCCTCCGGCGAGGTCCTGTCGAACCGGGGGCGAGGACTCGCGCCCGGGAACGGGTCCGCTGCCAGCAACGTGGCGGTGGCTCGAGTGTCCGTCGAGCCCGACCGTCGCCCACTCCGACGACACCGTACGAAGCGAGGCTAGTGCCGGTCCGGGTGACCTTGGCGAGCCCGCGAGGGTCGTCGGGGTCAAGTCCGCGACCCAGCGCCCGTGCGTGGGAAGCGCTGGAGGGTCGGTGCGACCACGATCGGGGCCAGCCAGTCCGCGACACTGGGCACGACCAGGTGGGTGCTGCCGGGGGTTTGGTCGGGCAGGTCGTGACGCGGGTCGCGCCGGCCGCAAATGCTGCCTGCGCCGTGGCCACCGTTGAGCTGGATGTCCACGAATTCGGCGACGACCGTGCCGGCGCCGGGGGCGAACGGCCCCTCAGGGTTCGATTCGTACGCAGTCATGGGCGGGCTCCGGCACCAGTCCGTGGCCGGTCGGATACAGCCCCGGGATCGCGGCCGGCAGACGTCCGGGTGCATCCCGGAGGCCGAACAGGACGTCGGCCAGGGCGTGCATGGAGGCAGGGTGGAGCGAGTACGTGCACAGGTGGGTGCCCGCCCGGGGGTACGCCGCCAGGTCGAAGGGCGTGCGCAGCGCCACCGTGACCGTGGGCGTCCCGGTTGCCAGCACCGCGTCGACCAGCCGAGCCTGGGCAGGGCCGGCCCAGATGGTCCCCAGCACGACGCCATCTGCGTCGCCGGCCACGGCCACCACCTCGGCGAGTTGGGCGGGCGTCGGCTCGCGATCGACGACGATCTCCACGACGTCGTCGTGGTGCTGGCGCAGCGCCCCGGCGAGTCCCGGTGCCACGGTCGACGAGGTGTCTGCGGGGGTCAGGTCGACGGGCTGGGGCATGACGGCCACCAGGCGACCGCTGTGGGGCAGGGGCAAGACCGCGTCGGCGTCGCGCACCAGGGTGGTTGCGCGGCGTGCCACCTCCAGGGCCAGTTCGCCATGTTCGTCGCAGCCCACCACCTCCATGTCGGGCCGTGGGAAGGTTGCCAGCCACTGTCGCAGGCGTTCGATGCGTGCCTGGGATGCCGTTGTCGTCGCCGCGTCGATGACGCCACGGTCGATCGCGAGGTCGAGCCCCTGGCGGAGTCGGTCCCGTGTGTCGCTGCTGGGGGCACACAGCAGCAGGTCGACGCCGGCCCGAAGCGCCGCCACTGCATCGACGACCTGGCCCGTGCCCTGGGGCAGTGCCTTCATGTCGAGCGCGTCCGTGACCACGACGCCGTCGAAGCCCATGTCCGTGCGCAGGAGTCCCGCGACGATGGCGTCTGACACGGAACTGGGCAGGCCGCGGCGGCCGGTCACTGCCGGTACGTCGTAGTGGCCGACCATGACGGCGGGCGCCCCGGCGTCGACACAGGCAGCGAACGGTGCGAGTTCCACGCTGTCGAGGTGCTCGCGGTCCATGTCCAGCGGTGGCAGGGTGTGGTGTGGATCCACGACGGCCTCGCCGGCCCCGGGGAAGTGCTTGGCGGTGGCGACCACGCCGGCCTCGGCAAGACCGGCCGCGGTGGCGGCGGCCATGGCGGCAACCTGCGCTGCGTCGTCGCCGAACGCGCGGACCCCAAGGGCCGGGTTGGCCGGGTTCGTCGCCACGTCGCACACGGGCGCATAGTCCATCGTCACGCCCATGGCCCGCAGTTCGTGGCCGATCGCGATCGCGACACGCCGTGCCAGGTCCACGTCACCGGTTGCGCCCAGGGCCATGGCGCCGGGGAAGGCGGTGGTGTCGTCGCCCAGGCCCATCAACTGCCCGGTTTCCTGGTCGGCGCCGATCAGCAAGGGCAGGTCCGAGCCGTTGGCGTCTTCGAGTTGCCGGGTGAGTTCGGCGACCTGGGCCGGGGAGTCCACGTTGGCGAAGCGAAACAGGGTCACCCCGGGCACCACGCCGGCACGCAGCGTGGCCAGCACCTCGTCGGGGGCGCTGGTGCCCTCGAACGCCATCAGGAAGTGCCCGTCGGCTGCCAGGACCGCGGTCGCGGCGGCGTCGGTCGGGGCCCCCTGGGTCGGGGCGGCGTCGGTCGGGGTGCCCTCGGTCATCCCTTGACCGAGCCCGCCAGCAGGCCGCGCACGAAGTAGCGCTGCAGGCTCAGGAAGACGATCACCGGCACGCCCATGGTGATGAAGGCGCCCGCGGTCAGCAGGTGCCAGTCCTGGCCGCGGCTGCCGACCAGTTCGTTGAGGCGGGCGGTGAGCACGGCCACCTCCGAGTCGGTTCCCAGGAAGACCAGGGCGATCAACAGGTCGTTCCAGACCCACAGGAACTGGAAGATCGCGAAGGCCGCGAGGGCTGGCATCGACAGGGGCAGCACCAGCCGGGTGAAGGCGGTGAAGTGCGACGCCCCGTCGATGAACGACGACTCCATGAGTTCCTTGGGCAGTTGCGAGATGTAGTTGTAGAGCAGGTAGATCGCGAGCGGCAGGCCGAAGGCAGCGTGCGCCAGCCACGTGCCCAGGTACGTGCCGGTCAGTCCCAGTGTGTTGTAGGCCTGCAGCAGCGGCACCAACGTCATCTGCAACGGCACGACCAGCAGGCCGACGACGACCGCGAACATGATGCTGCGCCCGGGAAACTCGATCCACGCGAACGCGTAGGCGGCGAAGGCGGCCAGCGTGATCGGCAGCACCGTCGCGGGGATCGTCACGATCAGGCTGTTCACGAAGGCGTCGAGCATCCCTGCCGAGCCCAGCACGTCGGTGTAGTTGACCATCGTCCAGGTGGTCTCGAACGGATGCAGGATGGTGGTCCACCACCCGGTGGACCGGATGTCGTTGGCGCTGCGGAACGAGCTGATCAGCAGCCCGACGGTGGGCAGCGACCACAGTGCTGCGATCATCACGACCGCGACGCGTACCCAGGTCCGTGACCACACCGACATGCCGACCATGCGGCGGGGACCGCCGGCGCCCGGTCCCTTCTTGGTGGACTTCTTCTTCCCGGTGGCGAAGCCGGGGTCGCGAGGTGTGGCAGCGACGGAGGCTGCGGGGTCGTGTGCGGCCTGGGCGCTCATGCTCCAACTCCTTGGCGACGAAGGTTGCGAACGTTGATGACCATCACGGGGATGACGGCGACCAGCAACACCACGGCCAGTGCGGAGGCGAGGCCCCGATTTCGGAACCGGATCAACTCCATGAACATCCGGTTGGCGATGACGTCGGTCTCGAAGCGGCCGCCCGTGGTCACGAACACGATGTCGAAGACCTTCAGGACCGCGATGAAGATCGTCGTGGCGACGGTGATGATCGAGCCGCGGATGGATGGCACGACGACCTTGAAGAAGCTCTGCAGTTCGGTGGCCCCGTCGATGCGGGCTGCCTCGAGGATGTCTTCCGGCACGCCCTTGATCGCGGCCGACAGGATCACCATGGCGAAGCCGGTCTGGATCCAGATCATGATGACGATCAGCACGATGGTGTTGATCGGTGGCGTCTGGAAGAAGGCGATGGGTTCCTGGCCGAACAGCGTCAACACCCAGTTGGCCAGTCCGATCTGGGTCTCGCCGGCAGGCTTCCACTCGTAGACGAAGCCCCAGATGACGGCCGCGCCCACCATCGAGATCGCCAGGGGCAGGAAGATGAAGGTCTTGGCGAGCGCCTCGCGCTTGACCCGGTCCACCAGGGCCGCGAAGACCAACCCGATGACGACGGCTCCGGTCGTGCCGACGACCAGCCAGATGGCGTTGTTGCGCAGGGCCAACAACATGTCGGGGTTGGTGAAGACCTCGACGAAGTTGCCGAACGGGCCGGCTTCGCCGGTCTCGGTGAAGGCGATGATGACCGTGCGCACGGCGGGGTAGAGCAGGTAGAAGGCCAACAGCGCGACGGCGGGCATGATGAAGACCCATGGGCGCAGGAGCCGCTCGAACGTCGGCCCGAGGCGGTCGATGAGATGATTCACGGTGTAGAACAGGGCCCACACGGCACCGACGCCGATCAACAGCGCGATCGTCATCAGCAGGATCTTGTCGGTCAGCGGTGTCAGGCCGTACTCGGCGACGTTGTCGGCCGAGGCCGTCGCACCCAGGGTGCGGTAGGCCCCTGCGGCAAGGTTCGCGATGCCGTCCTCCTCGGACAACACCTTGAGGCCGAACCAGATCACGGCGACCGTGAGCAGGAAGGTGCCCAGCGCAAGGAGGGCCGGCAGTGTGGTGCCGCCGCGGGCGGAGCGTTGGCGGTCGTGGCCTTGTGTGTCCATGTCGGACCTCCGGATGGATCAGCGCTGGGGGTGGAGCACTCGCCCGGCGCCTCGGGGGGAGTGGGCGCCGGGCGAGCGGCGTGCCCCGGTGACCGGGGCACGCCTGGCAGGTGGTCAGCTGGCGGGCCAGCTGTCCTCGACCTGCTGGAAGACCTCGTCGGTGTTGCCGCCGTCGGCAGCAACCCAGTCGATCATCCCGTTCCAGAACGTCCCCGCGCCGACCTCGGCCGGCATGGTGTCCGACGCGTCGAAGCGGAACGTGTCGGCGCCGTTGAGGATCTCGGCCAACTCGTCGTTGGGGTAGGTGTCGTACCAGTCCAGGGGGACGGACTGGTTGGGCGACACGAAGCCACCGGCCTCGATCCAACCCTCGGCTGCCTCTGCCGTGGCGAGGTACTCCATGACGGCGCGGACCTCGGGACGGTCGTCGAACATGACCATCTGGTCACCGGAGCCGAGCACCGGGTTGCCGTACTCCTCCTCGATGCCGGGGAGGTAGAAGAACTTGCTGTCGACGCCGGCCTCGGTGCCCTCCGGCCAGAACTCGGGGATCCATGCTGCCTGCTTGTGCATCCAGCAGGCCGGGCCGTCCTCGTTGAACATCGGAGTCTGGGTGTCACCCACGAATGTCGACAGGATCGCGTCGCTGCCGCCGTAGACGTTGTCCTCGGCGAACCAGACGTCGCTGACGACCTCCGCGGCCTCGAGGACCTCGGGGTCGTTGAAGGGAATCTCGTGGTTGACCCACTGGTCGTAGACTGCGGGGTCGGCCGTGCGCAGCAGGGCGTCCTCGACCCAGTCGGTGGCGACCCAGCCGGTGGCGTCACCGTGCTCGATCGACACGCACCAGGGGTTGCCGTTGCCGTCGGCGATGATCTGGTCGCTCAGCGCGGTCAGCTCGTCCCACGTGGTGGGCACCTCGTAGCCGGCGTCCTCGAAGGCCTGGACCGGGTACCACACGATGGACTTCAGGTCGCCCTTGTAGAACACGCCGTAGACGTCGTCCTCGTAGGAGCCCAGCTCCACGAATGACTCGATGTAGTCGGTGGTGAGCTGGTCGGTGTCCATGAAGTCGGACAGGGCGACCAGGTTGCCCTCGGACGCGTAGGTGCGCATGAGGCCGGGCTGGGCGATCTGGGCGATGTCGGGGGCGTTGCCGCCATCGACGCGAGTGGACAGCACCGTCTCGTAGTCGGTGATGCCTTCGTAGGTCACGTCGATGCCGGTGGCGTCGACGAAGGGCTGCAGGGCGGCCTGGAAGTTCTCGGCCTCGCTGTCGACCCACTGGCCGAGGAGTTCGACCTCGGTGCCTTCGAAGTCGCCGGCCCGGGCGGCGGCGAGGTGCTCGTAGGCACCGTCGGCAGCCTCGGTGGCGCCATCGGTCGCTGCATCGGTGGCAGCGGCCTCGGTGGCCTCGGCCTCGGTGGCGGCGGCTTCGGTGGCCTCGGCTTCAGTGGCCTCGGTGTCGCCTTCGTCAGCGGTGTTGGCACACGCCCCGGCGCCAATGGCCAGGACGGCGAACAACGCCGTCAGTTTGCGTCGCGTCATTGCAGTTCTCCTTGGGAGAGCCCGGATGGTGCCGGGGGAGTCATCTGGATCGCCGGCGATGGCTGCTGCCGACCGAGCAGTGCTGCTCCCACCAGTCCGGGTTCGGACCCGTGGGAAAGCGTCACGATGCGATCGGGCGTCAGCAGGATCGTCCCGAAGGACGAATTCGCTGACTGCTCGGCCACCGCGGCGCGGATTGCGGGAGCTGCGTGGCGAGCCACACCACCCCCGAGAACGAACAGTTGTGGATCGTGGTTGGCGGCCAGCTGCCGCAGCGCGACGGCGACCGTGCTGGCGAAGGCGTTGGCCTCGGCCGGACTCGACGAGGGCGTCGCGAACAACCGTTGCGCGCGGTCGCCCAGGCGACGGGCCAGGGCCCCGCCACCGGCAATGGCATCGAGGCATCCGACGCCGCCGCAGGTGCAGGGAGTGGTGTCGTTGCCGAACGGGGCGTGGCCGATTTCCCCGGCCAGCCCGTTGTGGCCGCGGACCAGCCGGCCGTCGACCACGATCCCGGCAGACACGCCAGTGCCCAGGTTCAACAGGACGAGGTCGGTCAGGTCGGGTCGGTCGGTCCGGAGCAGGTGCAGCGCACCCAGGGCTGCGGCGCGAGCATCGTTCTCGACCACGACCGCGACGCCGAGACGGTCCGCGACGTCGCCTGCCAGGCGGTGCGCGTCGTCGCCGATGCCCAGGTGCACGGCATTGCGCACGGTCCCCTCGACGGCGTCGACGTGGCCCGGCACGCCGATGCCGACGACCTCGGGCTGGGCGGTTGCCAGCAACGGGGTCACCAGGTCGGCGATCCGCGCGGCCAGCGCCGATCCGCCCACGGTGGACGTCGGGGCATGCACACGCTGGTGGACGGGGGCATCCAGCCATGCAGCTCGGATGTTGGTCCCGCCCACGTCGACGCCGATGGTGGTCATCGCAGCACCACCCCGAGCACGTCGCCCATGACGGCCGCGGCGGCCCCGGCCAGGACGGGCTCCGTGGTTGTCGAGGCGGTCACGGTCAGGGCACCGCGGCGAGCGGGGTGGATGCGGCCGCGGACCTCGTCACCGACCGCGTCGACCCAGGCGGCGTGTGTGGCGAGCTCACCGGCCAGCACGATGCGGTCGACGTCGATGGCCGACACCACGACCGCGAGTGTCGCGCCCAGCCGGTGTCCGGCGCGTTCGAGGTCGACGGGGTCGAAGTCGTCGCCGATGCGGGCGATGGCGGGCACGGAGGCCACGGTCTCGAGGCAGCCCGCCAGACCACAGCGGCAGGCAGCACCGTCGGGGTCGACGACCACGTGGCCGATCTCTCCGAAGGACTGGTGCTGGCCGGTGTGCAGGGTCCCGTCCAGCACCATCCCGGCGCCGATCCCCGTGCCGACCGCCACGAGCAGCAGCGTGTCGGCGTCCTCGGGGTTGGACTGCAGTTGGGCCAGCGCGGCGACGTGGGCGTCGTTGCCGACGACGACGGGCAGCCCGAACCGGTCACCCAGCAGCGAGGCCAGTGGGACGTCGTGCCAGTCGAGGTGGGCCGCCAGGCTGATGGTGCCGTCATGGTCGATCATCCCCGGTGTGCCGACCCCGATGCCCAGGATCGGGCCGGATGCGTGGGCGAGGCACGTGTCGATGAGTGAGATGGCCGACTCGACCGCCGCCGGTCCGACCGCGGAGCCCGGAGCCGAGGCGACATGGCCCAGCGAGCCGTCGAGGTTGACCAGGGCGCCACGCGCCGGTTGCTGGCTCAGGTCGATGGCCACGATCTGGCGGCCGGTGGGGTTGATGCCCAGCATGGTGGGCGGCTTGCCCGTCGACGTGGGTTCGCCCAACCCGAGTTCCAGGACCAGACCCTCGTCGATCAGGTCAGTGACCAGTGTGGAGACCGTGGGCCGGGTGAGCCCGGTGAGGCGGGCCACTTCGGCGCGACTGGTGGTCCCCTGGCTGGCGATGGTCTGCAACGTGGTCAACAGGTTCCATCGACGGCCATCGGCACGCGACGTCTTGCGCGGCTGGCGTGCCGTGGGGGTTCGCGACTGCATCGCGCCTCCGGGGACATGGTGGGGTGGTGGATGTTTAGTAGTTCAGTGAACTTACAAACTAGCCACCTGTCCGACAAGCCAGTGGCCGTGATGCGACGGAAGTGGGCGCTGGGCGCTCAGCCCCGTTGGGTCAGCATCGGGTCGGGTGCCGTAGTCTGCGAACCCGCGGTCACCCCCCGCTGTCCCACGCTCCCCACCCAACGTCCCAGGTCGGCCATGTCGCCCAGATACAAGTTGTCCCAGGTCGATGCCCTCGAGGCCGAGTCGATCCACATCATGCGCGAGGCCGTCGCCGAGAGCGAACGGCCCGTCCTGCTGTTCTCGGGCGGCAAGGACTCGGCCGTCGTGTTGCACCTGGCCCGCAAGGCATTCCATCCGGCACGTGTGCCCTTTCCGGTCATGCACATCGACACCGGGCACAACTTCCCGGAGGTGATCGACTTTCGCGATCGGCAGGTGGACCGGCTCGGGGCCGAGTTGATCGTCGTGTCCGTGCAGGACGCGATCGACCAGGGTCGGGTCGTCGAGGAGCGGGGTCGCAACGCCTCGCGCAACCGGCTGCAGATCGAGCCACTCGTCAGCGCCATCGAGGAACACGGGTTCGACGTGGTCTTCGGGGGTGCGCGTCGCGACGAGGAGAAGGCGCGTGCCAAGGAGCGGGTGTTCTCGTTCCGCGACGAGTTCAGCCAATGGGACCCGAAGGCGCAGCGGCCGGAGTTGTGGGACCTGTACAACTCCCGGATCCGGCGGGGCGAGCACGTGCGCGTGTTCCCCATCTCGAACTGGACAGAGTCTGACATCTGGGGCTACATCGGCGCGCAGGAGATCGAGCTTCCCAGCATCTACTTCGCCCACCGGCGCCGGGTGTTCACCCGCGACGGCATGCTGATGGCCGAGTCCGACCACATCGCGATGACGGGTGACGAGGACGTCGAGGAGCGCACGGTCCGATTCCGCACGGTCGGGGACATGCCGGTCACCGGTGCCTTCGAGTCGACGGCGACGACGGTGGCCGAGATTCTCGAAGAGATCAGCGCAACCCGCATCACCGAGCGCGGCGCCAGCCGCGCTGACGACCGCATGGCCGAAGCTGCCATGGAGGACCGCAAGCGCGAGGGCTACTTCTGATGGAACTCGTCCGACTCGCAACCACCGGTTCCGTCGACGATGGCAAGTCCACGCTCATCGGGCGACTGCTCCACGACACCAAGCAGATCTTCGTCGACCAGATGGAGGCCATCGAGGAGGCGTCCCGCCAGCGTGGGACCGACTACGTCGACCTGGCCCTCCTGACCGACGGTCTGCGGGCCGAGCGGGAGCAGGGCATCACCATCGACGTCGCGTATCGCTACTTCTCGACGCCGAAGCGGTCGTTCATCCTTGCCGACACGCCAGGCCACATCCAGTACACGCGCAACATGGTCACCGGGGCGTCGACCGCCGATGTCGCGCTGATCCTGGTGGACGTGCGCAACGGCGTGATCGAACAGACGCGGCGCCACTCGTTCATCGCATCGTTGATCGAGGTGCCGCACCTGGTCGTGTGCGTCAACAAGATGGACCTCGTCGACTGGTCCCAGGATGCCTACGACGAGGTCGTGGCCGAGTTCCGCGACTTCGCCACCCGGCTCAACATCAGCGACCTGCGGTTCGTGCCCGTGTCGGCGCTCACCGGCGACAACGTGGTCGACCATTCCGCCAACATGGCGTGGTACCACGGACCGTCCGTGCTGGAACTGCTCGAGGAGATCCACATCTCCTCGGACCGCAACCTCATCGACGTGCGTTTCCCGGTCCAGTACGTGATCCGCCCGCACACCATGGAGCACCAGGACTACCGCGGCTACGCGGGCCAGGTGGCCAGTGGGGTGCTCAAGGAGGGTGACGAGATCGTCGTGCTGCCCTCGGGCTACGAGACCACGATCGCGTCGATCGACACCTTCGACGGGCCGGTCGCGGAGGCCGTTCCGCCGATGTCGGTCGTGATTCGCCTGGCCGACGACCTGGACGTGTCGCGCGGCGACATGATCGCCCGGCCGAACAACCAGCCCCACAACGGCCAGGACCTCGACGTCATGGTGTGCTGGATGTCGGATGATCGCTCCCTGCGGGTGGGCAACAAGTTGGCGATCAAGCACACGTCGAACTGGGCACGGGTCGTGGTGAAGGAATGCAACTACCGCCTCGACATCAACAGCCTGCATCGCGTGGAGGACGTCGACGAGTTGACCCTCAACGAGATCGGCCGCTTCCAATTGCGCAGCACCAGGCCGCTGCTGTTCGACGAGTACCGCCGCAATCGCGCGACCGGATCCTTCATCCTCGTCGACGAGGCCACCAACGACACCGTCGGCGCCGGCATGATCCTGGGCCGTTCGCAGTGACCGTCGGCCGTCCCGCCACCGAGACTGCCGGGTCCCCGCCATCCGGTGGGACCGGTCCCGCAGCGGGGCACCACGCCGACATCGTGTGGCATCCCGGTGCGGTCGATGCCACCGCTCGCATCGGCAGCCGACTGGGTGGCGGTGTGACCGTCCTGTTCACCGGTCTGTCGGGCGCGGGCAAGTCGACGATCGCGGCCGCCGTCGAGGAGCGACTCGTGGCTGACGGCGTTGCGTGCTATCGACTGGACGGCGACAACGTCCGTCATGGGCTCAACGCCGACCTGGGGTTCAGCCCGGACGATCGCAGCGAGAACGTCCGACGAGTGGGCGAGGTGGCCCGCCTGATGGCCGACGCCGGCCTGGTCGTGCTGGTGCCGGTGATCGCGCCGTATCGCGTCGATCGTGAACGCATGCGTGCGATCCATGCTGCCGCCGGCCTCGACTTCGTGGAGGCCTTCGTCGATGCGCCGCTGGCCGTCGTCGAGAAGCGCGACACCAAGGGCCTGTACGCCCGGGCCCGGGCCGGCCAGGTGCAGGGCATGACGGGGATCGACGCGCCCTACGAGACGCCGACGTCGCCGGACGTCGTGCTCGCCACAGCCGACGCGGATGTCGACGAACTCGTCGAGGCGGTGCTCGCCCTCGTCACGCGCTGACGCCCCCGCGCTGGCGCCCCCGCACTGGCGCCCACGCTCGGACCAGTTGGGGCCTGCCCGGTTGCGCTCTCGCCCGGTCGCGCCGTTGCCCAGTCGAGATCCGCCGGGTGCTGCGACTGGGGCTCAGACCCAACTCGACAGCCACCAGTGGGCGCGCACGAACCAGGTC
>Ga0102946_1000430_pt1 | contig 14694 bp, 13 predicted proteins | sample SalPon2A_A_D1_MG_FD_78209 | JGI IMG/M metagenome (GOLD analysis project Ga0102946, IMG submission 78209) | Soil microbial communities from South San Francisco under conditions of wetland restoration - Salt Pond MetaG R2A_A_D1_MG | ecosystem: Environmental > Terrestrial > Soil > Wetlands | place... | reverse complement strand
GCATCCGTAGACGTTGGTACGGGGGTGTCTGATGGGGCCGGTGTGTCGGTCGGTTCCTCCGTTGCAGTGGGGACCACTATCGTATTGGTTGGGGGAAGCGTATGTGTCGGCGGGATGACAGCCTGGTCGGCAGTGCGCGGCCGGATCACGAACATATAGATCGCGACAAAAATCAACCCGATTATAATCAACGCCCCCAATCCGCCAGCAACCAGCATAAATGTGCGGTTACGACTTGGAGACGAGGTCGACTCCTCTTCTTCGAAGTCTTCATCCTCTTCTGGGAAATCCATATCAAAATCGTCTAACATAACCAAACCTCTCTTCTAATATCTTAGTTTTACTCTAGAATTTCAAGATTCGCCAGTGGAATGAGCACCTTTTCTTCTTCAGAAAATGCTATTTCCGCCGAATCTGCCAGTAATCCATTCGGTAGTGTGGATAAACCTGCCAATCTGTGGACGGTGCCGATCATGCCCTGGTAGGGCGATTTTACAACCCGAACTTGTTTACCGGCTTCAATATGAGTCAGTTCAATTGGGACATTGGCGGCTACATCCCCAACCACCGGCATGATGGCTTCTGGCCGTTCGCCGGTATGGCGGTTGTAGGGTGTGGCGTTCAAGGTGATCTCTCGCTGCTCACTGGTGGAAAGCAGTTGGAAGGCGGCCGCGTTGATCGGGATTTTGCCAAACCCATCGAGTACTATTATTGGGTAGGGCATTCTGGCGGCAACAGGCATGACACGGGTGGCCATGCTGCCCAAGATCAGACCGCGCATTTTGCTGGTGACCAGCAGTTCCAGTACTTTGGGGTCGGCACAGTGTCCGGAAAACATGATCTGGCCGCGCTGGCTGGGATCGACATCTTTAGCCGTCAGTATATCATCCGGGTCTTTCGCGGAGACGTATAATCCGCCCACACCGATCTTGCCGTTGCCCCATATACCCTGGATCCATGCCCCGGTGCATTGGATGACTGCGCCGATATCGGCCTCAACCTTGAACACCGTGCCGGGAATCCCGGCTTTTAGCTCGTAGGGTTTGCGGCTGACCTGCAGCAGTGCCTGACCGCCGCCAACAGCCACTAACTTGCCGTTTTTCGGGGCGCGCACGACACGTGAGACCACGCCCGGTTTGGTGGCAATGATGCCGCCTTGAGGGACGTTTTCGCCAATCTTGCGCTTCATATATGATGTGACATTGCTTTTCGGCACTCCCAGGCCGCGGGAAAGATCAAGGGAGATATGCTCGGCAAATAGATTTGCCTTGGCGATGACTTCATCGGCGCGTACCTCTTGCCCGGCGCGCACGAACACCTCGCCTTCGATGGGTAAAAACCGGCGGCGTTCGATGGTCGTCAGCGGAAGAATGTGTGTAATTGGTACTAACATAATCGTCTCAATACCTATTTTTGCAAGAGTTATGCCACTTTAACTGATGCGGTTAAAGGACTGCTGCCATTTTAGTAATAAGTTTCGGCGGGTATCTAATTTTTTCGGCAGTTCCAGCGGCCGGCCGCGTGCATCTACCACCAGCCCGAAATGCCCGCCGACAATCTGGATGGAGGTGCCTTTCCCGGGTCCGAACCCAATATTGGCCCGCTGTAGGGGGTCGATGTACACTCGCGCACGCTGCCCGGTGGGGATCGGAATGATGCGGATATTGCCCTGGTGGATACTGATGGTGGTTTCGTACCCGCTCTGGTACTGGATCCGTATCTTGAGCACCTGAGAGCCTGGGCGGGCTTTGCTGATCGGGGAAATGACAAACCCCAGGTTGAGCAGCACGGTCGGGTCCAGCAAAAGCTGGGAAACCAGGGCCGGTGCGACGCTGGAGGCGGCTCCCAGACCGGGGGTCAGGTGGTTCTTGTCCAGCAGGATGCGCTGGATGCCGGTCGGCTGGAGCGCGTCCAGAATCATCAGCATGGATTGGGACATGGACGGTGAGTTGGTGAATACCGCGCCGCTGACCACAATCGGGTCAAAGGTGGGCAGGGTGTTGGCTTCCAGCCGGTTGGCGTCTTTGGGGAAAGATGCCAACGCTTCATTCATAGCCCGGCTGAGTACCACGCGCGCCAGCGCGCTTTCCACGTACATGTCCTGGTTGGTCATTGGCACTGTGCCGGGATAGATGATCTTGTTTTGAATGTAGTTGAGAATGTATTCAGGGTGCACTTCTCCTGGAATCCATTTGGTAACATCCTCAAGCTGACTGTTTTCTAAAATTCCTTTGAGCCCTGAACCCATACCGTATTTAGTGAAGACCCGCAGGCGCAGGTCGCTGTCGAAACTGCCGGCGATAGTGGTGGAAGAGGCTCCGACATCAACCCCCAAGACCCCCACTTTATCCGGGTTGGGGATAATCTTGCTAAAGAAGCGGGTCACACGCCCAAGAGCGTTGGCGGTCGGGATCAGATTCCCGCTAGACCAATTGCTCAGGTCACCAATACCGGCCACCCGGCCGATGTGAATGCCTTTGAAGGTTTCGGTCAGAATAGACTGAGCTGGGCCTAAGCGTTCGACGGCCAGCGCGGGACGGATATTGGGGGCGAGTTGGATATTGGCGAGCGGTTTAATGAAGCGCTGCACCTGTTTCGCCAGGGCGGGGTTGCCTGCGAACAAAATATCCGGGCGGTTTTCTTTGGGCATCAGGTAAAGGGCCATACCGATCATGTTCACAAGGCGGAGCACCGACTGGCTTGCGCCGCTGTCTGTACCACCGGCGATCATAATCAGGTCAGGCATTACCCGTTGGATCACGTCTATGTATTCTTCTGGTTTTTGAGCCTTGTTCAAGCTGATGGAAGCGACCACATCGGTATATGAGGTTTTTGCAAGGTTGGTCACGCTGGCCAATGAGACCTTATCCAGCAGCCCGACAACTACCGTTTTAAGCGGCGGTCCAACAGACAGGGTGCTGGCCATATAGTCTACGCCCTGGCCTCTTTGTGTGGTCGGAATTAACGGGCGGCCATCCTGTCCAATCAAAATGCGGCCAGAAATCTGCTCAACCTGCTCCATCGCAAAGCGCATCCCCTCGCTGGCATCCAGCAGAGGAGCGGCGGCTGTGGTTTGAGAACGCCCAGCGGCCAAAAAGCGGGCCCGGCCTTCTACAATGTCAAATAAGGCGGCGCGCGTATGGACGGAGCCAATATCCACCGTCAGGAGGGACCCGCTCCGAAACTCAACGCCGGGGTGTGTTTCCTGAGTGATGGCTGCACCATCTTGAGATGCAGAGAGCTCATCCATTTCTTCGTAATCGTCCACAAATGCCTTGGTTTTTGTCATCGTGCTGCTATCCTAAAAACCGAATAATTTCGTGATCGTTTCGATCAGGAAATGAAGTCGTTCAATTAATGCCGTCAGGGCTGCGCTGTAAATCCCTGCGAAGATCACGCCAAAGGTGATGGCGATAAAACCTTCGCCTACCTTGCTGATGATCTCAATAATCCTGTGGCGGGTGGGAATCTGGTTGGGGGCGGGTTTGGCCCCGAAATGAAAATATGCCAGGGAGGACACCGTGCCGACCAAAACGATCAGACCCTGGAAGAAGTAGCCAATGGTCTGCCCAAAACCGGCCGTTTGCATCAGCCTGGGTGAGAAGATGTCGCCGGATGAAGTCACCTGGGGCACCAGTGTGCCCTGAATGGCACCGCCGATGGCGATGGCTGCGCCAACCCCTACCAACAGCCCGGCGGCCGGGTTGCCGATACGGGCCGTCTTTGGTGAGATTTTCATCAGGAGCAGCACAATCCATAAAATGACCAGCAGCATCTGGGTGTACTGCAGGCCAAACAACCGCGGCAGGAGCACATCCTTGATCGCCACTGCTCCGGCATAGCCTGCGGCCGCGCCAATGAAGATATAGATGGCCAGTCGGAAGAGTGCATTATCTTCAAAGACATACAGCAGCACCAAGAAGGTGAGAACAAAGGATACCAACATTCCAATCAGATCAAGCATGCTCATTCCTGCAAACATTAAGCCTTCTCCCTGCCGGTGTTCACGAACGTCTGCCGTGCCAGGTTGAATACCACACCAAGGGCGATGATGAGCACCGTCAGCAGCAGCCCAACGTTGTAGGCATTCCAATATTGATTGGCCACGATCCGTACGCCATTTTGGGATTCATAAAATGCGCCGCCGGATAGACCGCTGACATAGCCGGTTACCTGGCGCGGGCTGGTGAGATAATATGGATAGACCAGCGGTTCGGCCTGTGCGCTGACGGCCATCACCAGCGGTGTACCGCCGCCGTCAGAGGACGGGTCTAAGATTGGCTGTACCTGCTCCACCCAGCTGCGGGCCATGTCTGGATCATCCGTGATGACCAGCACCATAGCAAAATCTTTGAGGGTGCTGATCCCGGACAGGGGTGCCTGGTCCCATCGGTTTGCGCCGCTGGCGTCTTGCAGCGGCATGGCGCGCCGGGGGTCGTTTGCAAAGTTTAACAAAGCTGCCGAGCCGCCGGACAAGTAGCCCAGGTTGACATATTGGTGGTTGCGCAAATAATCACTGACCAGATACTCTTGCTGTAAGAAGGCTTCCGCCAGGCCGGGGCCGGTTGGCTGGGAGGAGAACAGCACCAGCTCCACCTGCTTTGAGAGCAGGTGATTGATAATGGCGGCAGATACGCTTTCCATTTCGCCGGATAATGCAGGCTGGTATTCAAAGGCAACCAACACCCTTTGTCCTGGCGTAAGTGTGTTGACGGTGTTGATGACAGCTGCGTTTTCTGGGGGGATTCCGGCTGCAGGCATCCCAAATAGGTCAACCCGGAACCAGAGTACAAAGACCACTACCAGAACCAGTACAACTGCAATCACCCAGCGCAGGATTTGCTGCGGGAGAGCGACGCTGCGCTTTTCTGCCGGGGGGCTTTTGGTTTCGCCTTCCACCATGGACAGCAGCAGCTTAGAATAACGTTTTTGGACATCTGAGAGCGTAAAGCTGGGGGTGGGGGTTGCCTGGCTGCCGAAATGCACCACATGGGGTTCGGCAGGCAGTACATCACTCAGCCCGGAAAGCGGACCGACTTTTTCCTGCTCGCGGTGGGTGGTTTCATCGTCTTCATCGCCAAGGTCGGCAGCCGAGGTGACCGCTTCTACCGGGCGCATGGCCTGGAGCCAGGTGGGGAGTTCAGCCTTTTCGATTTCCACATCTTCCCCATCATCTTCTTCAAATTCTGACTCAGTAAATGACTCAGTTTCCTGCGGGATGCTGGGAGGTAAACGCTGGATATCAGGTTCTTCCTCCTCTTCTTCCTCAGATTCTTCAACGTCCTCACCAATCCAGTCTGGCAGGTCGTCGGCTTCGGAGAGCAGGGAAGAGACATCTTCATCGCGGTAATCGAAGGATTCAACAAAGCCTTCGTCAATTTCTTCGTCCTCGTCACGCAGGTCTTCAGGTAAAACCAGCCCGGCGGTTTGCAGGTTTTCCAGCCAGGTCGGCAGGCTGCCGGTGTCGGGTGGGGGATCGCTGAGGGGGGAGACGTGCGGTAATTCGCTATCGTCTTCTTCCTCAGCCGGGGTTTCTTCCTCTTTTTCTCCGCTGAGACCCTCGTCCGCGCCGCGGTTTTGCTGGCGGATCGTTTGGAGCCATTCGTCGTTTTCGTCCTCGTTTTCAGCAGGCTCTTGACGGCGAACAGGGGAGTCCTTTACCGGGTCCAGGCTGGGCAGCCCGCTCAACCAATCGGGCAGGTCTTCTTCATCGTCATCTGTGCTGTCAAGTTCTCCAGTGTTGGAGGCCCAGGCGGCGGCAATCTCATCTTGCGGCTCTTCATCTGAGCCTACACTGCCCCAGCCGGGGTCTTCTTCATCATCATCGTCCCCCTCGCTATCTTCCGTTTCTTTTAGCTTTCGGATTTTTTCCAGGTAATCGTCATTGTCATCCGCATCGGTGCGCGGCTTTTTTAGATTTTCGGTTTCGGCCTGGTGCTTATCGCGGATGCTTTCCAGCCATTCATCCGTATCTTTATCCGGCACCTCTTCATCCATGAAAGTCGGCTCGTCATTGCTTTCAGTAGAGCGGATGCCGGCAAGCCATTCTGGAACGTCTTCCTGATCGGATGAATCGGAAGGGAATAGATCGCCAGAGCCGAACTCGGCGTCATCGTTCCCGTCTTCCATCCCTCTCAACCAATCGGGAATATCGTTTTCTGAATCTTGATTGAAATCAGAACTCATAACGAAATCTACCTTATTCCATTCATCCGCCGTAAGGGCGGTCGATGCCCATCAGAACCCGCAGTCCGGTGGCGATGGTGCCGAGTGCGACACCGATCAGAATGCCGCGCGCGCCGGCGGAAGCCAGCCCGTGTGAGACAAAATTCCGAACTGTCTGCCCCAGCCCGGTTTCTAAACCGAACTGAGTATTGCCGATCAGGGTGACCAGCAGGGTGAGGACAAATAATACTGAAAAAATATTCGGCCGCTGGGTGATCAACCGGGCGGCAGCGTACGTCAGGGTAATTGCCAGGATGCCCATCAGGGTGGATTCAACTGGCATCTGGATGTTGGTCAGGATCCACTGCGAACCGGGCAGTGAGGCCGGGTACAGGTTGGTGTATCCCTGAAGCAGGGTGACGACAAAAGTGATGCCCAGGGCGATCAGTAAGGCTGCGCTGTTGACCGGTTTCTCGCCTTTGCGGAGTTTGTCGAGGTGGACACCGGTCAGGTTTGCCACGCCGATCAGCAGTGCGGCGGCCGCGCCGATGACGACAATATCCAGGATAAAGGCCCGCAAGCCGCCCAATGGGAAGATATAGGTGAACAGCATGATAATGCCGGATGCGATGGCAATAATGGTTGCGACAGGCGCTCGGAATTTCAGGTTTCTAAACACGGTTATAGCAGTCCTTGAACGAGTCCGCCGAGAGCAAACAGCACGATCAGGCCGATTGCAATCCAGCGGATAGTATCCTGGGCATGCAGGCTGGCGACGTGCATAGGCTTTTCGCCCAGGTATGCGCCTCCAGCATACATCTCCTCGCCGATCAACGGTTCGTGCGCCGCGGCGTATAAGATGGCCTGGCCGGGAATGTTGTCGGTACCTGCCAGGGTGCGCGATTGGCCGCGTTCCCCGGCGCTGGTGATCAGCGCGGCTTCGGTGCCAAAGCTGCCGATCAGCAGGTTGGTGGAGACGGCCTCATCGAAGATCAGCGGCATCACCCCAGCCCCATACGAGAAGGGGGTCAGGCCGGTGACACGGCCCAGGCTTTGTTCGTAGCTGGCCGAGAGATTCAGCGCGTTGTAGCTGGCGCGCAGGGTGTCCTGCGCCAGGATGCCCAACAGCCCGTCTCCGGCGGTAGCCAGCGGCGGGTGGTCACTTTCAGAGGCGACCATCGCGATCTCCTGAAGCATGCTCAACCCGACCAGCGCGGCTGCGCCGTGAGGGCTGAGGATATCGCCCCGGCCGATGGCGACATGGATGCGGGTGCCGTCTTCCACGGCAACCTCAACCGAACCGCGCAGCCGGTAGTAGGAGGGAATATCGCGCAGGCGGCGGCCTTCGCGGCGCAGGTTCAGGAAGTAAAATCCGACCATTAGCCCGGCAAAGGCAGCGATCACCACTAAATTAGTCAAGTTCATCTGGCGTCCTCTCGCAGCGTTTGGATGAACGATTTGGTCTGGGCTGGTTCTTCCAGCATCCAGGCCAGGGAGGAGAGGCTGCGGTCATCCAGAAAGCCGTTCAACACTGGCTGGCTGAGATAGACCAACTGCGCCCCGACAATATTGAGGGGGCCGGCAGCTTCCAGCAGCGTGGCCGCGACCTGGTGCAGGCCTCGGTCTTTGAGCTGTTCGGCCCATCGCTGCATTTTCTCTTGCTTATCTGGTTGCAATTTTTCTGCCTGCAAGCCATTCTCCTTAAATGAATCTAAGAGTACGCTTCGATTGTGGGAAAAAAGCGCACTTTTCTAAGTCTGATTGTATATTCGCCTGCGCGGGAGGTCAAGCCAAATTGAATACCAATAGTATGACACTTTTGTCATGGTCCCCCTTCTCAGCTGGATATCATTTATACCGATCTTCGTTGACGCGGCGCCGGCGGTCGCGGCGCACGTCTACGATCAGTTCGGTGGGGAAGAACAGCTGGATGAAGCTGAAGCCGAACAGCACCACATTGGGATAGATCATCAGCCAGTGGGTGCCCAGGCCGATCCCCGCCAGGCTGCCGGTGAACCAGAAGAAATACTTGAACCAGCGCGGTTTGAAGAATGTTTTGCGGTTGATTTTGATCAGCAAGACCACCGGTACGATGATATTGACGGCCAGCAGCAAGAAGAAGCCGAACAAGATCATCCCGTCCAGACGGTGTGTCACGCTGTACGCTACCAAGCCGTTGGTCGGCCAGAAGATGACAAGGGCTAGAGCGGCGGCTGTCAGCGCGCCGACTCCCACGGCCGCCCACAGCTGCCGGTCTTCGTCTTGCTGGCGGAGGACGGTCAGGATCAGCCCGCCAAATGCAGGCACGCCCACCACAACAAACCACATCCATTCAGGCATATTGAATTTTCCTTTTATTTCTTCAGCATGTATTTATCAAAATCGCCCAGCGGCTCATAGCCAATCTTCATGTAGACACTGTTCGAGGTCGGGTTCGCCAGGTCAGTGAAGAGGGTGGTGTAGGTGAAGCCGTCGTCCAGCAGTTTCTGGCTGAGGGCGGCTACGCAAGCTCCGGCATAGCCGTTACGCCGGTATTTGGGCGGGGTGTAAACCCCGGACACGGCACAGGTGCTGCGGATTGGGCGGCCATACAGGCACATCGAGACCGGTTCCCCGTCCAGCATCCAGAGGTGCCAGGCACCCTGCTCAATACGCTGTTCGACACTCGGGCGAATCAGGTCCATCGAGCGGGAATGCCCGAAGCAGTCTATCTCGAAATTGCGCACCCATTCCGCTACCAGGTCGGTGTGCTCGGGCTGAGCCACAATCATCTCGCCGGGTACGCCGATGGGCGGTTTGACCTTGTGCAGGGCGTACAGCCGTTGGGCCATGTCCAGTTGGGCGGTGCCGCCGGTGCGTTCCGCCCACATGTTGGCGAACTGTTCGGCGTACGGTTTTTTGCCGTTCACGTCCGGCAGCGGCCAGTCCTGCGCCAGCATGAAGTCGAGCACCAGGGACATGGCCTCGCTGACACCTACGACGGTGGGCGCGAGCAGCAGGCCGTAAGGTGGGGTCATGGCGGTTGCCAGGAGGAGTTTGCCGTCTTCATCATGTACGGTGCCGAGGAAGGGGGTGTCTTGGCCGTACTGCTGGGGATTTTCGGCCACCCGCTCGACGATGCCGAGTATGAGGCTGTTGAGGGCTTCCTGGCGGTAGAGGGGTTCGGCGGCTGTTTTTAGGAAATCTTCTGGTTGAGAATAGAGTGTGAACTCAGGCATTTTTTTCTCCAATTTGGGCTATCGACCTAAAAATTGGCTTGTGGATCATATATATTATTGTACCCCTGAATACGGCGGTGGATCATAGAAATCCAGATCATTGTATAATGAAGGGTGCATTTTTATCCGTATTGCCTGAGGTGTGTATGGTTCCTAAAGAACAGATTACCTATGCTGTGACACTGACCGGGGCGTTGTTTGGCGCAGGGGGGATTACTTTGTTGATCTCGGCTGTGTTTGGATTATCCGCTCCAGCGCCGGTAATATATACTTTCTTCATCATGGTTTTTATGGTGGTCGGGATTTTCTTATATTTTATTGCCCCGGTGCTGTTTATAACCGCATATGTCAGGCCGGAGTGGTTTGGGATATTCGATTTGAATAAAGCCTTCAACCGTTATGGCTTGATCTGGATTTTTGGGCTGTTGGTTTGCTGCGTGTTGTTGGTTTTTGTGGGTCCCAATCTGAATTTACCGGACCTGTCCGCGGCGGGCGGGCCGATTCTTGCTGTTTGCATGTTCCTGTCGGTCACGACTGTGCTTGCCAGTTGGGTGTCTCCGGTGTTCATCCTGCGCACCAAACAGACCCAGCACAGGGTTTTAGCGGCGGTAGGTGTGCTGGCGTTTGTGGGAATGCTGGCCTCCGTGTTGATTTGATTATTGCTCCGGCGGGATGCCCCACAGCTTGACGGTGCCGTCATAGGAGGAGGTCGCCAGGTATTTGCCGTCCGGGGAGAAGGCGAGGGATGCGATCCGGTCGAGGTGGGCGGTGATTTCTAGGAGAGTCATTCCTGTATTCTTATCAACAAGAATCAATGAGTTTGAATCTGTAACGGCTAGTAAAGATTTTTCTTGAAAGGCAGCAGTACAGAGCCATTGTGTAATGGGAATATCCAAAATTTTCTCTTGTTGATAGTGTTGCGATGAGTCTTCTGAATATAAATACCAGTTATTATCATTTTCTGCGATGAGTTGTGTCCCATCCGGTGAAACGCCGCATAGAGCCTGTGCTTCAAAGCTGTCTAATTGTTTGACTTCAGGTTTTAGTTGGTAAATGTATGCATTGTCTGAATCTGAAAAAATGACTTTATTATCGTTGGACGAATAAAAGTTGCTCATTGTATAGATTTTTGAAAGGTCTGGTACGATCTCATTTTTGCTAACGTTCCAGGTTTGTGTCCCATAATCATGGATGCGGATGGAAATATAATCCCCATTTGGTGAGATTGAGAAAGCACTAATCTGGTAACCTGGTGGCTTGAATCGGAGTCTGACATCCGGTTCTCCAAAGTCCCAAGCAAGTTCCACCTGCTCAACCAATGCCAGATCGTTCAAACGCCGTTGATTGATGATGCGATGAACCTCATCGTATGAAAAGAGGTATTCCTCATCTGTTGAAATTGTCCCGACTATTTCATAGCCCAGGCGAAATGACCGCTGTAAATTAGCCATATCCCAGACAACCCAGTCTGCAAACAACCAGCGCTGGTCTGGTGAGAAATGAAGCAGCCGTCCGGCTGTGAAATCCCTAGAGCTGTTAATCAATATCCCGTTGTGTGGTTCAATATCTCGAATTTCTATTTCATCCCAAATCGTCAAGCGAGAGGCTTTTCTGAAGATCAAGTTATCACCCAGGTCAGAATAGCGGTACATAAATTCGTTGGTATCTAAATTCCATAGGTCTACATACCCATTTGGATGGGCGGCGGCTAAGATGCGACCATCTGGGGAAAATTCCACCCTTGAATAATTTGGAGTTGGTCCGCTCAAGTTAGATGGAGCAGCCAACTTTCCACTCATTCTGGGCTGGGAAGCGATTCCCAATGGGGATTGCAGAGTGAATAGCAGTTTCCCGGTATCGGCTTGCCAGATACCAATGGTCGGTATATCTTCAAGGACATCACCAACGGCTGCTAAGTATTTCCCGTTTTGTGAAAAAGCTGAAATATCAGTTGGATATAATCCGTCTGGTATTTCCAATTCAACTATTATTTCACCATCATCCGTGTTCCAAATTGTATGTCCATCTGTTGCTTGTTTACTGTCTTTTGAATAAGTCGGTAGACTAGATACTATTGTAATATTTTTTGTGATTTCTCCTGTGCTGAGCGTGTTATACATCAAGTCACCATTATGAAAATAAGTAATGTTCGTCCCGTCAGGTGTAAAGTTTATTGGTCCGGTTCCTTTTATTTCCGGATACGCATACAGCGGCTCGGTCTCGCCAACCTGCCAGACGGTCACACCTTTATCGCCGATGGCGGCCAGCATCTCGCCGTCGTAGGAAAAGGCTAAATCGGTAATTTCCTCATAGCCGGATACCCATTGCGTGAACATCGAGCCGCGCTGGTAGATCAGCAGGGCGATGCGTCCGTCGTTGGTGGCGGCCGCGATCCAGCGTTCCAGGCGGGGCACGGCCATGGCGGCGATGCCGGAGGGATACTCCCATCGCCAGACTTCTTCGAGCCGGTCGACGTTGTAGCCGTAGATGCCGATGGTGGTGCGCACTAGCAGGAGCAGGCGGTTGGGCGATAGCTGGACTTCTTGAATCGCACCTTTACCCAGCCGGGCTAGCTCGGCGATCTGCCCGGCGTTCTCGGCGGTGATGGGTTCGTCCGGCACGGGGATGGGGGTGTTTTCACGGACGTAGGTTGGCGGAGTGGCGGTTGGGGGTAGGGTGAGCGTGGGGGCAAATGTCGGGAAAGGTGTTTCGGTTGGCAGGGAGGTGAGGGATGGCGTTAGAGTAGGCGCGGCAGTGCTGGTGGGAGCGGTGGTTTCACTGGGGGTGGGCGTCTGGGCGGGACCCTGGCAGGAAGCTAACAATAGCAGTAATAAGCCAATGAACAATCCATAAAATTTCTTCATTTCAAAGCCCTTTTTAACCCCTACCCCGCCCCTTCCCCTTCAAAAGTGGAAGGGGGTATTTATGATGGTTATTATATCTTCAAACTGGGATGGGGTTTACCTCTTATCAAGCAATCCCAGAAACGCTTCCTCCCTTAATTCCGTCAAATCTACCAGCACTAGGTCGGCCTGGCTGAGGGCTTCGGCTGAATTGGTGGTGGTGACAGCGATACACTTCATCCCGGCGGCATGCGCGCCGGTGACGCCGTGCACGGCGTCTTCAACTACAAGGCAGCGCGCGGGGGGCACACCAACTTGCTCGGCGGCGTGCAGGAACACGTCCGGGTTTGGCTTCCCCGGCATTTCTGCCCCAGAAACCAGCGTATTGAAATAAGGCCGGATTTCCAGCACATCGACCAGCAGTTCGATATTCTCACAAGGCGCTGACGAAGCGACCGCCTGCCGTACACCCTGGCTTTGGAACCATGCCAGCCAATTGCGAACATCCGGCAGTAAATGTACGTTGCCGGGAGCCATTTCTCTGAACAGCACTTCTTTACGGATGCTGATCTGCACGCTTTTTTGGTCACCTGACTTTAACCCGAAATATTTTTCTAAGATCATCTCATTATTCATGCCAAAAGAGGCATCAAAATTTTCTTTGGAGATCGTATAACCTTCTTCGGCCAATGCGATCTTCCATGTCTCGTAATGCAGGTCGCCAGTATCGACCAGCACGCCGTCCATATCCCACAGCACGGCGTAATTCTGTAACGGTTTGTCCATGTTTATTTATTTCCTCGTGTTATTGTGTAAGTTGTATGTGATTTACCGGCCAGGAAAGCCGAGCAACCGCTCGAAAAAGCGCAGCATTTCCGGGTCAATCCCTGTTCCGGAGATGGTATGCGGGGCGAGTGCCAATCCTCCCACGGCATAGAACATCGAAATGGCCATTCCCCCGGCGGCGAACAGCGCGCCAACCGCACCACCCCCCAGAGCAATACCGCCAATGGCAAACCCGCCAATCGCCAGCAGTCCGACACCCAGGCCGCCAAAAGCGATCCCGCCGAAAGCGATCCCGCCTAGAGCGAACAGCAGCCCAAAAGCGACATTGCCGATGGCGATCACACCGCGTGCGATGATGGGGCGTCCGGTCTCCTGGTCGTAGCCGCGGGCGATGTGCACCAGCGGCAGGCCGAACAGCTCAGCCTGGGAGCGGTATTCGTACCCCAGGTAGGGAAAGGTCATCGGCGTGGTACTGGCGCGTCCGTCCAGAAATTCGCCGCAGTAGCGGCATTTGACGGCTTCATCTTGAATGCGCTCGGCGCAGTAGGGGCAGGTTTTCATAATTTCAGCTCCTAATGTGGATATCATGTTTTTTGAAATCCTAGTATACCGTGAACTTCGGATTGTGTCGTGATGGTGAAAATACAGGGAGTAGGGCTTAGTTTGGTATTGCCCCCTTTTTCGTTTCTATGCTCTGCGTTGAATCGAGAGGTTTGGAGTAAATTCTCGTTCCCACGCTCCAGCGTGGGAACATTTGCCTGCCATTTTAGATGCTCTCGATAGGGACCGATTTTTTTGCGAAATCTAAATTAATGCTACAATGACGATAGACTAACGAACCTATTCCCCATCCCAGCCGACAATCCAGAAGAACATCAATAACCATCTCAAACCTTAGGAGGTAGAAAATATATGAGACCGGTATATGCCATATCGGGAGGTGTTTCCAAGTTTGCCAAATCCAGGCCGGATAAAACCTTCCAGGCAATTGTCAAAGAGGCGTACGATTACGCCCTTACCGACATCCAGATCGATTTCCCCACCTTCACAAAATTGGTCGATGGCTCTGTGGCTTCGTATTTCTCCGACCACTTCACCCGCCAGCTAATGGCCGGGATCATGGCCCAGGATTACCTCGGCCTTTGTCCCAAGCCCAGCCACCGGGTAGAAGGGGGCGGCGCCACCGGCGGCTTGTGCTTCCAGGAAGCCTGGAAATCGGTCGCCAGCGGCCACATGGACATCTGTGTGGCTTACGGCTTCGAGACCATGAGCCATGTGGAAACCTGGAAAGGCAACGAGTTTATTGCATTAGCCTCCGACATTTCGTTTGATTACCCTGTCGGAGGTTTTTATTCGGGGTACTACGCCATGATGGTCACCCGCCATATGAAAGAATACGGCACGACCGTGGAGCAGATGGCGCATGTCAGCGTTAAGAATCACATCAACGCTTACCACAACCCCTACGCCCAAAAGCGCAACCGCTACACGATTGAAGATGTGCGCAACTCGCCGATGGTGGCCTGGCCGCTGACCCGATTGGACATCTGTGTGATGTCTGATGGCGCGGCTGCGACCATCCTGGTCTCGGAAGAAGGGCTGGAAAAGCTGGAAGCCGCCGGGGCGGTCATCCCCCGCCCGCTGGTCAAGATCACCGGCATCGGGCGCGGCACAGACGCCAT
>Ga0102946_1000429_pt1 | contig 14714 bp, 13 predicted proteins | sample SalPon2A_A_D1_MG_FD_78209 | JGI IMG/M metagenome (GOLD analysis project Ga0102946, IMG submission 78209) | Soil microbial communities from South San Francisco under conditions of wetland restoration - Salt Pond MetaG R2A_A_D1_MG | ecosystem: Environmental > Terrestrial > Soil > Wetlands | place... | reverse complement strand
GCATCCTTTCAAACCATGGCGTGTGAAGCAAGATTTCATCGTCACTCTTCCTGATAATTTCGATGCATATCAAGCCATGCTGGGGAAAAGGACCAGGACAAACCTGAGGTACTATCACAATAAAATTCGCAGGGATTTCAAAGACTTTTCATTCTCCGTTCAGGATTCGGATGCCATAGAGCCTGATATTGTGAGCAGAATTATCGAACTGAACAGAATGCGAATGAAAAGCATGAAAATCACGTCCGTTTATGACGCTGATTACGAGCAGAAAATTATCGCGTTGGCAAAAGAATACGGAGTCGTGGGATTTCTACGGGCCGATGACAAGATCATCGCCGGGGCAATATGCTACCGGGTCGGATCGGAGTGCTATGCCCATATCATAGCCCACGATTTCGATTACAGCAAATACAGCCTGGGGATGCTGTGCAACTATCTGCTGATAGAAGAATTGATCAGGAGGGGTGTACGACATTTTCATCTCGACACCGGGGAGATGGAATTCAAGTACCGGCTGCTTGCGGTCGAGAATACGACTTATAACTACACGATATTCAGAAATTCAGCATACAAGATCATAGGCACCGTTCTCTATTTAAAGAAAAACGAATACGTCAGCAGGTTCATCAATTTCATAAACTTCAAAATCATTCAGAACATCAAACATTCATTAACCTCCAAGAATCAGTAATTTATAATTTTCTACTCTGAGAAAAATCGGCCAGACAAGCTATAATTAGACATGGAAGTTGGGGCATCATTACAAGTTAAAGCATGATGACCCCCGAGGACTGATTCATGTCGCTGGCAACGGATTTCAGGAATGCGTCATATTTGTTGGCCCATAGGGAATGGCGGGAGTTTGTCCTGCGGGTCGAGGTTTTCCTGGGGATTATCGACCTCAAGATTGACGATTTCAATGCCATGCCCACCGACCGCACCTACCCGTACAGCAATACCGGTGGCGTTGACCTCAAAAAGGTACTCGACACCCTGAATATTTCTCCCGACGACGCCATTATCGATTTCGGGTCCGGCAAAGGGGGGGCTCTCATCTCTTTTGCCAGCTACCCTTTCAAAAAAATCACCGGGGTGGAAATTGACCCCGGCCTGACCGTCGTGGCCAAAAAGAACCTCCAAAAATTGAAACTGCCAGATATTGACATGATATTAGGTGATGCGACCGAGTTTACTGATATATCCGATTACAATTACTTCTACTTAGCCAACCCGTTTCCTGCTATTATTGTGCTGAAAGTTATCGAAAACATTAAATTGAACTTGATGCTCAAACCGCGAAGAGTCTATATTATCTACTTCAACCCGATACACCAGAATGAAATAATCCATGATGCCAGTTTCAGACTAATCAAACATTTCGATCACTGCCCGCTTGGTTTTTCAATATACTCCAACGAAAGTCATTGAAAATCGCCTCCAGAATGTAAAACATGTCGCTGTTCACAGACATCAAGAACGCTTCAACGCTGTTGATCCGCGGGGAATGGCGGGAGTTTTTTCTGCGCCTTAAAGTTTTTCTGCGGATTATCGACCTGAAGATCGACAACCTGAACGTATCACCCACCGAACGAACCCACCCCTACAGCAATTCCGGTGGCGTAGACCTTAAAAAGGTTCTCAATACTCTAGAGATTTCACCAACCGATGCCATCGTCGACTTCGGGTCCGGTAAGGGCGGTGCACTGATTACGTTTTCCGGATACCCGTTCAAAAAGATCACCGGTGTGGAAATCAGTCCGGAGCTGGCCGCCATAGCCGAAAACAATCTCAGAAAGCTCAAGATCGCCAATGTCAATGTCATCGTAAGCGATGCCGTCGACTTCACCGGTCTCGCCGAGTACAATTATTTCTATTTTTTCAGCCCTTTCCCGGGAAACGTCATGAGGGCCGTTACCCTTAACATTGAAAAATCCCTGATTTCAAAGCCCAGGAAAGTGACACTGATATATCTCAACCCTGAATTTCACGATATAATCATTGCCGAATCATCCTTTACCAAAATCTATGAGTTCGACCATCATAAACTCGATTTCTACGTTTATTCCAATCAGCAGCCTTGATTTATGAAAAAGCATCCGTCATGGCAGCTTTTGGCTTTTATGAGCGTAGATGAACATTGAAAATTGAGTGTGTTATTTGCTCCTGAAACATATTGCCAGTCCGGATTTTGCGCATGCTGAAGATTCTGCACATAAACCGCTCTGACGCCGTCGGAGGGGCGGCGAAAGCAGCGACCCGATTACTTGAGGGCACTCGCCAACAGGGTCACCAGGTCAAACTCTTCGTCCAGCAGAAATCGACGAACAGAGATGATACCGAGGCTATTGCACCGTTTTTCGGCCATGTCGCCGGACCGTCGAGAAGAGCCCTGGAATCGCTTCTAGTCATGCTAACGTCCGGCAAAACCCGGGGCATGTTTGCTCCCTCCTTTGTTCCGGACAAACTCACCCTTTCCGCCGCCACTTTCTCGCCTGATATCATTCATCTGCATTGGGTGGCAAGAATGATGCGTTTGGAAAATATTGGCCGATTTAATGTTCCGGTCGTCTGGACCCTGCATGATTCCTGGCCTTTTACCGGCGGATGTTTCCTTCCTCCCGACTGCAACCGTTATCAGGAAAGTTGTGGCAGATGTCCGGTCCTCGGGTCGTCCAGGGAAAATGATCTGTCACGCCGGGTCTGGGAAAGGAAGATGAGGGCCTGGCAAGATCTGGACCTGACCCTCGTAGCACCTAGTCGATGGATGCGTGATTGTGCCAGGGCCAGTTCCCTGTTCGGCGACAAGCGCGTGGAGGTCATCCCCAACGGTCTCGATGTAAAACAGTTCGCACCTATAGACAAACAGGCTGCAAGGGAAAATTTGTCACTCCCCCGGGACAAAAGATTAATCCTGTACGGCGCCAAGTCGGCGACAGAGGATCGTAATAAGGGGTTTTACCTGCTAAGTGATGCGCTGCGACGTATCGGTATTTCTCCCGGGCACAGCGACATTGAACTGGTTGTCTTCGGTTCGGAGCCATCCGAAAATCTACATGAGTGCAATTTGAAAACACATATTTTCGGGTGGCAGGAGAATGAAAGAGCTCTGGTCGAGCTCTATGCTGCCTCGGATCTCTTTGTTTTCCCTTCCCTGCAGGAAAGTCTCGGTTACACGGCCATGGAGGCCATGGCATGCGGTACGCCGTGTGTTGCTTTCAATCAAGGCGGGGTGCCTGACCTGATTGACCACAAGGTTTGCGGCTACCTTGCCGAACCTTACGAACCGGAAGATCTGGCACGTGGTATTCTCTGGATCCTGGAGAATCAGGACCGGTACAAATCGATCGTCGCTCAGTCTCGCAAAAAAATTGAACGCGAGTTTGCCGTTGAACTGGTTGCCGAAAGACATATGAGTCTTTATTCCGAGTTGCTGCAACAATCGAAGAATTGACACAGGACAGGTAAGAACCAACATGCAGATAACTGTCGTAACCATTTGCCGAAACGATCTGGGCGGCCTGCAGAGGACATTTGCAAGCATCCTTGCCCAGGACTTCCAGGACGTTGAATGGTGGGTGGTCGACGGGGCATCAACCGATGGGACCGTAGAATGGCTTAAACAGAACCATGATTATGCCGGCGGATGGATCTCCGAAGCTGACCGAGGGATTTATGACGCCATGAACAAGGGTACGGAGCGTGCCACGGGTGACTATCTTGTGTTCATGAATAGCGGAGACTGTTTTGCGGCGCCTGACGTGATTTCGAAACTGGTGCAGGAAATAAACCAGGGAAGCGAACGTTACGATCTCATCTACGGTGACGCGCTTGACATGCTGGAGAATGGCCGTTCCTATCTCAGGCCTGCCGTCTCGCTGTCACAAATCCTGTTCAGCATGCCGACCAGGCATCAATCGATGTTGTTCCGCAGGGAAGGCCTGGAGCAAACGCCCTATCCGGAGGGCTACCCGCTGTCGGGCGATTATGCGTTGACAGCCTTGCTCTCGCAGCAGGACGGCCTCAAGGTACGCAGAGTCGATTTCCCGATCAGCCTGTTTATGCTGGGGGGGATCCATACCACCAGGAGACTCTCGGCGTTACGGGAAGATTATGCGATCAGAAGAGACATTCTGCAGGCAAACCCCTTAACTTGCAGCTTTTTTTACTGTATCCATCTTGCGCATCATTGTTTCAGGCACCTGTTTCCATCCTTCAACACCAAGTTGGTCTATCGCGGCTGAAACAACATTGCCATCACTAAGACAGTTTTCACGATTCAATCTTGTCCTGGTAATGACTCGACTGGGTTACAGAGAGTGCCACGCTAAAGAGAATCTCACACTGGGCTTAGGAAAGCCTGCCTTTATCGAAGCGTCCCTGAAAATTTGCTTTTTTCGGCAACGAGGTTAATCACCCTGTAAGGATGGGTTGTTTTCTCTGCCTCGATCTCTTTGAGGTCGGTCCCGAGCGATCTCACGATAGTTTCCAGCTCCTTCCTGGTATTAAATGTCGTTCGAAAAATTTTGCAGCTGCAGATTGCATAAAGCCACGTATTAATAATCACGACAAAAGTGTGTCCCCACTCTACCAGAAACGGCTTCATCGGGTGGAAGAGCTTATAAAATGAATATTCAATTGTATTATTGAAACAGCTGATAAGCAGGCCATTCGGTTTCAGGACCCTGATAGCTTCCGCATAGGATTTATGCTTGTCGGTATATGCGACAGCGTTATTGAAAACTACCAGATCAAAACTGTTATCCTTAAATTCCAGTTTCTCCGCTGAACCGGATTTGATGATCGCATTGTGGTATTGCCTCGATTTATTTCTTGCAGTGTCCAAAGCTTTTTCATCAATATCGACCCCGGTATAATGACTAAAGTATGATGCGGCAAGCTCCGAGTAGGGTTTAAAATCTGAACACCCGATATCCAGGACATGAAGATCTTTGTTTAGCTGGTATTTATCAATCAGGCTTTGAATATGCACTTTCTCATTGTTGAAAAATTCGGGAGTCATGCAGCGCCCCTCCTCGGAAGACCACTATTGATTTTACGCGGTAAATATATATTCGACATTTCAGGTTCGAACGCGCGATGCGGAGATGATGCCTTCTCCGTTCATAAAAAAACCGACCATCGACTTATCCAACCAGCCAGTTATAAAGATCCCTTTTTAGCCGGTTCTTCAGGCTGGCTTTTTTTATTTCACAATCCGACCCACAATGGAGGCAGTAGTCGGCCATCTCCCGATACATTTTTCCCAGTTCGTCCTTCTGCCAGATTTCCGAAAATTCTGTTTCGAGCAGGTTACCCATTTTGAATTTTTGATAGGCCACGCACGGATACAGGTCCCCGTTTGGCTCCAGGAATATCCCTGAGCCCCGGAAAATGCAACCGACGGACCTTTTCCCTTCCAACAACCATCCTTTGACAAATTTGAAAAAATGCTTATCTATATACCTGTCTTTCAGCAAGCCACGGTAAAAAGCATAAGCTTTCTTTCTCATCTCTGGGGTGAGATCGAAGTTCTCCTGGTTGTGGATATTCTGATAATAAAGGTCAGAGGAAACCCACGGCGTAAACGAGGCCGGGATCCTTCGCTCGCGGAAGTATTGATATGTTTCATCCAGGTGGTCAATGGTGATGGCATTGATATTGGCACCAACCCCGACAGCGAATTTCGGCGAATAAATCTTTTCGAGATGGCGTAGTCTTTCCAGAGTCTCTACCATCCGCTCAAAGCCGCCCGGTACGCCCCGTACTTCATCATGTACCGGGCCTACCCCGTCAAACGACAGGCCTATCGACAGCATAATATTCGACGGGAGCGTTGCGGCGATCATTTTACCCGTAGCTTTGAGGATCCGGTCCGTCAGGAACCCGTTTGAGGCCAGTTCGATCGTGATCAGGTTCGGACAGCGATCGACAAGCACCTTCACCAGGTCAACAAGGTCCTCGCGGAGAAAACACTCTCCCCCCGTCAAATTGACAAATTGTAAGGAGTACGCCAGGAATTGATCCGACAAAATTCTGTCCAGGTCGGACACGGACAGATCGGGGCCTGACTCCATGTCCCAGATGTTGCACATTTTACATTTTGCATTGCAGCGATAGGTCACCGAGAACATCAGGACGCGCGGACAATCGATTCTGTATTTTACTGCTCTCATTTCCCGAGCACCCCTCGGTAAATTTCCAGGGACATTTCCGCGACACGCTGAGGATCACACACATCCCTGATCCTGACCGGCGCTTGTTGACTGAACTGAAAGCGCTTCCCATCATCGGAGAGTGTTGCCGTCACAGCAGCGGCCAGGGAATCCGGGTCGCCAGCATCCACCAGTAGCCCGTTGACTCCGTTTTCGATGATATCCCTGAAGCCACCAACATTGCTGGCAACGACTGGCCATCCGGCCGCCATCGCTTCAAGGAAAGCATGTGGCAAATTCTCCCAGAGTGCCGGGAAGACACAGACGGCAGGTCGGCGAGACGTCTCGGCATCCCGGTCACGGGGAAGCTCATCCAGGAACGTCACTTTTTCGGACAGCCCGGCGTCAGAGACCAGCTTCTCGCAATATTGCCGTAATCCCCTGTCGTCACCGACCAGGACAAAATGGGCATTGGGCACTTTATCCAAAACCGCCGGAATCGCCTGCACGAGAACATGCGGGCCGTTCTTCAATTCGAGGGGGCCCAAGAACAAGATCTCGTCGTGATTCTCACAGGGTGCCTGGGGCCCCTCATCAAAGCAGTCCTTGGCGACCGGGTAAGGAATGATCGGAACCGCACTGAAATCAAAATGGTAGAAATTCTCATATTTCCGCACAAGATCGCCGCTGGTACCGATTGCAGCAGATGCTCTTGCGATCCAGTATTTCTCCATTGTTCTGACCCACAACCGGTCCAGGTTGAATGGCCAGGCAGCCAGTTGGTGTTGAAAGCCTTCCGAGGTGTGAAACCTGACGACAAACGGCGGAGTGGATCGCCGCAAAAAACAGAGCAGTCCTTCGGCCCCCCGTTCCGGGAATTCGACGATGTCGAACCGATATTGCCTTGCCAGGTGAGCCAGGCGTTTGCTGATCAAATAACTGTGTGCCAGGTGCCCCCCCGACTCGGGAAATCCTGAATTCCTGATCAGTCCGAAAAACCACGGGGTTTTTAACCGGATCTTGTGCAGCCAATATCCGTCAGACTCCCGGTCGCTCTCTTTGTCGCCTGTTGTGATGACATGGACCTGATGACCGAGAGCAACCAATGCCTGCGCATATCGATAGGCAAACAGGCCTGAATCTGTATCATGTGGAGGGAATTCTTTCGTGACAAGAGCTATAGTCAGTTTTGCGTCGACCGACGTCAAGCCGGGTTTCTCAGGCACAGCATAAAACCGGTCATGCTTTCTTCTGAGCGCAACCAGAAAATAAAACATGACGGCACCCATTCCCAGCAGCACGAAGGGTAAAAGGCATATGCATACGATTTTTTTAGTCAAGCGAGCACCCGGACACCTGCCGATGGATTCCGCAGGCACCTTCTCTCCTTCCGGATGGGCGGGCAAGACACCACATCAATCACTTCGATCCGGGCAACCGGCTGCGCAGCCTCTTGAGCAAGGCAACAATCTTGCCCTTATGGTCCCAATACCAATCGACATTTCTGACCTGAGACAGGTCCAGGCCTTCTGTAAACAACTCGTATTCACTCCTTTTGATCTTGGGAGAACCCGTGGCAACCAAGCGGTCCAGGTTTGATTGGGAGACATCGTCGATCGTATCAGAACTGACTCTGGGACGCAGGGGCAGTTGGCATCCGCACTTTCGGCATGCCCATTCGATTTGCTCTGCATATTCCGGGACCTTCTTTTTCCACCAGTCCGGCTCTTTTTCGATGTCCCAGCCATCGTTACCATCGAACAGGTAATTCAGCATGCCGGCGACTTCGCAAAAATAAGCACCTTTTGGTGTTATGGTCGCAGACCAGGTAATCTGCACCCAGCAGTTATCGGTATATTTCCGCCAATCTTCTTCCGTGACAATGCCATCCCTTATCATATCCTCGCTCGCCACCAGAATAGGTGTATGGGAAATATCATGGCTGACGTGGTCATTCAGATTGAAATGACCGAAGGTTTCGTAGATGAGCTTTTTATGCTCCTTGAATTTCCCACTCTTGTTGGACCAGAGGCCCTTGCGCCATTTTTCCTTGATATGGCTATTCAGGATTTCGCAGAGCTCCGGGAAACGCGGATGAAGCGTCGGTTCGCCGCCGATCATACCGACGACTCCGGGAAAATCCTTGAGACTTATAACTGCTTTTTCATAATAATCGACATCCATGAAATAATTTTTTTCCGGCCTGTAATGGCCGCAGAAACGGGTACAGTTGGCGCAAGACCTGTCGCAAATATTTGTGACATCGATCTGAATAATCTTCATTTCCTGGATATTTATCATGGGTATTCTTTTCAGGGTTTTCTTTTGAATAAGAATGCGATTAATGGCGGGATAAAATTAAGATCGACCAGCCAGAGAATCGCCGGAGAGGGTATCCGGAAGCGCTTGCGGATGGCTTTCGGCAGCAGAACCGCCTCGAGGATAACGCTCTTGAGCGGAGCACGCAATGGCAACAAGGCCTTGTTAGAGTACCACCGGAACACACGTTCATGCCTCAATCGCCAATCGTTCCACTCACCCGGAGGAATCTGCTTTCCGACAAAATTATTGTCAGCATGAATCCTGTAACATATACCCAGCGATTCAATATAAAGTTTGTGAGCGCCAATGATTGAGGCTCCGAAGGTGATCAAATCATCGGCCTGGGTGATCCAGTCCTTCTCGTAAGGATAGGGAAGAAGTGCCTGGTAAAGAGAACCTTTCATACATACGCACGAGGTCTCCGCGCCGATAAAACAACGGATTTTTCTCGTCAATGCAGAGGTAGAGGAGAAAGCAAAGGTTTTTTCGGCAGTGATTTTGGCAGAATCCAGGGTCTGTTCCCCGTCCTTGAAATGAACCGGGTTGACAAAGACGAATTCTGCATCATCTTTGCTGATAACCGATGAAACCTGTTCAAGATAATCTTGAGGAAAGATATCATCCGAATCCATGAAAAAGACGTAATCATCGGTTTTTACGAAATCCAGAGCGGCATTGAAACATGAGAGCTGACCGCCGTTTTCCTTTTCGACGGTTATCGCATAGTCAAAGTCCTGGCAAAAGCGACTTAAAATCTGCCTTGACCCATCAGTTGAACCATCATCAACAATAATTATCTGGTCAAATTTTTGGGACTGTGAGACAAGCGAGTTCAAACACTCTGGTAAAAATTGCTCGTAATTATAGTTTGTTACCAGACATATATTTCTCATGGCTCAGACGATTCTTCCCCTGTTGATTAATGTTCGAGGTTAGCATTTATTTTCAGGGCTGTAAACGCAAACCACCTTGACGGGGGTCAATCGCGACAAGACAAATCCGGTTATTGGCTGATGCCTGAAAACTCTTCCGCCATCGGATTGACAGTTTCAGCTTTGAGATGAATCCAGGCAATTGAAGGTTCGGTGAAATTTGATTTTCGCACCTGATGACTCATCCCTCCGACTCTGTTATCATGCCTGAGAAGCTCCACCTTTACTGGCACCGTCTTGGCCGATGGGGGCACTTGAACATCCTATACATGGTTAAACTTTCGCTATGAGTCCATTAATTTCCGAAAAGAAAAAATAGGCCTGCCATGAAAATCATGCCAATAATCGGAACTCGCCCAGAATGCATCAAGCTTGCTCCCGTTATCAAGGAAATCGAAAAGAATAGAAATATAGAACTAACCGTGTGCTTGACCGGGCAGCATCGAGACATGGTTAAAGACCTGATTGATTTTTTTAAAATACCCGTAGAAATCAATCTCGATCTGATGATATCTGATCAGTCGCCCTTGAATTTTCTCTCCAGGTGTTTGTCGAAGCTGGATCTTGCTCTGGATACACATAAACCGGACTGGGTGATTGTTCAGGGAGACACCTCAACGGTCATGGCCGCCGCGCTATCTGCTTATCACAAAAAGATAAAAATCGGGCATGTCGAAGCGGGACTGCGTTCATTTGATAAATGGAACCCTTTCCCGGAAGAGGTTAATAGAAAGATTACCGGAACTGTCGCAGACCTTCACTTTGCACCGACCAATAGTGCGAAAGACAACTTGCTGAATGAAGGTTATGACATAGAATCCATTCTTGTCACCGGTAACACGGTCATTGATGCGTTGCATATGGTTAAAAACCGTCTGGATGAAATCTCTTTACCCGGAGCGTGTTTAATCGACCCGCTTAAAAAAATAATTCTAGTCACCCTTCACAGGAGGGAAAATTTTGGCAAGCCCCTGGAAAATCTTTTCGAGGGACTGGCCAGACTGGCCGATGAATTCCAGGACAGTATTCACATCATTTATCCGGTTCATCTGAACCCCAATGTTAAAATAACCGCCGAGCGGGTTCTTTCCGGAAACCGGAACATAACATTACTCGATCCCCTGCCCTATTTCGAGTTGATAAAACTCATGCATGAGAGCTTTCTAGTGATCACTGACTCGGGCGGAATTCAGGAGGAAGCACCTGGTCTCGGCAAACCTGTGCTGGTCTGCCGAAAGGTGACCGAAAGACCGGAAGGGGTCATTGCCGGGGTCGTAAAATTAGTGGGAACTGACGGCGATCAATTGTACGCAGAAGCCAGGACACTTCTCACTTGCCGTGAAGCATACGACTCAATGGCCAAAGCGGTAAATCCTTATGGTGATGGCATGGCTTCGCGTAGAATAGTCGATGCGATCAAGTCACACCAAGGGGGCGCGCTTGAACATAGTCGTTGACTGTTACCACCCGGCGAATTTTTTAATCCTCAAGAACCCGATGCAACAACTTGCGGCAGAAGGGCACGAAGTTTTTTGGTGTATCCGAAAGAAGGATGTGCTTGAAGATTTGGTAAGGGGAGAGGGCTTGCCTTATTCTTTACTGACCAGACCCAGATCCGGGACATTGGGCAGTGCAATAGAACTGGTTGAACATGATTATAAGGTTCTCAGAGAGATCACCAGAAGAAAGGCAAGACTTGCAATCGGCGCTTCGATAAGCGTTGCCCACGCAGCCTACCTTGTTCCCGGAACCGATTCCATTGTTTTCAATGATGATGATGCAGAAGTCGTGAAGCCATTTGTCAAACTGGGTTATCCTTTTGCCGATTGGATTGTCACCCCGGAGTGTCTGCAGGAGGACCATGGTCCTCGTCATGTGCAGCACAACAGTTATCATGTCTTGTCCTACCTCCACCCAAACCATTTCAAGGCAGATGGCAATATATTGAACGAGCTTGGGATTGAACCGGGCCAACGACTTTTTTTACTCAGATTTGTGACACTCTCAGCGTTTCATGATACTCATGCCGTTGGCCTTTCATTTGACAAAAAGTTGTTGCTCATCAACTACTTAAAACAGTTTGGCCGTGTCTTGATTTCTTGCGAAGGGGAATATCCGCAAGATTTTGCACCAATGATTTTTAAAGCCGATCCGACAAAGATGCACTCAGTTCTGGCACATTGCGACCTGGTTGTTAGTGATAGCCAGACCATGACGGCTGAAGCGGCAGTATTGGGAGTACCCTCTGTTCGCTGCAATACTTTTGTTGGCAAGATCAGCTATCTGGAGGATCTTGAGCATAAGTACGAACTAACATTCGGTTATCAACCGGAAAGGTTTGACGAAGCATTCAAGAAAATTGAGTCGCTCATCTATATGGAAGACTTAAAGGCAATCTGGCAAGTCAAACGTCAGAAGATGCTCGAGGACAAGGAAGATCTGGCTGACTGGATCTATCGTTTTATTCAAGAGAATTATTTGCCAAAATGAACACTTTTTCGATATCAATTGACTGTGAAGACCTCAGGGATAAATCACCTGATCAATATAATTTATATGACTGCAAGGTTCGGCAGGGGGCCATGGGGATTCCCAGACTTCTTGAAATCTTCGATCAGCTTGCGGTCAAGGCAACTTTCTTTGTCGACGTCTACAATGTCCAGAAGAGAATCTCAACAAGTTCTCTCAAGAGCCTGTGCAATCTGATAGTGCATAGCGGGCATGAAATTGGCTTGCATACTCATCCTGAAAAGGCCAGGTCAAACAACTCGCACCTGTTCGACTCTCCCGTGGGTTACCTGGCCGATTATGACCGGCATGAGCAGTTTCAGCTCCTGGATTACGGGAAGAAGCGCCTTGAAGACTGGACCGGTGTTTCGATAACGACACATCGGGGAGGTTCTTACAGTATAAATCGGCACACGCTGGAATTGTTAAACACGCTCGGTTTTAAAACCGATGCCAGCATCTTCTGGCCGGCATTACATTACGACTTTGTTCCACCGGACAAACAAAACCTCCTGAACCCTTTTATGTTAAACGGGATCATTGAGGTTCCGGTAAGTTGTTTTTTATTGACGTTCCTGGCGGGAAAGAGAATTTCTGTTGCAAAGAAAATTGATATAAACTGGAGTACGAAAAAAGAAATTCTAAAAGCGCAAAAGAAGATAAAATGCCATGTCGATATCTTTCTGCACAGCTATTCTCTTTTCAACGTGAGTAGAGGTAAATTGAACAAATATTTTACCGACTCTTTGACAGTGGCTATAAGTGAAGTAAAAAAAGAGCGTAGGAACATTACTATCAACCAGATAAAACCCGAAGAAGAGATTCAGACCATTCCTGAAATATCTTTATTTTCAAGCATTATCTCCCCTGATGAGTTTATGAATATCTACCTTCCCAAAATGAGCCTGAAAAAGATTCGAAAACACCTCTCAAAATCAAGAACTATTACTTCCGCATAAACGGGAGGGTTGAGTCTTCGAAGATTTCGTCGGAGGGCCGTAGTGATTCCTTTCCCGACGCAACAACGGGACAGGGTACAGTGCGATGTTCAAGGCAAAACTCTCCTGCCTGTTCACCAGTACCTACTCTTTGAAGCTTTCCCTGACGCGAATCCTGTACTGCACATCCTCCATCAACCGTCTGTTAACCGCCAAAAGGTCGGCCAGAAAAGCCAGTGCAAAAGCTTGAAACCCCATTCCAAGAAGAATGGAAGCAAGGATCAGTGACTGGATATGCCCCGAGGCATCGTGTGTAAAAAAATAAAAATAAAGGAATCTGATTCCTATTAATGAACCTAACAATAACGCTATAAAGGCAAGTGAGAGAAAGAAGCGAAAGGGTTTGTAGACGACAAAGATCCTTACGATGATAATCGAGGATTTTCTGATATAGCTGGGGATGCTCTTGAACAGACGAGAAGGTCGCAAATCCTCGTTGACCCGGATAGGCACAGAGACGACAGCCATGTTTTTCTGTCCGGCCTGGATGATTGTTTCAAGGGTGTAAGTATAATCGTTGAAGACATTCAACCGCAGGGCCGCATCGCGGCTGATCGCCCGAAAGCCGCTCGGGGCATCAGGAATATCCGTACGGCTTGCCACCCTGACCACCCAGCTGCCCAGTTTTTGCAATAGTTTCTTGATTAATGGGAAATGTTTTATTTTGGAGATAGGCCTTTCACCAATGACCAAATCAGCCTTCTTGTCGAGTACAGGTTGAACCAGGAGCGGGATGTCCTGAGCGTTGTATTGATTGTCCGCATCGGTATTGACTATCACGTCCGCACCCAGTTTCACGCAGGCATCGAGACCGGCCATGAATCCGTGAGCCAACCCCCGGTTCCTGCTGAAAGAGACTATATGGTCCACGCCGTGTTCTCTTGCGACTTCTTCGGTGGCATCCTTGCTGCCATCATTGATCACTAGCCATTCGACCTGGTCGAAACCGGGGACCTCTTTCGGAAGATCGGCAAGGGTAATAGGAAGGGTTTCGGCTTCATTGTAACAAGGTATCTGAATGATCAGTTTCATATCCCGCAGCTCCAAAATTTCACAAAAGGTTTTTCAAGAAACAGATTGTATCCTGAAAATTACACCAGATAATTCGATTTTCCGAGTATTTAATACCATCCGCACAACAGATCAATTGTGCCACGACTTGACAATACAAAAACATCCATTGGGAATGGTTAACATCATTTAAGCCTGAGAAGGAGTTCCACATCGGTTTTCTTGACCAAATTCAACCGGGGATCCGCCATATACTTATCCATCAATTGCCGTATGCGATGACCATAACTTTGTTCCTGGCCGGCAGCGGCCGGGGACTGCCACAAACAGCTGGCACCCAAAGTAACGTACTCCACATTGGCGCTCCTGAGTATCGCAAAAGCCTCATCGGTAAGCTCCAGGGGATTTTTGACAAAATATGGTTGATCAACTTGTCTTTTTGGATGAAAGGCCTCATTCCATACCGGCGGGTTCATGTCGTAGCCGCTTAAAAATTCACTGTCTCCGCACAGGTGAGCCACTACGGAATTTTTTGGGATACCACCATCACGCATCCACTCAAAAAGCTTTCGTGATTCGGGCACGCCTATCGTATGATCCTGCCAAATCATGGTATTAAGTTGAAATTTGGGAATAAACGTTGTCGGTATAAGAACAGTCGTCAGTAAAATGATTGAACCAATAGTCACCCAGCGATTCCCCGCGAAGGACTGAATTAATATCACGAGCCCTCCTGCGGCAAAAAGACTGGCAAAGAACCCGAGAAATGTCCAGGCGCGAAAAGGTGC
>Ga0102946_1000428_pt1 | contig 14716 bp, 11 predicted proteins | sample SalPon2A_A_D1_MG_FD_78209 | JGI IMG/M metagenome (GOLD analysis project Ga0102946, IMG submission 78209) | Soil microbial communities from South San Francisco under conditions of wetland restoration - Salt Pond MetaG R2A_A_D1_MG | ecosystem: Environmental > Terrestrial > Soil > Wetlands | place... | reverse complement strand
CGTTTTCGATACTGAGCAGCGATGGATCCGGCAGGTCGACGCCGGGCAGATCGAATTGCAGCGACTTGATACTGTATTGCTGGTCCATGTTGAAAATATCGATACCGATGCCCCACGGCTCATAGAACTCGCGGTCACCCACCAGGTCTTTCATGAACAGTGGGCCGCCGCTGCTTTCCTGAGCGTGCAGTGTTGAAGCAATTGCTGAGAAAACCAGGATCAACAGGAACATGAAGGGGTTTGTGCGCATGACTTTGTCCTTTTTGTTTTCAAACGGTGGCGACTTGAGTATAAACTCCGAAAAAGTTTGAGCAACCGGCGCGGCTGACAACGAAATTGAGTTGTTTGGCCAGCTGCTGGATCTCGACTTTATCCTGACCGATGGGTTTGAGTAACGGCTTCGTTATCTTTTGACGACCAGAACGGTTTCCAGCATCGGATCACCGCAATACGCGATGCGGGTGCCGCTGGCTGCTTCGGCCTGGAGCGCGGCCAGCACATCCCGCTGGATGCGCTCACCCGGCGCCAGTGCCGGCACGCCCGGCGGGTAGGGCGCCGCGGTTTCGGCTGCAATACGGCCAACGGCCGCTTCTGCGGATACCCGCTCGTGTTGGGAGAAGAACGCGTCACGCGGCGACATAACGGTGTCCGCTTTGACCGTCCAGGCCATGATGGGAACCATGTCTCGCGGCTCACCACGGTGTTCTTCCACAGCCCGAATAATCTCGGTCACCATCAGGTCGATGGTGCGTTCAGTGTCGCCCAGCGTGATCACCGGGCAGAACGTATCCCGGTCGGCAAATTCGAGGTGAATTCCGCGTTGCTCAAGGACGTCGGCCACGACGTGGCCGTCCGCCCCGGTGCCGAATAGCGTGAGTACAATCTTGCTGGGGTCGTGCATGTACAGCGCGGGTGAGCGCTCAGCAATTTCACTGCCGATGACACCCAGGCCCGGCACTTGCCTGAACCGCTCACGGGCCTGTTCGGCCCAGCGGATGGCGTTGCCCAATAACTCCTCACCCCGCTCTGCCAACAAGCCGCGCGCCTTGTCGATCGAGGCCAGGATGGCGCCCGATGGGCTGGTCGTGTGTAAACCTTCGAACGCAGCTTCGAGGTTTTCCAGGTTCAGGTAATCTCCCTGCGCCAGCACCATCGAGGACTGGGTAAATCCAGTCACGTGTTTGTGCATGCTGGTGACCAATACATCAGCACCGGCCTGGATCGCATGCGGTGGCAGGTCAGGATGAAACCCCAGGTGTGCGCCCCAGGCTGCATCAACGGCCAGTGGAATGCCGTGTTCGTGCGCCAGGTCGGCGATGGCGCTGACATCAGATACGCCGCCCACATAGCTGGGCTCGACGAGCATGACTGCGCGTGCGTCCGGATGGTCTTGCAGCGCTTTCCTGATGCGGTCCACCGGCATTCCGGCGGTCAGCCCGGATTCCTGATCGATATCCGGTCGCACCCAGATCGGTCTGAGACCGGCCAGCACCAACCCGAAAAACATTGACTTGTGGAGGGTGCGGGCCACGATTACCTTGTCACCGGGCTTGCCCACGCTCAACGCCATGGCCTGGTTGCCATGGGTAGAGCCCTGCACCGAGAAGCCGCACCAGTCAGCGCCCCATAGATCAGCCGCAATCTGCTGTGCGCCCCGCAGCCGTTTACTCGAGACCCGGCGGTCTTCCACGCCACCCCAGTGTGGAACATCCTGGGCCAGCAAATCGTCGATCAGCTCCGGGTTTCGCTTGTGGCCCGGAGTCGTAAACGGCGTACCGGCATTGGCCAGGAACCGCTTGTAGGCATCATACAGGGGGGTGTTGCTCATAATCAGTGGGCCAAATCCTGGACTGTGGAGGCTCGCGCGATGTTGGGATGGAGTGTGATGATCAGGTTATCTTGCAGGCAAATAAATTACCACGGTTGAAAGTGATCGGACGGTGGCGGTTAGCGCAGTCGTAGACTTTCTTGCATCGACCTGGCATTGGGGCGGCCGGGTAATCAGTTGCCTTTCAATCCGGATTATCCTGGCCCGCTTTCTGACGCTTTTCCCGCTTGGCGAGCAGCATGTCGGACAGCTTCGGACCACGCCCCGGCTCCGACCAGGGGCACACCTCGATACAGATTGCACAACCAAATGTCGTCGAGAAATAGGGCGTGCACTTATCGAAATCCACGTACCAGCGATGCTCGCCGCGAACCCACTGTTTTTCATCGAGTATCGCACCCGGCGGGCAATCCAGTGTGCATCGGCGGCATCCCAGGCACAGGTCATCTACCGCGATATCCACCGGCTGATCCAGCGCTACCGGAATATCAGTCAGCACGGTGGACAACCGGAAGTTCGAACCGTATTCCTTGCAAATCATCGATCCGTGCTTGCCCAGCTCGCCCAGGCCGGCGCGAATGGCTAACGGGATCTGCAGCAGATCCGTGCTGCGTGGATCACCGTATGCGGTGGCCGGCCAGCCCAGGCTGCGGATAAATTCGGCGAGGTCGACTGCGGTGTAAGCCACTTCACCGTAAACTCTCTGCACCTCTCGACCCGCACGCTCGTGCGGTACGTGAAGCATTTCCTCCCGGTCCATCGGTGTGCCGATGCAAATGGCGTAGCGGTGTTTAGGTTCCACACCTTCGTAAAAATCGGTCGGGCTAACCTCGGTGATGCCGACGATGCCCGCACCCAGTGACTTCGCCTGGTTTTTCAGTTGCAAGGCCATTTCTGCAGGGTCGTCGACGGGCAGCTGTTTTTTGGCCACGGGCCCGGTCGAACGGCGCAGCTTCCAGCGATACTTCAGCGCTTTCAGCAGGATGCCCCAGGTGTTGTTCATCAGGAAAAACGCATTCATTCCCGACCACTCAAAACCCGGCCGCCCAAGATCGTGGAACACGCGGCGAGGGCGGGTGACTTCCTTGACCCCCAACCCGTTGATGACATTTCCCGAGGTGGGCGGATTCTTATAGGCGGGAAGATTTTCTGCTGATGGCGTATCGTGCAACTTCATGTTGCTCTGCCATCAGGATGGCGGTTACGGTGCGGTTCGGTTTCTAGTGTTGCTGCGGGTGCAGGTGGTCCGGAAAACGGGTCTACATAGAAGGGTTTCCCGGTCTCCTGGCAACGGGTAAACTCTGCCCTGACAGGCCTGCCTTTTACCCACATCCGTATCGCCTGAAGCAGCCATCCGATCAATCGCACATCGCGACTGATGCGCTGTTTTAAAGTGGCGTTTTCGAGGTGAAACTGATCCGCAAAGGACTGGTAGCGCTTTTTCATAATCAACCGATTTTCGCTGTTCCTGTTTATAGACTAACCTTTTTGTGCAGTTGAGAGTTTAACAAGGTGGCAGTGGGCGGGATCAGAAGTTCAAATCCGCTTCGACAAATCGCAATACCGCCTCGATCAATGCTTCCCTCGGGAAATCATTCTTGTCGACGAACGTCGAGCCAATGAATTGATGTTCCCGGGCAATGGGAACGGCCAGTGCCCAGTGATCAGCGTTGACGAATCCCAGCAGCGTGCTGCCCGGAATGATCTGATCGTAATAAATCACCTGAGAATCGTTGCGTGAATCCACCTGGCTGAGCTTGTTGTACATGGACTTCAGCGCTGAAGAAACCCGATCAGGCCGCGGATAGGTAACCAGTGAGTAATAGCGAATGTCGGGTGGTAGTTCGTTTTCGGCCAGCCACGCGCGGCGGACGCCCGGTCGCAGACTCTCCACGGCGCCGCCATCGCCTTCGCTGCAATCTGAACCGGGAAAATACTGCATGATGCTCAGTTGGTTCTGTGTCGCTGAATTGGCATGCGGCGAGCCACCGATAGCTCCCGCGGCACTCAGCACCGCAGCGACCCGCTGGCGAAGCTCAGGATACCGGACCACGGCCTCGAGAATGTCCGGCGCTCCTTTTGAATAGCCGATCAGAAGGATGGGGCGCTCCGCCAGGTCCGGCGGCAGATTCATGATGTAATCACGGATCATCGTGGCGTTCCGCTCGGAACTGGATAACCCATCCACCGGCAAAATAACAGTCTGTTCACCAAAGGGTCGAATCAGGCCCTTTAACGCCTCATCAATTTTCAGCCACCCTTCGATGCACTCCCAACCAACACCCGGCACCAGCAAGGTTAATAACCGGGTTTGCTCGCGGCGTGGTGGAATATCGGCGCGGGTCGAACTGGGTTCAGTTCCGACTTTGACCAACGCCTCTTCGCAGGGCCGGTAATCCGGCCAGTCCGCTCCGTCGGATTCGAGCACTTCACAAAAGATATTGCGGAATTCTCCGCGACGATCATCCACCCCGGCATCTGCTACCGGCACCAGAGCCAGCGGTGGGTCTGACGCAGTCCACTCATTTAGTGGCTTACCTGCACAACCTGAATTCACACCCATCAGCAGCGTGAGAAAGAGCAGACTCGATAGTCGCAAGCAAAATGGTTGAATTGGAATTGAGCGCATGAACTGGACCTTACGAACTCTGCTTATTCTAGCGTTTTATGCCCAGTCGGCCATATAAACAGGGCGTCCAATCCTTCTGGTGTAATTGACGGGCGACCCAAAACAAGGGACTCACAATCCGTTCGAAGGTATGATCACCGCAACACCAAGACAATCTGCGCCACAAGAAACCATGGTATTCCAACGCGTCGCTCGGTCCCTTAAGCAACAAGCCTGGTCCTCGCTCTTCCTGGAGTTGTTAGTTGTTGTCTTCGGTATTCTCATCGCGCTGCAGGTAGACAACTGGAATGAGCACCGCAAGCGAGTGGCGGAGGCGCAGGAGTGGCGCACACATATCCTGGTCGATCTGCAGGCATCAAGGAGCGAACTGCAGGGCCGGGTCGACTATTTCCAGGCTGCTCTGCGGTTTGGTGAGAATGCCCTGGTCAAACTGCAATCCAATCGACCCCTATCGGCCGATGAGGCGTGGGATGTGGTTTTGGGTGCTTTCCAGGCCGGTCAGATATGGCCCTATCAATTGACCGGCCCCAGTTACCGGGAGGCGCAGAATGCAGGCGGCATGGGCCTGGTCGGGGATGAGACCTTACTGACCGCGCTGGCGGAACTCTATGATGTGATTGCTCACGATTTCGAACTGGTTACCGGCGGATTGCCGAAGTACCGGGAAATGATCCGGGAACGCATGGCCTGGCCGATACAGGAGCATATCTGGGATGCGGACTGCCAGGAGACAATCGGCACGCCGGGCGACACCGGGTACGGACACATATTGGTGCGCTGCAAACCGCCGCCATTCGATGACCTGCTTCAACAGTCAGTTGCGGAGCTGCGCGCGGATAAAGTAATACAACAGGCGCTGGTGGGCCGGTTGTCGCAATTGAAGGTTTCCATCAGCAGCACTCTGCGATCCATCGAGCGGGTAGACTTTCTTGTCGAGATGATGAACGAGCGTCCATGATCATCGCTGACTGGCAAACAGGCGCTCCGGGTGATGCGCTACGGGTTATGTGCTCCGATTCAATTCTCCCCGGCAAAAATGTCTGACGTTAAACGGCTTCTGAAGAAGCACAATAAACTCAATCAACTCGATATGGCGCAGGTGGTGAGTCACGTCCAGCGCGAGCAGGGCGACTGGGTGCTGAACACCATTATGCTGGCGGACTACGATGTCCCGTTCCGATACAAGCGTAAAAAGGTGTACAAAAGCCTCACAGGTGCGCGGGTGAATCTGACTTTCTACCCGGAAACAGAATCGGTCGCCGGCGTTGATTTTGAAATCATGACGGTCGTGAGAATCCGAAGGTCGTGATCAGGCATTTCTAAACTTTGTGATCTCGCCATTCAGCATGATTCGGTTGAGTGGACCTGGGTCCTGGTCAGTTGATCGCAGCAGATTCTATGAGATTCAGCGTCCATTAACCTGGCAAGGGCCTGGCCACTTAGTTTTTGCGTAACACAAATCTTTGAATTTTACCGGTGAGCGTTTTGGGTAACTCATCACGAAAAACAATCCGGCGGGGATATTTGTACGGTGCGATCACCGATTTCACATAGTTTTGCAGTCGATCAACGGTCTGGTCATCCCTGGAAACGCCTGGTCTTAGAACGATGTGTGCCTCGACAATCTGTCCCCTGGTCACATCATCGGCACCAACGACCGCGCATTCGGCGACATCTGAATGTTTGAGCAAAGCGGCTTCGACTTCAGGCCCCGCAATGTTGTACCCGGAGCTGACAATCATGTCGTCATTGCGGGCGGCAAAATGATAGAAACCCTCGTTATCGCGCCAGAATGCGTCGCCGGTTATATTCCAACCCTTGTTGACATAATCATGCTGGCGGTCATCCGCCAGGTAGCGGCATCCTGTAGGGCCACGCACTGCCAGCATGCCTACCTCACCATCGGTGACTTCTGAACCTTCATCGTTAATAATTTTTGCTTCATATCCACTGACTGGTCGCCCGGTACAAGCTGGTTGATGGTCGTCGAGTCGATTGGTAATAAATATGTGGAGTAGTTCTGTGGCTCCGATGCCATCCAGCATCGGCTTGCTAACCTTGTCGGCCCATTCCTCGTAAATCGTAGCGGGCAAGGTCTCACCGGCACTGACTGCAATCCGCAGACTGGAAAAATCCGATTTTTCCGAAAGATTATCCAGCATGACCCGATAAGCTGTTGGAGCCGTGAAACAGATGGTGACGCCACAGTCCCGAATGATTTCCATCAGATTCTGCGGTGCTGCGTTCTCAAACAGGCAAGCAGCCGCTCCGAAACGGAGCGGAAAAACTGCCAGTCCACCCAGCCCAAAAGTGAAAGCGAGCGGAGGAGACCCGGCGAATACGTCCTCTGAAGTGACATTGAGTATTTCTTTGGCATACCCGTCAGCGATGACCAGGATATCGCGATGAAAATGCATGGTTGCTTTCGGTTCACCCGTGGTTCCCGAGGTAAAACCAAGCAAAGCCACATCATCCCTGCCGGTTCCGACTGGTTCAAATTCCGCCGGATAATCCAATGCTTCGAGGTCGAGTTCTGCATCATGACCCGGGCTGCCATCGAAGGTAACAACCTGTTGCAAGTAGTCTGTGGATTCGATGCACTTTTCCAGCTCCTCGGTCAATCGGCTGTCACAAAGAGCGAGTGAAATTTCGGCCTTGTTGATAATTTTACTCAGCTCTGTTGCCCTCAACATGGGCATGGTGTTGACCACCACCGCACCGGCCTTTGTCGCGGCCAGCCAGCAGGCAACCATCGCCGGGTTGTTAGCCGAGCGGATCAATATTCGATTGCCGGGCTCTACCCCGTAGCGGCCAACCAGCGCAGCAGCCAGGCGATTCGACCAGTCGGTAAGTTCCTTGTAAGTGCGTTTGCGCCCTGCGCCTATGAGCGCAATATTATCGCCAAACCCTCTCTCCACCATGCGATCGGTCAATTCAGTGGCCGCATTGATAAATTCGGGATACTCGAAGCCGTCCAGAATTAGTTCAGGCCAAAGCTCCAGCGGAGGCAGCCGGTCGCGAGTGAATGTGTCGGTGTGGGCACTGGGGCCAAGCATGGGGCGAGATTTCTCCTGAAATTATATTGCGATATACATTTGATCCTGAATGCCCTATTCAGTCGAAAGACTTCAATTTTGTGCCAGAAAATCCAACATGAGTTCATTGAACTCTTCCGGACGCTCAAGATTGGTCAAATGGCCTACTTGCTGGAAAACAAATAATTCAGAATCCGGTAAAGAGTCGTTCATCAGCTCCATGAAATCCAGTGGAATAACCCGGTCGCAAGTACTGGAAACAAGTAACACCGGAACCGCGATATCGGTGGTGATATCTGAGCTGTCAAAATCGACGATGGCTTCTATGGCCTTGATATACGATTCCTTGCGCAATCCCAAAATACTGGCACTGATATTTTCTATCGCGGAAGAGGGCGGATTGGGTCCGAGGAGAACCTCCAGCATGGAGGGCAGCAGGTCACGGGGCTTCTTGCCCTCAAGTAACGGTTGCCTCCGCAATTGAACGAATTCGGTTTTCTGCTGGTTAGTGAAGGCTGCACCGAAACCAACATTCGTGTTGGCCAGCAACAGTGTCGATACCCGGTTTGGAGATCGGCGATAGAACTCCTGAGCAATCATTCCACCCATGGACAAGCCTGCGATGTGGGCTTTTGAAGATTCGAAATGGTCGAGAACTGACGCGAGATCATCACAAAGGTCGTCCAGCAAAAGGGGACCGGCGTAATCCTCACTGCGCCCATAACCACGCATATCCCACGCGACCGCGGTGTACTCGCTGGCCAGAACGGCCAGTTGTCGGTCCCAGTTAGTGGCATTACCGCCAATGCCATGTAGAAAAACAACCAAAGGACCCGAGCCGCAGTATCGCAAGCTTACTGCTGGCGATGAATTCAGAACGTGGGTCTCTTTGATGGTGGTCATGCGATACCCTTGCTCAACCATACATTGAAGTCACCGACAGGCTTTACTGCTGCCCGCAAAGATTGCGGGCAGCTCTTGCTGAATCTCGCAGCACCTATTCAGAAATTAAATTCGAGCGTTGCCCACCATTCGGAACCCCGGTTGTATACTGCCTCGGTGAAGCCGCCGTCAGGCTGCGAGACGCCAGTCATGATGTACACTTCATCGGTAATGTTTCGGCCCTGAAGCGATAGTCTGTAGCGCTCACTGGGCGGTGTCCAGAACAATGCGACATTGAACAGATTGTAGCCGTCCTGGAGTAAAGCCGGCGTGTTTGCTGCGTCCTTATACACATCGCTGCGGTAAGACCAATCGAACCTGGGCGTAATCGTCCCGTGCTCAGCGAGTGAGAAGTCGTAGGAGACACCTCCGGACAGGGTCAGGTCGGGGATCATCGCAAGGTCATTGTCTTCGGAAATGCCAACGGTTGAAGCCAGCGGCGTCAGAGTGCCATCAGCCCACTGTGCGTCCAGGTAGCCCAGGCTAAAGTCAAAGAGCCAGTCAGTGGATGGCACCCAGTTCAGTTCGACTTCGAGGCCCAGGATCTCAGCATCGCCGCAATTAATGGTGGTTGGTGCAATGCCAATTACGACCGCACACTGAATGTCCTGGTAGTCGGTATAGAACACCGAACCGTTCAATCGCAGCGTGTTATCAAGCAATGTCGACTTGAAGCCGAGTTCATAGGCATCGGCAAACTCGGGATCAAATGTCAATGCTGCGGGAACCGGCGCCGCCAGGCGCTGCTCAAAGCCTCCTGCTTTATAACCTCGGGAAATGGAACCGTAGGTCATCACGTTGTCACTCAGGTTCCAGGCAAGGTTCGCGTGGTAGGTCGTCTCTTCAAATGCTAACGGGGTGGGATCATTGAAGATATTGATCGGGTCAATCTCGATTTTGTCGTCGGCCGGTGTCGCGCCTGGTATCCCCAGAATAAATGGTCGAAACGACAGAAGGACTTGCGTGCGACCGTAGACGAAATTATCACTGACGGCGCGAAACTCTTTATCTTCCTCGGTGTATCTCGCACCCAGTGTAAACTCGAGCGTATCGGTCAGGTCAAACGTGCCCTGACCGAATATTGCTTTATTCTTGTTAGTAAAATCGCCCCCGCTAAATAACGTTAAAGGCCACAGAGCTACAGAATCAAGTTGATACCCATCTTCTTCCATGTAGAACAATCCGACGACCCAATCGAGTCGGTCGTCAAAGGAAATTCCAGAAACCTGGAGTTCCGTTGAAAACTGGTCCTGCTCCAGATCGCTGTTGGCTTCGAGTACATTGAAGGGTGTGTGGTCTGGATTACGCGGATTGCGGGCTTCGACTTCGCGGTAGGCGGTTACTGATTTCACGTTCACAGCGTCAAGGTCCCATTCCAAAGTCAGGCTGGTGCCGAATACTTCAGTAAAATCTTTTGATTGGAAAGGTTCCTCATTGAAGTCGTTAAGAAAACGATCATCCGTGCTGTATCCAAATACTGTTTCATGGGGACCCCGGATGTAATACTGGTCAACACAACTGCCACCGGTGTTCCCTTGCGAACTGCCACAACCCAATCCCAGGTTAGCTAACGCCACGAAAGTTGGCGCACCCGGAACCAGGGGATTCTCGTCGAACAGGTCCACCAGTACATAAGGGGCCGCACTGTTGTTTTCGCGGGTGTAGTCGAATCGCGCCGTCGCAGTGAACGAATCCGACGGCATCCATTCGATAGTTCCCCGTGCCGCGCGAGTGCTTTTTTCGCCGAAATCTTCAATATTGGCAATATCATCCACATAACCATCCTGCGACTTGCGGAGGACCGAAAGTCTCGTGCGCACCGTATCGCTCAATGGCATGTTCAGCATGGCATCGATGCTCCATAGAGAATCGGTACCCAATTGACCTCTGACTCGCCCCGAGAATTCTTCCTCCGGCCGTTTAGAGCGAATAATCACCGCGCCACCCACGCTGTTGCGACCGAATAGTGTCCCCTGCGGACCGCGAACGATTTCGATCGCCTCGGTGTCAACAATATCCATCACATTGCCGCTGGTTCGGGCCAGGTAAACATCGTCCACATACAAACCGACACCCGGGTCAGAGCCCAGCGAGAACTCCGTCGTGCCAATACCGCGAATGTAGATCGAGCCATTGTTACTCGAGCCGGTCAGTGGCGCCGTTGGCTCGAATACCACATTCGGTGCGACCTCCGTCACCTGCGAAACTTTTTCAATGCCCCGGGCCTCAATCGCCGCACTGGACAGTGCCGTGATCGAAAGAGGTGTTTCCTGCAGGTTCTCGGTCCTGCGCCGGGCCATAACGATGATTTCTTCGAGTGTTCCAGCCTGTTCAGCCGAAGGAGTGTCCTGTTGAGCGAACACCGTTGTAGATGTCAGTGTTACTGCAGCGCTCAACGCGACAATGCTGTGCGTAATATTTTTCATGAACTTTTCCCGTTGTTCGATTCGTTCCGACCGTCAAAAGTTACGGAAATCAAAGGATCACCTGGTGGAATTGCTGTGCATCTATTTCTCCTCAGATATTCGATTACCGTCGGTGAGACAGCTTGATGCCACGGAGAACGTGATTACTGTGCCGATTACCGCATGCACCTCTGTCTATCACTTAAGCTACTGTATCCAGGCATCATGCAGGGAGAACAAACGTGCAGACGAAGGTTGTATCTGCGCAAAACTCGTCGTCTGAATTGGTTTAATCGCCAGATATCAGGTCTGGTTCTGACCCAGTTGTTGATTGATGAAGGCCTGGATTCCCTCTCCGTAAGGAGGTCGCAGCGACTTCAGAATTTCCTCATTTTCCATCTGGGTCAGCACTGAAACCGGGTTGCTGAAGGTCTTGAATCCCTCGTGGCCGCGGTAGCGCCCAATGCCGCTGGTGCCGACACCCCCAAACGGAATTTCTTCGTAGAAGATCTGGCAAACTACGTCATTCAGCACAATACTGCCGGTGGTAATCCGGTCGCATATCATCTGCTGGTTCGCCGGATCTGTGCCGAAGTAATAGGCAGACAAAGGGTGGGGCCGGTTTTCGATATAGTCGATCGCTTCGTCGATCTCGCAGTAGGTCTTGATGGGGAATATGGGTCCGAATATTTCTTCGTTCATCACGTCCATCTGGTCGGAAGGGTCAAGAATGAGATGCATGGGGAATCGCAGGCTTTGATCTATATCTATTGATTCATCAGCTGGATTGACGCAAATGACTTCAGCTCCTTTTTCTTGTGCGTCATCCACCAGTGCCTGCAGGCGCCGATAATGGTGAGCGTTGACAATCGGCGAGTAGTCCTCGTTGCCGATGATGCTTGGGTATATGGTTTCGGCTGATGCAACCAGTTTTTGACTGAATTCCCTGGCGTTAGCCTCGGGTATAAAGAGGTAATCAGGCGTTACACAGACTTGGCCACCATGAAATAATTTGCCGTACGCCAGCCGGTCTGCGGCGATGTCCAGGTCGGCATCTTCGCCGATAATTACCGGACATTTGCCACCGAGTTCCAATGTAACCGGGACCAGGTTTTCTGCAGCTGCCGCCATGACCTTTTTGGCGATTCTGGTGGAGCCGGTGTACAGCAAGTGATCGAACGGCAGGTGGGTAAACGCGGAGGCGACGTCGCTTCCACCGCAAAAAACTGCAATTTCACTGTCGTCAAAATTTTCAGCGATCAACTTGGCCAGCAGGTCGGCCGTATGGGGAGCAAACTCAGATGGCTTGATCATCGCGCGGTTGCCTGCAGCCAGTATTCCGGCTAACGGCATGCAGGTCAGTATTATTGGTCCATTCCACGGCGCAATCACTCCGACGGTCCCCAGCGGCTGGAACTGGATTTCTGCCTTCAGTCCGAGTGCCTCAAAATCCGCTGGAAGTTCAATTTTCTCCGGTGACATCCACTCATCGATTTTGGATTGCACAAAACGCAGCGCATTGACTGTTCCCATGACTTCAGCGAGTCGAATCAGTACCGGCGATTTATTCTGAAAATCTTTTCGTTCTGTTGCGATGATCTCGTCCTGATTTGAGATCAGCATGTCAATCAACCGCGCAATCCTGTCCTTCCGCGTGGCGGCATCCGGTTTGGATTCGCCTCGTGTTGCAGCCCGTTGTTTTTCCAGGGTACTGATCATCGATTCGGTCGTGTCACTCATCGCTGTATGTTCTCCGTTGATGCGCCGGTGCGCCCATTGCGTGCTACCAGATCGACATGGAATTCGCAGAACTCTGTGACGCATCCTCCATCAGCCAGCTCATCAATTCCTCTACATAGGGAACCGGGTACTTGATGGCGCTTTGCGGGTCGGTCTTAACCTGCACAATGGCTGGCTTGCCCGAGTCAAATGCGCGCCTGATAGCTGGTTGAATGTCTTCTTCCTTGTCCACGTATTCGCCGTGCCCGCCCATCGCCACTGCCATTTGGTCAAACCGCGTCGAGCTGAACGAGACCTCGATTGTGTGACCGATGTGATCCATGTGGGCCTGCATCTCTGCACCCAGTGCTTCATCGTCATTGACGATGATCACAATGGGTAACTGATGTCGAACCGCTGTTTCAAATTCCATAAAGTGAAAACCCAGACCACCATCACCACTGATCAGGCAAACCGGTTTGTCATCGCCTGCCTGTAGTTTCGCTCCGATGGCATACGGCAGGCCCGAACCGAGATGACCATACTTCGAGGTCCAGAGGAAATGCGGGCTTCGCTTCTCGAAAAAGGCGAGTTGTTGCATTACGGTCAGTCCGCTGTCCACCACTGTAATTGCGTTATCGGGTACTGCATGCCTGGCTTCGGTCATGAGTTTTGATGGGTTGATGGTTTCAGCGCCATCCAGAGCACTGATGCTGCTCTGTCGGTCTGCCTCATACTGCGCGCGCCACTGCGCCAGTTTTGGATTCTTGAACTCGGTTTGGCTGTCTTCGAGTGCCTGGCACAACTGGGGGAGAGCACTTTCGAGTTTTCCGACTATAGCGAGATCAATAGAATGATTGACGCCTACGGCACCCGGATCCTGCTCAATCAATATCCATTTTCGGGAATCGTCACCGGCACTGAAATGTCTTTGGCGGCCGTAATTCATGGTTTCCGGAATGGACGTACCCAGGGCCACGATCAGGTCACACTCCTTGATAACCTGTTGTCCGGACTCGCTGAAATAGTGTAGCCATTGATTATCTGTCTCAAGCAGAGTGCCGCTTCCGCCGATTGTCGTAAAAACAGGGCAGGCCAGCAGCCGGCATAAGCGCTCAAATGGATCGTGTGTAAGCGAGGTATGTATCCCGGTTCCGCCGAGTATGACCGGGCAATCTGCCGCCTGGATCAGACTGACAGCCTGGCGAATAATCTCATCGGCCACCGGCATCTTTGTGACGCGATAGTTTTCGGGCCGCTTTGCCGGCACCAGAAATTCCGCTTCAGCCTCATGCATCACAAAGTCATACTCAAGGTAAACTGGTCCGGGTGTGCCTGTCAGCGCTTTGCGGAATGCTTCCTGGACAAGTTCGTCGAGTTCGCCCGGGTGAGTGATTTTTGCAGCGAACTTGCAAATGCTGTCGAAGCAATTGAATACGGGAGCGTATAAGAATCGGCTTCGTCGAACGCCGCTGTCTATCACCGACTGGCGTCTCGAACCGAGAACGATGACAGGGATATGTTCCTGGGCTGCGCAGATCACCGCAGGCAGAAGATTGGCCTGGCCAGGTCCCATTGCGCCGATAGCAACCTGCGGAACCCCTGACATCCGGTAATACGCATCTGCCATGAATACAGCAGCCGCCTCATGACGCGGACCAACAATCTTCAGCCCCGCTTTCTCAGCATGCTTTTGGATATCTCTCATGGTCAAATCGCCTTGAGAGAAGATTGCCTCCACACCTTCTTGCTGGAACAACTGCACCATACGTTGTCCAAAGCTCATTTTTTCCAATGGCATAAAAACGAGTCCTGTATTGTCATCAATGAATGTAGTCGTTCAAAATCCGGCCTTGTACACAGTTGCGCAGGCAGCAGCCCCCGAATGATTGCGCGTATTACTCTCCGAGCATTACGGCTACATCCTCGTGAACCCAGCTGTATAGTTCCATTCCGCTGAATGGTGGGTACTTGAGGCCACTTTGCTGATCCGTCTTGACCTGGACCAGTGCCGTCTTGCCGGATTCGAATGCACGTTTGATGGCTGGTTGTATTTCTTCCGCAGATTCCACGTATTCACCATGCCCCCCCATCGACTCGACAAACTGATCGAATCGCGCACCGACAAACATGGTTTCCGGCATCGCGCCCATGTGCT
>Ga0102946_1000427_pt1 | contig 14737 bp, 10 predicted proteins | sample SalPon2A_A_D1_MG_FD_78209 | JGI IMG/M metagenome (GOLD analysis project Ga0102946, IMG submission 78209) | Soil microbial communities from South San Francisco under conditions of wetland restoration - Salt Pond MetaG R2A_A_D1_MG | ecosystem: Environmental > Terrestrial > Soil > Wetlands | place... | reverse complement strand
CGACAATGACAACCTGACCTACCCAGGCGCTACCGAATTGTGTGGCGATGCAATCGATAATGACTGCGATGGTTCAGTCGATGAAGGTTGCGATATTGTTGATCTGAATGATGGTGCGATCCTGTATCAAGACTTCTGCGCATCTTGCCACAACGAGCTGTCTGACACTGATGTCAGTGATGAGGATGCTGAAGAAATCATGGAAGCAATTGCCGAAAACGAAGGCGGCATGAGCTCCCTCAGCTCCTTGACTGATGCTCAAATCGAGCTCATCGCTGACGAACTCGCTAACGGTTCCGATGGCGATGACTACGATCGTGACGACCATGACTACGATCGTGACGACCATCACTACGATCGTGACGACCATCACTACGATCGTGGCGACCGTGACGACGATGACGACGATGACGACGATCGTCATGACCGCTACGGAAGTCGTTATGATGACGATCGTTATGACCGCTACCGCTACGGAAGTCGTTATGATGACTAAATTCAACGACCGGTAACTCAGGTCAATCGTTGAATAGCATAAGCGGGAGAGGAAAATATCCTCTCCCGCTTTTTTTATTTAAAATCTATAGTCACGACTTCAAAATGAAATCCGAATCAACAAAAAGTGCATGCAGCTTCTGCGGAAAAGAGTAGACCGTTCGGGCATGGCCAAACACTTATCCAGCGGGCAGGCGAAATAACCTGCAGAATCGACTGACAATGATCTGCATTTCAGCCTGCACCTGCAGATCACGAGCCGTTATCCCTCGGACTATTTTGTTGCATCTGCAGGTGAATGATCGGGCGCCGGATACGTTTTTACACAAGCCCTGACTGGAATACTGTGGCCACAAAAGACAGTTATTTTCGTCGAACGGCAGACCATCAGATGCACGTACGATGGCTCCCTCTGCTGGCCCCCAGGGTTAAGCATAATTACGACTTTGACTGGCGATACCATGGAGCAGCAGATTAAGGTTCTCGGTAAGCCTCAGGGGCTGGTGACCAATGGAGCATCAATAACAATTCTAGCCTGCAATCACCCACCGGAGCCCCCCTGAAACGACTGCGAGCGGAATCAACCGTGCAAGTCTCCCGAATGTAATTCGGGAAGGAGAAGGCTGGCTCTGCCAAAAGTGCGCAACGACTCATAGCTGCAGTGACGAAGCTGTTATTTGCGTGTACCAAATTATTACTTGGCGCAGGATGACACGAAAGAGACAGGATAATGCTCAAATACGCTTTAAAAATACAACAGGGAAGACTTTATCTTGGCAGCAGACCACAATAAAAGGCCGGACTGGAACAATCCAGACCGGCCTTTTATCGATAAATTTAAGAATGCTTACTTAACGTGACACTCTTTACACTTTGTTGGACCGCCCATATCCTTGTGGCAACCTTTGCACTGGTCATGGAAGGCTTTTTTAGCTTTTGGCGCAGCAGAGTCAACCCCGTGGCAGGTGGTACACTTTGGACTATCGGTACCACTATGATGACATGAAGTACAATCGGTCACCTTGGCCTGGTGGGCTGCATGAGGAAAAGCGACGGTGCCCATCTTGCCACCCTCATCAAGCTTGATGTCGGCGGGGCCATTACTTGCGAAAGCAAAGATTGAGGTACTTGCAACAAAAGCAACAACACACAACAGAACGATCATCTTCTTCATAATTTTCTCCTTCATTGATTTTAATAAAATACTGCAACGAATTTTCTGAATGAAATTATTACATCTCAGCCGCTCATGTCAACCTAAATTCGAATACTAGTATAGATGTTGTGGCACTCAACAACCAGCATCTTATGAAAAATCAGACAAGTCCATCAGCAATTAATTTTTGCTGAACCTTATCTGATTTTGTGATGACTCCAGCAGCCATATCACGCTTGAATCCTTCCAACTGATCAGCCATCCCCTGATTCTCTGTAGCAAATATCTGTGCGGCGAAGATTCCTGCGTTTCGGGCCCCGGCAGCACCGATAGCCATCGTAGCCACAGGAATTCCAGCTGGCATCTGAACCATGGCCAACAGTGCATCCAATCCCTGTAGCGAGGTCGCATCAATCGGAACAGCGATCACCGGCAGCGTTGTTTCCGCCGCCACAACGCCAGCTAAATGCGCAGCAGCCCCGGCACCTGCAATCAGTACCCGAATTCCTCGTTCCCGAGCAGAACCGACATATTCGGCGGTCCGCTCCGGGGTTCGATGAGCACTGGAAACGATCATCTCAAATGGGATATCAAACTGCTTAAGAATTTTTGCGGACTCGACCATGATTTCGTAATCATTGTCGCTGCCCATCAATATCCCGACAACCGGCTGTTTCTCACTCATATTAATCACTCCGTCAAATCGTTGAGTTATCTATTCAATGCACGCGCACCGATATCCTTACGATAGTGCACATTTTCCCAGCTGATGACCGCTACGCCCTGGTAGGCTTTGTCGATAGCTGCCTTAACGGTATCACCCAGAGCGGTAACTCCGAGAACGCGGCCACCATTATTGACAACCTTGCCGCTTTTCAGGCTGGTTCCGGCATGAAACACCATCAGATCATCGATTGCCGCTGCCGCATCGAGTCCGTCAATAGGCAATCCCTTGGCAAAAGCTGCCGGATAGCCACCGGAGGCCATCACCACACAGACCGCGGCCTTATCATGCCATTCAATGAGATCCTGAGTCAGCGCACCCCTGGCACATGCCTGCAGAACGGGAACGATGTCGGACTTCATCCGCATCAATAATGGCTGAGCTTCAGGGTCACCGAAGCGGGCATTGAATTCTACAACCCGTGGCTTGCCACCCTCAATCATCAGCCCGACATAGAGGATACCGACATAGGGGCAACCCTCCCGGGCCATACCCTCAATGGTCGGCCGAACGATGGTCTCAACGATTTCATCATGCAGTTCAGCAGTCACCACCGGAGCGGGTGAATATGCTCCCATTCCACCGGTATTAGGGCCTTCATCATTGTCATAAACACGCTTATGATCCTGCGAAGAAGCCAGGGGAAGGATATTCTTGCCATCGGTAAAGGCAAAGAAAGAAGCCTCCTCTCCAGCCATAAATTCTTCAATTACCACGCTTGCGCCAGCCGTACCAAAGACCTTATCAAGCATAATATCGTCAATTGCTTCTATCGCCTGTTCTTCAGTATTGGCGACAATCACCCCTTTGCCCGCAGCCAGTCCATCGGCCTTGACCACAATCGGAGCGCCGGTTTTTCTGACATACGCCACGGCCGCAGCATGATCGGTAAAACTCTGGTAGGCTGCCGTCGGGATATTGTACTTTGCCATCAAATCCTTGGAGAACTTCTTACTCCCTTCAATCTGCGCGGCTGCTTTGTTCGGTCCGAAGACCTCCAGACCGGCAGCCTGGAAGATATCGACGATCCCCATCGTCAACGGCACTTCGGGACCTACGATGGTCAGGTCGATCTGCTCTGCCTTGGCGAAATAACAGAGAGCATCGATCTCATCGGCACCGATATGAACGCATTCGGCCAGCTCAGCAATGCCAGGGTTACCAGGTGCACAGTAGATTTTTTCAACCAGAGGTGATTGGCCAATCTTCCATACCAGAGTATGTTCACGACCGCCACCACCGACCACAAGAACTTTCATCTATCCGATCTCCTTTTCACCGCAGGGCCTGCGGAGAAGACTGAACTTTTCCGTGCATTCACTTGAGCAACCCGTTTAAGCCAAACACCGGTTAGTGCCTGAAGTGTCGCATTCCGGTGAAAATCATGGCTATGCCATGCTCATCCGCAGCAGCGATAACTTCTTCATCACGGATCGAACCGCCCGGCTGAATGACTGCTGTTACGCCTGCAGCGGCCGCGTTATCGATACCATCCCGGAAGGGGAAGAAAGCATCAGAAGCCATGGCTGAACCTTTGACCTCAAGTTTGGCGTGCTCTGCCTTGATAATTGCAATACGAGCCGAGTTGACCCGACTCATCTGACCGGCGCCAACACCGATCGTCATGCCATTTTTGCCATAAACAATGGCGTTTGACTTGACAAACTTGGCAACCCGCCAGGCAAACTGAAGATCCTCCTGCTCTTTCGCCGTCGGCACCCGCTTGGTAACAACCTGTAGATCGGCACTGAGCAGCATGTCAATATCCTGGACCAACAGACCACCATTAACTCGTTTGAAATCGAACCGTGGCCCAGCTTCTTCAGACCATTCTCCACACTCAAGCAGTCGCACATTCTTCTTCGCCGCAACAATATCAGAAGCCTGAGCAGAAATCTTCGGCGCAATGATAACTTCAACGAACTGCCTGTCGACAATCGCCTGTGCGGTTTCTGCATCCAGTTCACGGTTGACGGCAATAATCCCACCAAAAGCAGACTCAGGATCGGTGCTGAAAGCACGTTCATAGGCTTCGAGCAGGGTTGCGCCGACAGCAACGCCACATGGGTTGGCGTGTTTTACGATAACGCATGCAGGGCCCTCATTGAACTGCTTCACACATTCAAGGGCAGCATCGGTGTCACCAATATTATTATAGGAGAGTTCTTTTCCCTGTCGCTGGCGAGCAGTGGCAATGGAGGCTTCTGTCACATTTTTTTCGATATAAAAAGCTGCTTTCTGGTGAGGGTTCTCACCATAACGCATCCCCTGTGCCTTGTGATATTGAAAGCTCAGCGTTGATGGAAAATCGACCGATTCCGCATCGACTTTCCTGCCCAGCCAGTTGGAGATCGCACCATCGTAAGCAGCAGTGTGCTGATAAACCTTGACCGCCAGCTTGAAGTTGGTTTCAGGGGAAACCGCACCCGCATTCTGCTTCATCTCCTCAATGATCGGGCTATAATCAGCAGGATCGACCAGCACAGTCACGGAGCGATTGTTTTTTGCCGCACTGCGCAACATGGTCGGTCCGCCGATGTCGATATTTTCAATGGCATCGATCAGGGTGCAGTCAGGCTTTGCGACGGTCGCCTCGAACGGATAGAGGTTCACAACCACCAGATCGATCGGCTCAATATCATGCTTGGCCATGGTCTCAACATGCTCCGGGTTATCCCGCAGACCCAGCAACCCACCGTGAACTTTGGGGTGCAGGGTTTTAACCCGGCCATCCAGCATCTCAGGGAATCCGGTAAATTCGGAAACATCCTTAACCGGAATCCCTTCATCGCGGATCATTTTAGCGGTTCCGCCTGTTGATAGAATTTCGACCCCGAAACGGTTCAGTTCCCGGGCAAGCTCTACGATCCCGGCCTTGTCCGACACGGAGACCAGAGCACGTTTGATCACAGCCATAACGACACCTTTCTCTAAATATTATTCAAAAAATGAGAGCCCGGCGTCAGCGCATAGGTTGCCGCACACCGAATAAAAAAATGAAGAAAGGACAGCCAGAGGGACTGTCCAATGGTTCACAGAGCCAACTGTCACTCACTTGCAAAATCGAGAGAGTTCAGGAAGCGCTGCTCAAATGCGGGGGTCCCCGAGAGTGGATAAGGTTTCAGTTCGTCAGCCAGCTGTCGGACCCGCTCTTCGCCATCCTTCGAAGCAAGCAGAACAATCAAACCATCCAGCACAGCTGAAGGAAGGAAGCGGACCTTATCTAGCATGATTTCCGGGATCATGGCAACCCCTTTCAGGTCTTGTGGCAGGAGAGCCGACCCCAGCGCCCCGGTGATTCTCACAGCCTCGACATCCTCACCCCCAAGACCTGTACGCGCGAGCAGGCAATCGATCCCGGCACGCACAGCCCCCTTGGCCAACTGCAGTGCCCGGACATCCTTTTGACTGATCTGCAAACAGGTGCGAGCGTCACGGTAAACCTGCAGTGCAGACCCCTCTTCGGTTTCGACCAGATAACGCGACAGAGGAGTGTCAACCTCAGCGGCAGCACAGATACGCCCCGGTGCGTCGATCAGACCAGCAGCGAGCGCAGCAGTCATGGCCGAAAAAAAACCACTGCCACAAAAACCAACTGGAGTCCTCCCTCCTGCAACCTCCAGTTTTATCCGCTCCGGGCTTATGAAAACCCGCTCGATAGCGCCCGGCCCATGACGCATACCATAGGTAAGGTGGCCCGCCTCAAACGCAGGACCAGCTGCAACAGAGGTGACCAGCCAATGCTCGCCATCCCATAGCGCCAGCTCAGCGTTGGTCCCCAGATCGAGATAAAGTGTTGGCTCCTCAGGTCGCTCCCCTCCCAACAGGACCGCGACCAGGTCTCCGCCGACGTAGCCGGTGATGAGAGGAAAAATATAGAGAGAAACCGGCAGATCAATGCCCAGAGAATCTGCATCAAAAGCATTACCGCCAGTATAGACTGACCGGTACGGAGGAAAAAGAAGCTGATGCACCGGCTCTCCCGCCAGAAGGTGAGAGATTCCGGAGTTTGCAGCAGCGGCTGCAGCGGATATGTGATTCGCAGTCAAACCAACCTGTTTCAGCAGTTCAGACAGGAGAGAGTTGATCCCATCCACCAGCAGACTTTTCAGCGTTTCTGCATGTCCCCCCTCTGCAGCTTCAAGTCGGCGGATGATATCAGCGCCAAATACCGACTGTGGATTTCCCGTTTTCGCTTCCGCCAGAACCTTTCCGTCGCATGTGACCAGGCGAGCGGCCAACTCCGTTGTTCCCAAATCGAGGCCAAGCAGAACCGACTCAGTCACTTTGGGCCTCAGGATAGTATCGTGGCACCCGTGCACCGATTCTGCAGAAAATCTCATAGCTGATAGTTCCGAGCCATTCAGCCCATTCTTCAGCACTGATCATCAGCCCGTCCACCTCGCCAAGGAGAGTGACCGGGTCACCCACCGCAACCTGCTGAATATCGGTGACATCGATCATGATCCAATCCATGCAGACCGTGCCAACGACCGGTGCTCTCCTGCCGCCAATCAGCACCTCGCCACGATTCGTCAATAGACGATTGTAGCCATCGGCGTAACCAATGGGCAGCAGTGCCAACATTGTCTGGCGGGTCGCATGAAAGCGATGGCCGTACGAAACCCCGGTCCCCGGCGGCACCGATTTGAGCTGAGCGATGTGAGTCCGCACGTGCATGACCGGCTTCAGGTCAAGCCTGTCACGATATTTTTCGCCCGGCATGCCGCCATAAAGCATAATCCCCGGACGCACCAGGGTACATTCCGGGCAATCCCAACCAACCAGGCCAGCGCTGTTACTGATATGTAACTCGGGAATATCAAGCCCCTGGTCGCGGACTTCGCGGATCAAGCCACGAAATCGTTCCACTTGACTGGAGGTCACATCATCCTCCACCTCATCCGCACAGGCCAGATGAGACATCAGGCCGACAATCGATAACCCATCCAAGGCTTCTAACTCGGGTACCAATTGTCGAAACTCCGGGAGCAGGAAACCGGCCCTCCCCATGCCAGTGTCAACCTTCAGGTGCACCGGCAGTCGGACATCTCTCTGATAAGCAAAACGATTGAGACGCATCAAGCTCTGGCGATCACACACAACGGGCATCAGCCTCTGTTGCAAAAACGCCTCTTCCTGCCCCGGGAAGCAGCCACCGAACACCAGAATGGGCTGGTTGATGCCAGCCAGACGCAGTTCCAGTGCCTCTTCCAGGATTGCGACTCCAAATTGCTCAACCCCCTCCGCAGCCAGCGCTTTACTGACAGCAACCGCACCATGACCGTACGCATTGGCTTTAACTACAGCCAAAATACGCTGACCGGGACCGCAAAATCTGGTTGCCTGCCTCAGGTTGTGCAACAGTGCTTCCAGTTCGATTTCAGCAAATGTTGGTCGCGAGCTATGAAACATTGCAAACTCCAGTTAATCAAAAAGAGGAGGCATCCTACATAATTCTATCGACAATTGAGAAGCGAAAGTCGGTATTCTAAGCTGCTCACCGAGCCACTGTAAAGTGTCCGGCGCCAAACAAGGCAAGTGTTGCGATTGCAATTGACACAAAACAGCTGAACCTGATACGATTTTTTACTTGCATCACCGTCTGAACTGGCTCATTTTTCAAGCCCTGTCAAGGCTTTCTTGAGACGACTTGCAATGAATGGTTTAGCCTGACGATACGTCCGCGCCTCTCTCTCTTCAAGGACGGGGATTCTTATCTGTCCAAGGCGACCCCCATAGGAGCGTACTGATGCTTTCTGGACTCTACCTGATTACTGATGACAACCGTGATGGCAAGCTGCTCAATCGAGTCCAACAAGCCCTGCTTGGTGGAACCCGAATCTTACAGTACCGCGCCAAACACCAGTCCCCGTCCGATCGCCTCGCTATGGCTGAGCAGTTACGTACAGCCTGCCATGAAGCTGGCGCCAAACTGATTATTAATGATTCGCCCGAACTGGCCCAGGAAGTAGATGCCGACGGTATCCACTTGGGACAGGATGATATGTCAGTCGGTCAGGCCAGGCAGCTTTTGGGTCGTGACAAACTGATTGGCGTTTCAACTCACAACGTCGACGAGGCCCTCAAGGCTGAAAGTCACGGTGCAGATTACATTGCCCTCGGCAGTGTTTTTGCGACCAGTTCCAAAGAAGATACCAACGTTGTTGGAATTGAAATGCTAAGTAAAGTTCGCCGCGCGGTTCGAATTCCACTGGTTGCTATCGGCGGCATTGATCCAGCTAAAGCTGACTTGGCGATTGAAGCCGGGGCTGATTCCGTTGCTGTGATTTCAGGCGTCATGAATGACCTGACACCAGCCATTGCGGCCCGCGAATATTCCCTGCTTTTTAATCGTGGGAAAGAGCTTCCTTATGGCCGGGTACTGACCATTGCCGGTTCCGATTCTGGTGGTGGAGCGGGGATACAGGCTGACCTGAAAACTATTACCCTGCTCGGCAGCTACGGCAGCAGTGTTCTGACAGCCCTGACAGCCCAGAACACCCTTGGTGTCGACGCGGTTGAGCCCGTGCAGGCGGGATTTGTCAGCGCACAGATCGATGCGGTCCTCTCTGATATCGGTACAGACACGGTTAAAACCGGGATGCTCAACTGGGGAGGGAACATTATCCGAATCGCTCGTGCCATCCAGAAGCGTGCCCTGCTCGCTATTGTCGATCCGGTCATGGTCGCCAAAGGTGGTGCCAAGCTTCTCGACCAGGAGGCGATAGACAGCCTTATTGCCCACCTGATCCCAAGAGCGTACCTGCTGACTCCGAACCTGCCTGAAGCTGAAGCCCTCACCGGAATGCCTGTGGAGAATGAACGAGAGATGGAACAGGCGGGACGGAGCCTTCAGGAGCTGGGTGCACGGAATGTTCTGATCAAAGGCGGACATCTGAAAAACAATCAGAATGCAATCGACCTGCTTTTAATCGGCGAACAGATCCACCGCTTTGAATCCCCCCGCATCGACACCAAAAACACTCATGGCACTGGCTGTACCTATTCAGCCGCTATCGCCACCTTCCTTGCTCAAGGGTACCCTCTGCTGAAAGCGGTTGAGCTCAGCAAGAAATTTATCGATCTGGCAATTGAACATGCTGTCGATTGTGGACAGGGTCGCGGGCCCGTCAACCACTATCGGGCTGCACAATTGCTTGCACAAGAAGATGAAGTGGAAAACTGATACAGTTAACGAATCTGGCGACTGAAGTTTGCTCACATGCAGCGTCACAGCCAAACAGGTTGCTGACGCTGCTTTTCTCTGTTCTTAGGTAGGATAATGACACAATTGGAAATGGCCCGTGCCGGCCAGATCAGTGAACTGGTACAACAGGCAGCAGCCACGGAAAACATTGAACCGGAACTGCTCCGGCAGAAGATTGCAGCCGGAACGGCTGTTATCTGCCGCAACAACAAACATATAAACACCCCTCCTCTGGCAGTTGGAGAAGGGTTGCGAACCAAAACCAACGCCAACCTTGGAACAAGCCAGGATGACACCAGCATCGACAAGGAGCTTGAAAAAGCCCATGTCGCTGTTGCCGCCGGAGCGGACGCGATTATGGACCTTTCAACCGGCGGTCCGATCGATGAAATCCGTGCTGCCATCGCTTCACAAACCAATGTCTGCCTCGGTAGTGTGCCTCTTTACCAGGCTGCCTGCGATGCCGTTTTGCATCAAGGCAAGCCGATCGTCGACATGACCGTTGAAGACATCTTCGCCGGTGTTGTCAAGCACCTGGAAGATGGTGTCGACTTCATCACGGTCCATTGTGGTGTCACCCGCGATACTGTTGCCCGAATGGAAAACGAGGGCCGAATTATGGAAGTGGTCTCGCGGGGAGGTTCCTTCACCGTCGAATGGATGCTGCATAACAACGCCGAAAACCCACTCTATGAACATTTTGACCGGCTGCTGGAGATCGTGCGCCCCTACGACGCGGTCCTTTCTCTGGGTGACGGGTTCCGCCCCGGCTGCCTTGCGGATGCTACCGACCGGGCGCAAATCCATGAGCTGATTCTGCTTGGAGAACTGACCCAGCGCGCGCAGAACGCGGGAATTCAGGTGATGATTGAAGGGCCCGGCCATGTTCCGCTGAACCAGATTGAAGCCAACATCAAGCTGCAGAAGCGACTTTGCCATGGGGCACCGTTCTATGTCCTTGGCCCGCTGGTGACCGATATCGCTCCCGGATACGACCATATTACCTCGGCTATCGGAGGCACAGTTGCCGCCGCCGCAGGTGCTGACTTCCTCTGCTATGTGACGCCCAGTGAGCATTTGCGTCTTCCCACCATCGAGGACGTCCACGAAGGCGTGATGGCGGTACGAATCGCTGCGCATGCTGCGGATATCGTGAAAGGGGTACCAGGAGCCATCGAAAAAGACAATGCCATGGCCCGCTGTCGCAAGAATCTGGACTGGAAAGGCCAGTTTGAATTGGCAATCGACCCGGAAAAAGCCCGCCGCTTGCGTGCTGAGTCGGGAGTCGATGAAGAGCACGGAGCCTGTACCATGTGCGGCTCCCTCTGCGCATACAAGGTCATGAACGAACGTCACGACAAAGAGACCGCAGCGAATTGACAAAAATGACAAAAGACCGTTCGCGATCTTTCACTCGTAACAGCGATATCGGAAAGTCAACTCAACATGTATCGACATATCATTACGATCCTGTTCCTGCTTGTACTGAATGGCTGCATGGGTAAATCCAACCTGATCGGCAATCCGGAACTTCCCTATCTACCGCAATCGGAACCCGTGGTTGGTGAAATACTCCACATGCCGACCGGGCAGACAGTTAAAAAAGAAACCATGCTGGAACATGCAGCGCAAACACGCATGGTTTACGTTGGAGAAATCCACGACAACCCGGCCTCCCATCATCTGCAGCTGGAGATCCTGACCTATCTGTACCAGCAAAATCCCGGCGGGGTCGCTCTGGCCATGGAGATGTTTACCCCTGAACAGCAGGAGGTTCTAGATCGCTGGTCGGCAGGTGAACTGTCAGAGAAAGAATTTATCAAAGAGGTTAAATGGTTCACCACCTGGAAGATGGATTATGGCTACTATCGCTCACTGCTGACGTTTGCTCGTGACAATAACATCCCGGTGATCGGAATCAACGCACCCAAGGATCTGGTCAGGGCCGTCGGCAGTGCGCCACTTGAAGACCAGCCGGAAGAGATTATGGAGCGTCTTCCTGAATTCGACTTTACCGACCCGTACCAGCAGGCGCTGACCAAGGCAATTTATGGTGGTCACCCGGTGAGCGATTCGATGAAGGAAGGATTCCTGCGCATTCAGACCCTGTGGGATGAAAGCATGGCTGAAAATCTGACCGACTATCTGCAGAGCGAGCAGGGGGACGGTCGTCAGGTGATGGTTGTAGCGGGAAGCAATCATGTCAGCTACGGCTTCGGTATCCCGCGTCGCGCCTTTCGCCGCCTACCGCTCAGCTATCTGTTGATCGGCTCCAGAGCAATTGAGATTGCGGAAGGAAAGGAGGTCGAGACGATGCAGGTCACCATGCCGAACTTCCCGATGCCGCCTTATCATTTCCTGACCTATACCCGCTATGAAAACTTGCCGGAGCGTGGAGTTAAACTGGGTATTCAGCTTCGGGAGATCGAACAAGACGTTACCGTTATCTCAGTAATACCCGGCTCAGCAGCTGAGCATGCCGGCATTGTCGCTGACGACATATTACGGAAAATCGACGGGATAGAAGTAGAAGAATCATTCGACCTGATTTATCAGCTCGAACAAAAACAAATGGAAGACCGGGCAATCCTCAAGGTGGAAAGAAATGGAGAAATCATTGAGATAGACGTCGATTTTTCCAAAGCGGAAATTCAACACCCTCCACAGTAGCTCATTTCGCTACTGACAGAACGCAAGCAGCCTCTGAGTCACGAAGATCAGGGCTGCAATGTTTACAAATTCGGCCTTCATTTGACAACAGATGGAAGATTGACCGTGACGGTTGTCCCTGTCCCCTTCAAGCTCTCGACGCGAATGCTCCCGTTGTGAGCATCGACAATCTGCTTCGCAATACTCATTCCAAGTCCAAGACCACTCACAGCAGTATCGGAGACATCGGCGCGATAAAACTTGTCGAAAATTCGTTCAACCTGCGCGGACGTCATCCCGATTCCACAATCCTCAACCTTGATCTCCCATCCATCAGTGTCGAATTGCCCGGTAACGACTATCTCACTCCCCTTCGGCGAGTACTTCACAGCGTTACTGAGCAGGTTTTCCAGAACCTGATTGATTCGATGACGATCAATCAGCATCATGGAATGTTCGGTACTTTGCGGCAATTCAAGCTGAAAGGTGTGGCCAGAGCCGTTAACCTGAAAGAATTCAATCGTCTTGGTCAGGACATCCCTCATGTCCGCCTTTTGCAGGTCGAGAGTCACAGAATGCCCACTCTCAATACGACTGATATCGAGCAGATCATCAATAATACGGCTGAGCGCTTCGCCTCGATCATAGACATCAGCAAGGAACTCCTGGGTTTGCTCCCTGGAAAAACCACCATACTGTTCTGAATCGATCAAAAGTTCCGTGAAGCCCATCATGGCGGTTAACGGGGTGCGGAGCTCATGAGCAGCTGTCGAGATAAATTCATTCTTCACCCGATCCATCTCAACCAGAACCCGTTCAGCGGCTTTCTCGGTGGTGATATCACGGATAACAGTCATGAAGAGTGGTTCTTTAAAAAACTTCATAATACGGGACGAAATCAGGGTCGTCCTGATTTCACCACTTCGGCCTCTGAATCCGGCCTCAAAATTGTTGACCTCTCCATCGCGATTCAGAATATCCAGATACAGATCACGCTGTTGCATATCTACCCAGAGGTTTATCTCAGCTGAACTTTTGCCAATGACGACATCTTTCGAAAATCCACTCTCAGCCTCAAATGCCCTATTGACATCAACAAACACGCTGTCTTCCAATCGCATAATGACAACCGGATCCGGGTTCGTCTGAAAAATATGCCGAAACCGATTTTCACTTTCGCGCAGAGCCTCTTCGGCAAGTTTACGATCATTGATGTCAGTGTGCGTCCCGGTAACTCGGGCAGGGGCACCAAACTCATCACGCTCGGAGGTTATGCCCTGAGCATGAATCCACATCCAGGATCCCTGTTTGGTTTTGAACCTGAAATCAGCTGAATAATGATTGATTTTCCCCGTCAGATAACTTTTAATGGCTTTTTCAGCCTGTATCAGATCCTCGGGGTGCACTCGCTGCTGCCATTCCTTATATGTGTGTGAAAATTCATCCACATCATAGCCAGCCATTAAAAAATAATTTTCGTCATAGAAGACTTTTCCTGTTTGAGGGTTCCAATCCCATATACCACTATTGGCACCCTTAAGAGCCAACGACAGTCTCTCTTCGCTTCGCTGCAACAATTCAACTCTTTCCTGAACTTGGCCTTCCAAGTCTCGGTTCAGTTCTTGAAGCTCCTCGGCCTGTCGACGGTTCTCCAGCATCAATGCGACTAGATTAACGGTATTTTCCAAATGGGGAAGATATCCATGGGCCTTTTCATGATCGTCCAATACAAGGACAATTTGCCCGTATGTTTTCTTGTTGGTTTGCAGTGGAAGGGAGACCAATCGATCTGATTCCGCTGAGATGATAAGCTGCGCGTCCTGCCAGGAGGGGGGCCACTCGGGCTGTTTCCTCAAATCCGACGGGGCTCGGGAAACCAGTATGTCTTCAATATAGATGACCGCAGAGCTGACGCCAGGAATTTCGGAAAGGACATAGCAGACCAGTTCCCCAAGCTTCAGGTTGTCAGGTGCAATACTCAGGGCACTCTGCAACAGCAGAATGCGCCCCAGAATAGCAAGTTCGTTCGCTTCTTTAGTCACGATCTTGCTTCGCGCGAGCCTTTAATTTTTGCAGAAAAATCGACGGTTCGACGTAGTAGGGGTTTTTGATATATTGCCCTCTGATTATCATCACAGGGTGTACATTCAGAACATCCATAATGGTTTGGCCGTCAAACTGACGGGCGTCATACTGTCAACAGGCGGTATAGGGATATTTTTCCAGCAAAGTATTCAAGCGGGATTCATAATCCATAAGCTCAAGGTGATTGGCCCGACCTTCGGTCAAACACCAACTCATCTCCCCGGTTCCACGAGCACCGGTATAACCCTCATCCAATGCACCAAGGTAGAAATCCCTGACAATATCGAGCATCTCTTCAGTCTTGAAAAAACCACTGGGACAGTAAGCAGGAGCCGCATCTGCGAGCGTAAACTCACCAGGCTTTGTATCACTGAAATCGACACCTTGATTTTTCAGATGATCGAGCATCTCTTCATTG
>Ga0102946_1000426_pt1 | contig 14762 bp, 16 predicted proteins | sample SalPon2A_A_D1_MG_FD_78209 | JGI IMG/M metagenome (GOLD analysis project Ga0102946, IMG submission 78209) | Soil microbial communities from South San Francisco under conditions of wetland restoration - Salt Pond MetaG R2A_A_D1_MG | ecosystem: Environmental > Terrestrial > Soil > Wetlands | place... | reverse complement strand
TGTATGACCTGCCCCACCCAAAAGGTCCACTTCGAATGTTAGTGTAGCGCAACTTTATTCGGTTCCAAAGCCGTTGTCTGAAAAGGTAGCGGCTTTATTGTTTCCGGTGCAGGTGGCCGGTAGCCAAGTGCACTGTGCGGGCGGATCGTGTTGTAGTGTCGTCGCCACTGCTCAATCAGGATCTTTGCCTCTTGTAGCGTATAAAAGACCTCACCATTAAGCAGCTCGTCTCGGAGTTTCCCGTTAAATGATTCGTAGTAACCGTTTTCCCAAGGGCTACCTAGTTCAATAAACAACGACTGTGCACCAAGGCGTTCCAACCAACCCCTAATCAGTTTTGCCGTAAACTCAGCACCATTATCTGAGCGAATGATGTCTGGCACACCATTGACGAGGAATAGGTCTCCTAAAGTCTCGACCACATCTTCTGAGTTCAGCTTGCGATCTACCTTGATCGCCAAACATTCGCGAGTATATTCATCAATAACGGTCAACATCTTAAACGCTTTGCCGTCATGTGTTCTGTCATGAACGAAATCATATGCCCAGACGTGGTTGCGATGCTCTGACCGCTTTCGAACACAAGAGCCATCATTAAACCAAAGACGACCGCGCTTTGGTTGTTTATGTGGAACCTTTAGCCCCTCTCGTCGCCAGATACGTTCAACGCGTTTATGGTTGACGTGCCAACCATCGTGTCTCAGCAGAGCTGTCACACGACGATAACCATAGCGACCATATTGGCTGGCCAGGTCAATGACTGCTGTGGTCAACGACGCTTCATCCTCACGTGGCTGAAGCGTACGCCTCTGCACTGATCGGTGTTGCCCTAGAACACGACACGCACGACGCTCAGAGATCCGCAGCCGTTCTCGCACTGCATTCACGCAGGCTCGGCGACGTTCAGGGCTTAGAAGTTTCCCTTGGCGGCCTCCTGCAAAATGACCTTGCCCAAAGTTAAATCAGACACGGCCTTGCGAAGCCTGTTGTTCTCGGCTTCCAGCTCTTTGAGTCGTTTGGCCTGAGATGTACTCATCCCTCCGTACTCTTGACGCCAACGATAATAGGTAACCTCTGTCACGCCGATTGATTTGATCGCATGGGCCACTGTGTTGCCTTGGCCGATCAAGATGTCTGCTTCACGCAGTTTGGAAATGATCTCTTCTGGACGGTAACGTTTCTTTGCCATGTTCTTCCTCCCATCAATTAGGTCGTAATGTTTAACATACTCTTGGACCTGTTTGATGGGGCAACGTCAGCCCGATCGAGCAGGAAATTGAGATGCTGGTCAATTTGGCGCTGATGGATAATGTGGACGAGCGAACGGTGCGGATTTCCCGCGAGCTCTGAGCGATGGCACTGCACGATGATGTTATTCGGGATGCAGCCGACGACTTCTACGATGAGTTGATGGAGAGGATGATGACAATGCTACATCGTTCGCGACCGAATACGGATAAGGCCGCGATACAAGAAATAGTGCACGTTTTGTTGCTGCTTGCAGAAGGAACCACCGTGCTTTTCGGTACGCGGCAGGAAAGAGCAGTCTCTGTCGAGCGCATCATAGAACTGGCAACCCCGTTGCTCGAGTCCCTCGAATCGAATCGGCAGGCCCCTGTCAAGGAGTTTGGTTGAAGCATCATAAACTCGACTTAAAGGAAATGGCCATCCGGGTAAATCCAGATGACCATCATTTAGTCTGTCAGTCCTATTTATACTATTTATACTACTGCATTGTTTTGAGGGACTCATCTTTCCCCACATGCGAAATTCCTACAGCCTCTGCAATATATGAATGGCCATCCCACATTTAATGCAAACAGAGCCAATAACTTTGCCTTATGAGAGGCTTTAGAACCAATTAGCGTTTAATTATAACAATTTAACCAGTTAACGGCATTATAAATCATATCCTCGTCACAGGAGCCCCCAAGAACAAGGTAAAAATGGGTAGCACAGGCTTATATGTTCTACTCATCACCCTTCGGTGTAAACTTTTCGATCAGTTTGAGTGGCGACTTGATGGTCCGCTCCCCGAGCCTCAACAAGCTGGAACCGATCGATGATGCCGACAGGACCCGTACCTTCGGATCATCCAGAGAACCCTTGATACTGACCGGGATCGAAACCAGGCTGCCGGCCATCAGATAATTGACCCCTGGAATGTTCTTGACGACTGTGTCGACGGTTTTGAAGGGCGCCGCCAACAGCTCGATATCGACCGTCTTCTGCAACATGTCAATTTCACCCTGGCCAAGGGCATCCAGAGTCTTGCCGTCCATTTCGATCTTGCTGATCAACAGCTTGCCTGCCTGGAATTCCCCCTGCAAGGTGATGATCGTATAGGCAAAGGCCTCGCTGCTCAGGTTGGGGAGCCGACCCTTGACGATCTCGGTGACGTTGAGCACTTCCAGGATCCTGGCGAGGATTTTACTTTGTTGAATCGTCCCGTTTGAAAAAGTTGCTTCCAATGGCCCCTGCAATACCTCTATCAATTCGTCGACCCGACTCTGGCCGCTGATCTGCCCTGAAAAATCCAGGGTTCCGGTCATCACCACCTGCTCGTGTTCCAAACAGGTAGAAACGGTTTTCACATCAAGTGCCTTGCCTTCCAGAGTGACGTCCAGGGAGAGGTTCTTGCCATCAATGATCCACACTCCTGGTGAGTTGAGGCCACAGAGATTCGCTACCGCGACCCTGATGCGGGGTTTATCCTCGCTGAAATCGATCGTGGCCTTGAGCGGGTCCCAGGTCAGGGCCTGCCACGACAGTTTCGACAGGTCGACATCCACCTGGTCACCATTCGCTGTCAGCGCGGCATGCTCGATAGCAACCGGATCGCCTGACGGCAGGGTAAATGCCAGATTTGAAGCTTGCAGATGGCCGGTTACCAGCACCCCTGTCTGTTTCGTCACGGGCTCTTTAACAGAAAAGTCGCCTTCCACCCTACCCTTGCCAAACTCCTGTGCCGGAAAAAGCCCGTTCAAGGTCTCATGCTGCAGGGTTCCGGTAAAACTCAACGCAGTCCCGCTCGCGCCGTAATCCAGAGAAATATCCGCGTCGGAATACTGATCCTTGAGTTTTAACTTATGAATATTGAGCTGATCAGGCTGCCAGGCAAGGTCGAGGATCAGGTCCGGGCCATCCTTGACCGAGACACCGCCCTTGAAAAGGGTCTTTGCGCCGTCTTGCCATTCAAGACTTGCTGCGGAAAGCTTTAGAGGAGACCGTATAGCGTAGGCTTGGGGCACTGAGAATGCTTCGCTGAGCCACTTGACAAGATCTTCCTCCAGCGTGCCATCGAGGCCAACTTCGATCCTGCCCGATCCTTGTGAAACAATTTTGTCATCATGAGAGAGGTCGATCTGAGAGGAAAGTCCCGAGAATTCAGAATCCCCGAGAGTGCCGTGCCAACCCTTAAGGTTGATGAGATTTTTCGCAAATGCGACCTGGCCGCTGGAGACCTTGATCGGAAACGGCACCCGATCATAATCGGCGGAGAAATTCAGATCTTTAATATCAACCCTCGCATGGACATCTTTCAGGCTGTCACCGAGGACCAGCTTGCCGGTACCCTTTCCACTCAGATTGGTGATCCGGCTTATCTCCTCAATAAAACCCGGATCTACAACTATGCGTTCAAGGATCTGCTTGGCCTGACCAAGCTCCGCGCTCAACATGAGATCCAGTTGAAACAAGTCCTGACCCGCCAGGCTAATTTTCAATGACCCGTCATGTCCGGTGGAGCCTTCGAGCCGAGTCGACATCCTGGTGCCCTGGAGGATGCCATCGGCAACCAGCACGTCACCGACCGTCTCGGTAAGATCGAGCTTGATTTCCGGAATCGAGACAGCCCCATTCTGCAGCTTGCCCTCGATGCGGAGGTTTTTCAGGTCGCCCAGTTCGCCTGCAGTCTGGCCCTGTGATTGAACGGTGATCTGCTGAACTGTTCCACCACTCAGGTACATGAAGATTTTGTCGACGGGATAAACATCCCTGGCCAGATTCAGGGCGACCCGGCGGGTCGCATCTACGTCGATGTTCTTGCCGGAGATATCCAGAGTCACTGCCGGCGTGCCCGAAGCTCGTTCAAGTTTGCCGCTCAGTTCGAGACCCGGTTCATCAAGCGCCAGACGTTTGAGCGTCAGGTTGATGGTCTCTCCGTCAATTGCAATGCTGCCATTCAGCTCGGCACCCTGGAGGGCCTCCAGACGACCCTCACGCCTAACCATCAACATAGCGGCCTTGCAGCGCAGCGTGGCACTTGCTTTGTGCGAATCTGTCACTGCGAGATTCAAGTGCAGAGACAGGTCCTTGGCTTCAACCAGCGGCAGGTCGCGGCCGACCTGTAAATGTCCCCCGCTGATCACCAAGTCAAAATCGGGGGAGACCTGACCGAGTATCGCGAAAGCTTTGGCCAGGCTCATCTCCAGGCCGTCATCCGGACTGGATGACGCAGATGTTTTGTCGGGCTTTGAGACAGGTATATCCAGACTAAATTCAGGTTTCTCGAGACTGAGTCGCCCCAGACGCAGATCGCCGACCAGCAACGGCAGGATTGCCGGAGAAAGACTGATCTCAGCCACCGTGCCCTGACCATAATCCGGGATGCTGAGGTTGACCTGCTGCAAAGCGATTGCCGGTTGAGGGAAGTAGTCCAGGTCGATCGATTTGAACTCCATCTTGACCCCGGCCTGCTTGGCAACTACTTGCTCTATTTTTTTAATGATTGTGGGGGATGAGATGTACTGACCCGCAAGCAGCAGCGCCGCCATCAGCAGGAGCAGCAGCGCGACAAGCCCACCTAACAACCAGGTCCAAAAGGGGCGCCGTGCAGGTGATTTTTTGTCAGACAAGGGACTCATCTTCTGTTCTCGTGTCATGCAGGGTGACCTCTTCTTTGTAGCCGAATCCCTTGCTGTTGTCGATCAGACGAATCCATTCCGGTGACAGCCGGTAAATCCTGGCTTCTCTCAGGCGTGTGGCGATAGTTTTTTCGTTCTTGTCCCGCGGTCTTTCCATTAAGGAGCTGACATCCGGGAATTTCGCAAGATAAATTTTCAATGCCGACAGGCGCGCAAGCTCTTCAAGCACAGTGACATTCCCTTCCAGTTGCAACCCCCGGATCTCACTCCAGGTTGTGCAATTGGCACTGATCGCGCCGGCCACCCGTGCGTTGGCAGCGAGATTTCGGCCATGACGCGTACGCCGGTCGGACACGAAGTACAGGTTCAATTCCATATCACTGGCAAAAAAGACGGCCGTTGCCCAAAGGCTCTCGCCATCAGTGGTCGCCAGCGTGATGGTGCTGTGTTCCTCGAGCAGTTGGCGGATGGCCTGTCGAATCTCGTCGCTCACCGGTTGATCTCCTGTGATCTGCCCCATCTAAAAGGCCAACTCGAATGTTAGTTTAACGCAACTCTCTTCACTTCCAAAGCTGTTGCCTGAAAAGGCAGCGGCTTTATGTTACAGAAGATGTCACAACCAGCAACAAACCACTTCTTAGACGGGTTAAATAGTCGTAGGTTGTTGTAACGTATTGTCCCAAATTTGCCACAAGTAAGGACGATATTGCCCGCTAAATACACCAAGGGGTTAGCCAGCACTGGCTAACCCCTTGATTTTGTGCTACTTAAGATGGTACCCGGGACGAGAATCGAACTCGTACAGGATTGCTCCCGAGGGATTTTAAGTCCCTTGCGTCTACCAGTTCCGCCACCCGGGCAAAATATTTAAAGTTCGGCTATTATTAATGCAATTGCTAACAAAGTGTCAACCGGAGGATTTCACGTGCAGACTCAAGCGACATGTCCACATTGCGGCAAAGAGATAAGACACTATCGCAACCCTTTGCCGACTGTCGACGTCATTATTCAAATCTACGAAAAAATAGTCCTGATAGAGCGACTGAACCCACCCTATGGTTGGGCTCTCCCGGGCGGTTTTGTCGACTATGGCGAGTCGCTGGAAGAGGCCGCTTTGCGCGAGGCCCGGGAAGAAACCGGCCTCGTGGTCAGCAACCTGAGGCAATTTCGCGCCTATTCGGATCCGGAGCGCGATCCCAGGCAGCACAACATCTCAATAGTTTTCTGCGCTGATGCCGTGGATCACCCGACCGCCGGAGATGATGCCAAAAAGGCCCGGCTCTTTCCGGTCGACGACCTGCCCGCCCCTCTCTGTTTCGATCACGCACAAATAATCGATGATTACCTTGCCTCAAAGAAATGAAAATCGGGTTCTCTTTCCAGTAATCCGTGTTTATGGCAAAGCAAAAAATACAGGCGCAAGCCCTCAATATGGCCATCGGTTAAATCGTAAGACATGCCACGCCAGTACTCTTCAAGATGAGTAATGGAAAAACCGGTGCGTGCGGACAGACAGGCGGCCATGTCTTGCAAATGATTAAAGGCGTATTCACGTGAGGCATGCAGTTGTTCCGCCAGGACACTAACTTGAAGAGGAAATTTTTCGATCGCTTCTCTGCGCAATATCCATAATGCAAAGACAAACGGCAAGCCGGTAAAATGATACCACAAGGCACCAAGATCGGTGATTTGAAAATGCGGCGGACAATTCTGTGCCGCAGCAAGAGCACGATCGCCGATCAGAAGTACGCTCTGTCCGTCCTGCAGACAAGCCTCCACATCCCGCTCCGGAACCTTGAAGGAAACATCGCCCATCCAACAGAACTCCCTGAGCAGGACATGCAAAAGATTGATCGAGGTTGCGGACTCTCCGGTAATGGCAACTTCCTGACCTGACAACACGTTCAGGGGCCCCGGCGTAAAGAGCAGAACACTGTGGACAGGCCCAATACTGCTGATTGAATGACCCGGTAGCAAAAGGTAGTCGTCCGCACGCAGTCCATACTCATAAGATGACGATGGGCAGGCATCAATAGTGCCTTCGGCCAACATCCTGTTCAATTCTGACGGCACCCCGGCAACTATTTCACCGGAAAAGCCCTGTCCCATTAGGTAATGGAAATAGGGTGCTACATTCAGGTAGGCAATACGTCCAATTTTTAATGTCATGTTGTGTGACTAAGTAATAGAGAGTGGAAAGAAAATGCGGAGGGCTATCTTCGCATGAACCAAATCTCTGAATCGATCTTCATCAGGGAAAATCGATCAAGGCAAGATCTTTTGACTTGATCTGGAAAGCCCCAAAGCCGGTCGAGCCATAAAACTGTGCGCGCGAGCGAACTTGAAGCGTCATGGTTTCACCGGTTTTGAGCTTGACATCAACGACGACGGCGTCACCAGCGTTTTCACCAAAGGTGATCATATCAATATTCTCAAAGGGGATAGTGAGCTTGCCCTTCCCACGCCATGCGTCAAGTGAGATTTTACCGGCCATGGAAAACCTCTCCAGAGAGGTGGTGACACCACCCCGGTCATTGACTTCTGCCTGAATGTTCACGTCTGTTTCAGGTGTTGTTCCATCCGGATGTCCACCTAGCCCTCCCATACCCAGACAGAAGATCGCGGCGATTAGCACCAGGCCTAGTCTTGATCCACGATTCATATCCACCTCCATGTGAAACCTCTTGGAACGCGCATGTTAACACGGGTGTCAAAAATTGTTCAATGGTCAAACAGCAGCACAAAACACAGAAATTAGCGCCTCATATTCCAACCAGGATTTGAGTATTTTTCCAGATAAAATCTTTCTGCTTCAACCAGTTCATCTGCTGTCGGTACGGAATCAATCAACGACGCACCGATAACTTTCGAGAACTCTCCGGCGATGCACGCTTCAACCTCTGTGACCGTCAGCGCCTTTCTGGTCCAAATGTTCAGCCATCCCACCTTGTCTAGAGAGCCCGCTGTCTCTTTATTTATATCTGTCTTGAGAACTCTCCCCAGCAGATCAAGGTCTAATTCAAGAGGGATCGAGCCGTGTTGTAGAAACGCCTGCCCGTGACGTTTCTGTGCGCTCCCGGCAACCTTACGGTCATCAATAACCAGTTCATATTGGGAAGGGGCAGAGAAACAGACCGCCTTGGCGGCATTCAATTGACCATCACGCGGCCGTCCCGGAACCAGCTTTGCCGTTAGACCAAGTTGCTGAAGAGCTTTCTGCAGAACCTTTGAAATGACTCGATAACTGTCGAGAACGGAGTTGCCGAACACTCCGGAGATGGATGGAGCGATCACCGAGTAGGTGACTTCGTTATCGTGCAGTACGGCCCTGCCTCCGGTCGATCGTCGGACAACATCGAGACCGGCCTGGCGGCAGACCATCAGGTCAATGTCAGTAGCCACCGACTGGGCATAGCCAAGAGTCACCGTCGCCGGTCGCCAGCGGTAAAAGCGCAACACTGGCAAAGAAGTTCCCTTGGCTACTGCATGTAGAAGCGCTTCGTCCAGAGCCATGTTCATGGCACCGGTCTGAAAGCCGGATTTTATCAAGCGCCAGTTGTGCATTGAATTTAACGGACCTTAAAACAACAAAGGCCAGGAAACCTGGCCCTTGTTGTTAAAGCTTCAAACGTTCGATAAAACCGGTATCAACATCACCCTCGATGAAGTCCTTGTTGCTCATTATGCGCTGGTGGAACTCAATCGTCGTCTTGATACCACCGATAATAAACTCATCGAGTGAACGAGCCATACGTTTAATCGCCTCTTCGCGGGTATCTGCGTGAACAATCAGTTTGGCAATCATCGAGTCATAGTGCGGCAAAACCGTGTACTGGTCGTAAACAGCACTGTCGATGCGTACGCCCAACCCTCCGGGCGGGTGGTAACCGTCTATCTTACCCGGGAATGGCGTAAACTTGACCGGGTCTTCAGCGTTGATACGACACTCGATCGCATGCCCGTTGATCTTGATATCCTTTTGCTGATAGCGCAAGGGCTCACCGTAAGCCACACGTATCTGTTCCTTGATAATATCAACACCGGTGATCATCTCGGTCACAGGGTGCTCAACCTGCACACGGGTGTTCATTTCCATAAAATAGAAATTTCCCTGCTTGTCCAACAGGAATTCCATGGTGCCGGCGCTCGTATAACCGATTGATCTAGCTGCTTCGACTGCGCATGCACAGAGATCCTTGCGCTGTTTTGCAGTGATTGCCGGACAGGGTGCCTCTTCAATGAGTTTTTGATGGCGGCGCTGTATCGAACAATCGCGCTCACCTAGATGAATTACGTTCCCGTGACTGTCGCCAATCAGCTGCACTTCTACGTGTCGTGGGTTTTCGCAAAATTTTTCGATATAAACGTCGGAGTTGTCAAAGGAGGCCTTGGCCTCAGCCCGAGCCATGGCATATTGATTGGGCAAGGATGCTGGAGAATGCACGACCTTCATCCCTTTGCCACCACCTCCGGCGGTTGCTTTGATGATGATCGGAAAGCCTATCTCTTCAGCTATGCGCTGTGCCTCCTCGACAGTCGGCACATTATCCTTGGTACCCGGCAGTATCGGCACACCGGCCTTGATAACGGATTGCCGGCCGGCAATCTTGTCACCCATCAAACGGATGTTTTCAGGGGTCGGGCCTATAAAAGTCAGGCCACAATTCTGGCAGATTTCTGCAAACTCGGCATTCTCAGCAAGGAAGCCATATCCGGGATGAATCGCCTCAGCGTCAGTGACCTCGGCGGCGCTGATGATGGCCTTCATGTTAAGGTAACTTTTACTGCTCGGGGCGCTCCCGATACAAATACTTTCGTCGGCAATTTTGGTGTGCAGGGCATCGGCATCGGCATCGGAATGCACGGCAACTGTCAGTATGCCCAGTTCCTTGCAGGCCCGTATGATACGCAGAGCGATTTCGCCGCGATTAGCGATCAGAATTTTACGAAACATCGATATCTCCTTAGTGCCAGGATTCTTTAACGCTCGTCGGTCAGGACACTAGAGGCGTTCTACCTTGAAGAGCGGTTCACCGAATTCCACCGGTGCGGCATCCTCCTTGAGGATTTCAATGATCTTGCACTTGAACTCTGCTTCGATCTCGTTGAAGAGCTTCATCGCCTCGACCAGACAAACGGTCTGCCCGACTTCGACCACTGCACCGACGTCTACGAAAGCATCAGCTTCCGGGCTCGGTTTGCGGTAGAAACTGCCGACGATCGGGGAATTGATCGTCTCATATTTGTCATCCACGACTGCAGCCTCGGCAGATGCTGTAACTGCAGGGGCCACAGCAGCCGAGGCACCCGGGACTGCTGAAGGCGCGGCTGCAACAGCAGGGGCTGCGGCGGCAAACTGAACGTATTCTTTATCCGGGCCACGTTTTATCACAATCTTCTCTTCAGAGTTTTCCATTTCAAATTCAGTGATATCGGTGTCGGTAATCATTTTGACCAACATCTTCAAATCTTTGATTTCCATATATCTTCCTCCCTTTTCGCCGGTGCTGTATACACAGCCCGGAGTTAATAAAAAAAGTTAGTAATCATCTTAACAGAATGTTCTGAAACGTCTTGGGAATTTTTGTCAGTACCTGGTGTCCATCAGAGGTCACCAGCACCATGTCTTCTATCCTCACACCACCAATCCCCGGCACATATATGCCAGGCTCCACAGTAAACACCATCCCTGCTTCAGCAAAGGCTTCGCTTCGCGATGAGACAACCGGTGCCTCGTGAATTTCTAGGCCGACTCCATGACCCAGACCGTGGCCAAAATATTCTGCGTAACCACAGTCATCTATATAGTCTCTCGCTATACCGTCCAGTTCTGCCAGAGCGACCCCTGGAACCACAGCAGCAAGCGCTCGGTTATGGGCTTCCAGGACAGTGTCAAATATTCTGCGCAATTCATCAGAGACCACTCCGAGAGCGAGGGTAACTGTTTCGTCCGAATGATAGCCCGAACAACGGCAACCGAAATCAATTGTGACTAATTCCCCTTCGGCTAGCTGTTTGTCTGTGGCAACGCCATGGGGCATCGCTCCGCGTTCCCCTGAGGCGACGATTATGTCGAAGGCCTTTTCTTCGGCGCCACGTTTGCGCAAGGCATACTCCAGCGCAAGGGAAATCTCCGATTCCCTGACTCCGGGTCTGATCATGGGCCTTATCTCCTCAAAACCGGCGAGATACAACTCAGCGGCAACTGAGATCAAGCGTATTTCATCTTCCGACTTGTTCAGTCTCAGGCTTTGGATTTCGCTCTTCAAATGTTGCCATTGCCAGCCAGGTTTGCCTTTATCACGGAGATCGTTGAAGACTCCGACAGCCAGACCTGCCTCAAAACCGATCCGTTCAACCGCAAGCGAAGTGAGCAAAGCAATGACACTGTCGCCCTTGACACTATATTCGTCGATTTTATCCGCAACAACCTCTGTGTGAGCCTGAGTGGTATAACGCGAATCGGTCAGAAAAACAAGTTGTTCCATCGAGACGATTAGTGCACCGTCACTGCCCGTGAACCCGCACAGGTAATGGATATTTTCCGGTTGACATAGAACCAGTGCGTCCAGTTTGAGCTGTGTCAGAAGATCAACAGCTTTCTGCCTGCGCAAAGAGTAGTTCATGACTGCGGGATAAAGTTAAGCAAGATGCTCAACGAGGCCACGCAACGCCAGTAGATAGCTCGCAGCCCCAAAACCGGACACCTGACCAACGACTACACCGGCGACATAGGAATGATGACGGAATGGTTCTCGCGCATGGATATTCGACAAATGCACTTCAATAACAGGCAGCTCAATCGATGAGATAGCGTCACGCAAGGCCACGCTGGTATGAGTCAACCCACCGGGATTGATAATGATTCCAGAATAGCCGTCATTTGCAGAGACGTGAATTCGGTCGATAAGATACCCTTCATGATTAGACTGGAAAGAGTCGATCACAAGGCCCAGTTCATCCGCAAGAAGGGCCAGTTCGTCTTCGATATTAGCAAGGGTCTGATGCCCGTAAACCGCCGGTTCACGTTGACCGAGAAGGTTCAGATTGGGCCCGTGTAATACAAGAATACGCTTCATTTCAGCCCAAGGCCTCAATCAGGTTGGTACTTTCTCGGGTCATTAGATAGCGCCCTTTACCAAAATTACCATCCTGGTGGATGATCATTGCGACGAAATACTCGCTAGTGAGAATGCGGATAACGATAATGAAACGATCCGTACGAATCGAGATCTCCTCCATATCACCAAGGCTGAGTATCTCGGCAGTTTTGCGTATTTCTTTAAGAACATTGGAATATTCTACAACGACCATCTGCACGTCGACATCTTCGTTGGGAGAAAAAAACTGGTCAATGGCGATGCCGTCATAACCCATCAGGACAGCACCGATTCCGCCACCCGTTTCTACAACTATTTTTTGCAGGATTTCATTAAACATTTGCTCTCCCCTCTCTGATCACAGACAACCAACGCTGCAAGACTGCTAACGGTGAACGGTCTTTTGGCTCGGCGGCAACGACATTTTCCGGAGACGGCTCAGATTGAGGTTTGCTTCCGGCTGAACTTTTCAACTGCATAATTCTTTCACGGGCAGCACTGTTTCCAGGATTGTGCTCAAGTATGTCATTGTATATCTTGACCGCCTTATCAGTCAGGCCTTGCTTGACATAGATTTCAGCCAAGGTGGCGGTCGGGATCGGTTCACCGGTCTCAATAGCAACGGTTTCGACCGGGACGGCCGATTCCTGAGCCTGCAGAACCGGCTTGATCTTGTCCCACGGTCTGGGCAGATCAAGGGCTTTGAGCATATCGGAGATTTTGTGATCACCGGGATATGTTTCTTTCGCCTGAACGAGAATATTGCGTGCCTGCTCGCGTTCTCCTCGAATTAAATGTAGCCGAGCCAATCCAACCAAGGCCGCCTGACTCTGACGGTCAATGCTCAATGCCCGAGCATAGGCGCTCATAGCCTCATCAATGCGTCCCATCTGGCCAAGTATCCGTCCCATTGCGGAATAACCGGGGCTGAAATGAGGGAGCATCTTCGTTCCCAGTTTGGTCGCTTCCAGGGCATCATCCAACAACCCCACCTGGCGGTAAGCTTCGGCCAGAGGGACAAACGCCGTAGAGCTAGGGTCCTTGGCGACGATCTGCAAATAACTGCCGATCTTGCCGATCAGACTTCCTCCTGTGTTCGCCGTTGTCATCGTCCTCTTCCGGGTTCAGGTTAAAAGGTCCTTTAAATACTTGTCCAAGCCGTCCACATGATGCAGTGCAGCCGAACCTATACCGTGGTTTAAAACAACTCTGACCATTCCATCTTTTACCTTTTTGTCCCGCTGCATGACGGTAAGGTAGTCAGCAACGGGAAAATTAGGCGGTGTTACAGGTAGTTCGAAATATGTCAGCAAATCGATGATTCGGTCAACCTGTTCTATCGTACAGAAATCAAGGCTGTGTGAAATCCGGGCAGCCATTGCCATGCCGATGGACACGGCTTCGCCATGCTTGACCACACCATAACCGGCGAGAGTCTCCACTGCATGCCCAAAGGTGTGGCCGAGGTTAAGGAGTGCCCGTAATCCCTGCTCTTTTTCGTCATTTTCTACAACATTCGCCTTAATTTGGCAAGACATCATTACCGCGTGAATCAGGGCGTCAGCTGATCTCTCGGCAAGCTGTTGTTGATGTTTTTCCATCCATTCGAAAAAACCCCGGTCCCGTATAATACCGTACTTGACTACTTCGGCCAGACCTGATGAATATTCTCTCTGCGACAAGGAATGCAAAACCTTTACGTCAATGTGTACATGGCGAGGCTGATAAAACGCACCAATCAGGTTTTTCCCGCGGGGGTGATTGACACCGGTTTTGCCCCCCACGGAACTGTCAACCTGTGAAAGAACAGTTGTAGGAACTTGTACAAACGGAATACCGCGCAAATAAGCGGCGGCCGCAAATCCGGCAATATCGCCGACAACACCGCCGCCAAGTGCAAGCAGCCCGCAATAACGGTCGAAGTGCCTGTCGATAAGAACATCGAAAATCTCTTCGAGGGTGGCCATTGTTTTATATTCTTCACCATCAGGGAGCCTGATGACATCCACTTGACGCCCGGACTGCACAAGTTCGTCAACAATCTGGTTACAGTACAGGTCGCCAACGGTCGGATTCGTGACAACGGCAACTTTCTTTGGAAAATTGACTTCATCCAGTGCAGCACCAAGGTCTGCATAGATATCATCCCCGATCCAGATTGGATAACTGCGTTCGGCTAGACCAACAAGAATCTTATTCATCATTTCAATTCCATCTTCAACAACAACACGATCTTCTCTGCGACTTGCCTAGGTGTGATCCCGTCTGTAACGACGGTCAGGTCGGCGTCGCGATAAAGCGGCATCCGCCGCCTCCATAAGTGCTCAAGATCATACCAGCCTTTTGCCGGGTCAACCAGCGGTCGGTTGACACTGCCTTTCAGCCGTTCACACAAAGTGTCCCAACTGGTATGCAGGTAAATTATCCAGCCTCTACTTCTCATCAGGGCCCTGTTTTCTTCACGTAATACAATACCACCACCCGTCGCGTAAACAGCATTCTTTTCTTCATTTAAACCAGACAAAACAACTGTCTCACATTTACGGAAGTACTCCTCTCCGTCTGTTTCGAAGATCTCTGCAACAGAGCGTTGTTCCTTGTCAACGATCAACCTGTCCAAATCATAAAATGGACAACCAGTCATCTTTGCCAGGTAATAACCAACCGTTGTTTTCCCTGCTCCCATAAATCCGGTCAGAAAGATATTTTGAGCCACGAAGTTTTTCATGTTTCCATGCTGATGATACAGAAAAGGACAGGGGATACCTGTCCTTTTCCGGATGCTATTTGAATTGGG
>Ga0102946_1000425_pt1 | contig 14769 bp, 13 predicted proteins | sample SalPon2A_A_D1_MG_FD_78209 | JGI IMG/M metagenome (GOLD analysis project Ga0102946, IMG submission 78209) | Soil microbial communities from South San Francisco under conditions of wetland restoration - Salt Pond MetaG R2A_A_D1_MG | ecosystem: Environmental > Terrestrial > Soil > Wetlands | place... | reverse complement strand
GCCGCCCTGATCGGCGACCTGCTGCATAAGCTCAAGCGCGCGCTCCTCGATCTCGTCCGTCAAGGACTCGACGAAGTAGGAGCCGGCGAAGGGATCGACGGTGTCGGCGGCCCCCGACTCATGTGCGAGGACCTGTTGCGTTCGGAGGGCGATCCGGGCGGATCGCTCCGTCGGCAGCGCGAGAGCCTCGTCGAAGCCGTTGGTGTGGAGGCTCTGGGTGCCGCCGCAGACCGCGGCGAAGCCCTGTAGCGCGACGCGGATGATGTTGACCTCGGGCTGCTGGGCCTGAAGCGTCACGCCGCCGGTCTGGGTGTGGAAGCGAATCATCTGCGAGCGCTCGCTCGTCGAGCCGAAGCGATCACGGATGATCTCGGCCCACATCCTGCGCACGGCCCGGAACTTGGCGATCTCCTGGAAGACGTTGTTGTGGCCGTTGAAGAAGAACGCGAGCCGCGGGGCGAACTGATCGATCTCGAGACCGCGAGCCAGCGCCGCTTCCACGTACGCGATCGCGTTCGAGAGCGTGAAGGCGACCTCCTGAACGGCCGAGCAGCCCTTCTCGCGGATGTGGTACCCGCTGATCGAGATCGTGTTCCACTTCGGGACGTTCTCGGCGCAGTACTCGAAGATGTCGGTGGTGAGCCGCATGGTCGGCTCGGGCGGGTAGATGTAGTTGCCACGGGCCATGTACTCCTTGAGCACGTCGTTCTGGACCGTGCCGCGAAGCGCCTCGGACTCCACACCCTGCTCCTCGCCGACGAGCTCGTAAAGCAGCAGCAGGACTGCCGCCGGCGCGTTGATGGTCATCGACGTGGAGACGTCGCTGAGCGGGATCTCGTCGAAGCAGATCCGCATGTCCTCGATCGTGTCGATCGGGACGCCGGTGCGGCCGACCTCGCCCTCGCAGATCGGCTCGTCCGAGTCGCGCCCGAGCTGGGTCGGGAGGTCGAAGGCCATGGACAACCCGGTCGATCCATGTTCGATCAGGTAGCGGTAGCGCTCGTTGGTGTCCTCGGGGGAGGAGAAGCCGGCGTACTGGCGCATCGTCCAGAGCCGATCCCGGTACATGCCGTCGTGGATGCCGCGGGTGAACGGGTAGGAGCCCGGCTCGCCGAGCCGCTCCTCGAGGCCCGGCTCGACGTCCTCGGGGTCGTAGGCGCGGTCGATCTCGATCCCGGAATCGGTGATCCGGCGGGGGTCGTCGGGCCCGACGACGGGGGCGATAAAGCGATTCTCTGAGTCGGTATTCACGCCGGGGAGAATAGGGGGCGGGTGGCCGAGGGCGCGCACGGATGCCGTCGCCCGCTGCGCTAGCGTCGCGGCGAATGGCCAGCCCCCTGCTCGAACCCCTACGGCGCCTCGTTCGCGCCACCCGGCGCCGCGCACGCCGTGGCCGGCTCTGGGTCGCCCGGGCGCGCCTCGACTACCGCGACTGGCGGGCCGGTGAGGGGGATCCGCTAATCCCGCCGCGCCGGATGGGCCTGCCGTCGCACGTGCCGGCGCTCGGCGAGCGCCTGGTCCGGGCGCTCGCGGACCCGGGCGGACTCGCGCCGGAGGGAGACGTGCTCGACATCGGCTGTGGGCCCGGCCGGGTGGCTGCCCCGCTCACCCGGTACCTCTCCAGCGAGGGCAGCTACGAGGGCTTCGACGTGGTGCCGAAGTCCGTTCGCTGGTGTCGGCGGCGCATCCACGGGCGGTATCCCAACTTCAACTTCCAGCTCGCGGATCTGCACAACCGCCAGTACAACCCGGGCGGCGCGGTCGCAGCGGAGGAGTATCGGTTCCCGTACCCGGATGGGAGCTTCGACGCGGCGCTCGCGGCCTCGCTGTTTACCCATCTGCAGCCGTTCGAGTCCGAGCACTACCTGCGGGAGGCGGCACGGGTCCTGCGTCCGCGCGGCCGGTTGCTGAGCTCGTGGTTTCTGCTCAACCAGGAGAGCGAGGCGCTGATCGCCGCGGGCAAAGCGCGCCGACCGGGGATGTTCGACAGCGAGCCGCTCCGCCTCGAGCACGAGCTCGACGACGGCCGCGGCAACCGCTACCGGGCCAACCAGCAAGACGTCCCGGAGCATCAGATGGCGATCTACGAGCGGGACGTTCGCGCCTGGCACGAGGCCGCCGGGATGCAGGTGGTTGAGATTCGGTACGGCGCGTGGGCAGGCCGCGAGCCCGGACCCGAGGAGCTCGGCCAGGATCTCGTGGTCGCCGAGCTCGTCTAGACCGCGGAGCGGGCGCGCATCGGGCCTTTGCGTCGCGATCGGCGAAAGGGTGCCAAGCTACCGGCCGATGAGCACACCACCGAAAGCCCTGATCACCGGCATCACCGGCCAGGACGGCTCCTATCTCGCCGAGCACCTGCTCGGCCTCGGCTACGAGGTCCACGGCATCGTCCGCCGCTCCTCCTCCTTCAACACGGCCCGCATCGACCACCTCTACCACGACCCTCACGAGCAGGGCGTTCGCCTCTTCACCCACTACGGCGACCTCTCCGACCCGGTCAGCCTCACCCACAAGATCTACGAGCTGCAGCCCGACGAGATCTACAACCTCGGCGCCCAGTCTCACGTGCAGGTCTCCTTCCAGATCCCCGAATACACGCTCGACATCACCGGCGCCGGCACGCTGCGCGTGCTCGACGCCGTCCGCGAGTCGGGCTGTGAGGCGCGGATCTACCAATCAGGGTCCTCGGAGATGTTCGGCGCCACCCCGCCGCCGCAGTCGGAGTCGACGCCCTTCTACCCCAGAAGCCCCTACGCGGTCGCCAAGGTCGCCAGCCACTGGATGGCGGTCAACTACCGCGAGGCCTACGGGATGCACGTCTCCAACGGGATCCTCTTCAACCACGAGTACCCGAGACGGGGCGAGACCTTCGTCACCCGCAAGATCACCCGCGCGATCGCCCGGATCCGTGAGGGCCTGCAGGACAAGCTCTACCTCGGCAACCTCGACGCCCGCCGCGACTGGGGCTACGCCCCCGACTACGTGCGGGCGATGCAGCTGATGCTCGCTCAGGACGAGCCCGACGACTTCGTGATCGCCACCGGCGAGATGCACACCGTGCGCGAGTTCGCCACCGCCGCCTTCGAGCACGCCGGCCTCGGCGACTTCTCCCAATACGTCGAGATCGACCCCCGCTACTTCCGCCCGACCGAGGTCGACGCCCTGCAGGGCGATCCCTCCAAGGCCAAGGCCGAGCTCGGCTGGGAGCCCGAGGTCGGCTTCAATGAGTTGGTCGAGATCATGGTCGACGCCGACATCTCCTGGCTGCAGCAGCAGCTCTCCGGCAAGGTCACCCGCTACAGCCACGAGGGGACGGGATGAGCGGGGGAGCACCCGCGGGATCCCGCCCCGACCCCGGCTTCTGGTCCGGGAGGAGCGTCGCGGTCACCGGCGGCGGCGGCTTCCTCGGCAAGCCGGTGATGCGGATGCTGGGGGAGGCCGGCGCGGATGCGAGCGCGATCCGCTCCGCGGACTTCGACCTCCGGGATGGCGATGCCACCCGGGAGGCGCTCGAGGGCACCGACGTCGTCTTCCACCTGGCGGCCAACGTGGGCGGCATCGGCTACAACCGCCGCAACCCGGCGCCGCTCGCCCACGACAACATGGCCATGGGCCTCAACGTCTTCGAGGCATGTCGCGATCTGGGGGTGGACAAGCTCGTCGCCGCCTGCTCGGTGTGCGCCTATCCGCTCGAGACTCCGGTCCCGTTCCGCGAGGAGACGATCTGGGACGGCTATCCCGAGCCCTCCAACGCGCCCTATGGGCTGGCGAAGAAGATGCTCATCGTGCTCTCGGACACCTACCGCAGGCAGTACGAGTTCGATTCCTGCGCGCCGGTGATCGCCAACCTCTACGGCCCCGACGACAACTTCGATCTGAACGATTCACACGTGATCGCGGCGATGGTCCGCAAGTACGTCGAGGCCGCCGCCGACGGCCACCGCGACGTCACCCTCTGGGGCTCGGGTGAGCCCTCGCGCGAGTTCCTCTACGTCGACGACGCCGCCCGCGGCCTGATCCTCTGCGCCGAGCGCCTCGAGGTCTCCGAGCCCGTGAATCTGGGGGTCGGCCGCGAGACCAGGATCCGCGACCTCGCCGAGGCGATCGCGGCCGCCTCCGGCTTCGAGGGAGAGACCGTCTGGGACTCCTCGATGCCCGACGGCCAGATGAAGCGCGGCCTCGACGTGACCAAGGCCAGGGAGCTAGCCGGCTTCGAGGCCGAGGTCTCACTCGAGGAGGGCATTGAGCGCACCGTCGAGTGGTTCCGCGAGCACGAGCTGGAGCCCGCCGCGGCCTGAGGCCCCTGCGCTGGGCAGCCGAGCCCCGGCTCCACGGAACCGCCCCAGCTGCGCGAAGAGGCACAGCGCCTCCAGCTCGCCCTACTCGTCGCGCGGGGTGATGCGGAAGATCGAGACGACCTCGGCGGTCTTCGACTCCGGATGGACGACGTAGGCGCTCGGGCCGCCGCCGAACCAGCCGGCGTTCTCGTTGTCGCCGACGAAGGTGCCGGCGTGATGGCGGCCGTCGCCGTCCTCGACCCAGACCGGGTCACCCTCCTTGAAGCCGTGCGGTTCGTCGCCGTCGCTCATCGATCGTCAACCCTACCGGCGGCCGCCCCTGAGAGGACATTGGCGACCTCCTGGGCGGTGTCCGGATAGCGGTGGCGCCGGGTGAGGCCGGCGGGCGGGGGCGTGAGGCCGCCGTCGATCAGCGCCTTGAGCGCGCTCTCGATCGCAGCCGGCTCGGCGGCGCTGACGACGGGCCCGGCGTCGGCCTCGGAGAGGATGCGCCCCGCCTCGGTGCCGGCGCAGAGTGCGAGGATCGGGCGCTCCGCCGCCAGGTACTCGAACAGCTTGAAGTTGACGAGCTGGCTGCGGGTGGGCTGGGCGAGCAGCAGGAGGGCGTCGGCCTCCCGCTGCAGCGCGAGCGAAGTGCCGCGCTCGAGGCTGCCGAGGAGGCTCACTTCGATCGGGTCGAGCCGGGCGGAGAAGAGCTCGCGCTCCTCGGTCTTCAGCGGCCCTGCGATCGCAACCTCCAGTCGGGCAGCCTGCTCCGGCCGCTCGGCGGCGAGCTTCCGGAGCGCCGCCACGAATGGCGCGGGATCGCGCCCGTAGGAGCCGAAGCGGCCGGTGTAGACCAAGCTCGTGCGTTCCGGATCCAGCAGCCCGGCGGCGGCCTCCCGGTCGCCGTCGCCGGGATCATCATCCGGATCCCAGGCGTTGGCGATCACCGCCGGGTCGGCGATTGCGCGCTCGCGCAGGTCCGCAGCGGCCGGCTCGCTCACGCAGATGACCTCATCCGCGCCGCCCAGTACCCGCCGCTCCATGCGCTCGTCAGCCCGGCGCTGGAGGGTGAGCGGGAACCGGGGCCGCAAGGGCTCGAAGGTCCAGGCGTCCCGGATGTCGGCGACCCACGGGACCCCGCGCCGGCGCAGCGCGCGGCCGATCAGGTGCGTCGACTCCGGCGGGGAGGTGCTGAGCACGACGTCGAAGGGCTCTCGTCGGTGCGCGGCCAGCGCGGCCCGGCGCGCGAATGGCGCCCACGCCACCCGGAGCGGCTCCGGGACCACGGCGTAGCTCAGCGGGTGGGGCCTACCGGAGTAGGTGTCGGAGTCGAACAGCGAGTCGATTCGCTCGTGTCCGGAGAGCCGGGCGCGCAGGCTCTGCAGGTCGCGGGCACGGATGGCGTTGACGCCCTCGAGCCCCTCTGCCCCGCCGTGCCCACCATCACCATCGCCAAAGGCCTCGGTGGTCAGCACGGTGACGCGGTGCCCGAGACGTGCCAGGTATTTCGCCAGCGCGGCTGGGCGCTGGGCCCCCGTGTCGCGGGTCGGTGGAAAGAAGTAGGAGACCAACAGGATTCTCAGGCCCGGGTCCCGTGCGGCGCTCACGATCAGCCGACCCCGAGCTTCGCGCGGCGGGCCGCAAGCGCCTCGGCGTAGGCGGCCTCCATGCGGTCGAGCAACGCCGGCCAGGCCCAGCGCTGCTCGCAGCGACTGCGTCCCTCCGCGCCGATCCGCTCACGGGCCTCGGCGCCCATCTCGACCATCCGGTCCAGCGCCCGCGCGGCGGCGGCCGAGTCTCCCGCGGGCACGAGAAACCCGGTCTCGCCGTCGTCGATGACCGCCCGGACCCCCGGGTAGTCCGTGGCGACCGCGCCGAGCCCGCAGGCCAGCGCCTCGATCAGGACGATCCCGAACGACTCGGGTGGCTCCGTCGTCAGCGCGAACAGATCGGAGGCGCGCAGCACGTCGGGCAGCTCGGCGTGGGGGACACGGCCGAGGAAGTGCACCCGCTCGCCGACCCCGGCCTGCCGGGCATCGTCGCGGAAGCCTTCGAGCAGCTCGCCGCCGCCGGCGACGAGCAGGTGCAGGTTCCGGGAGCGAGCCCGGGCCAGCGCCTCGATCGCCACGTCGAGCCGCTTGAAGTGGTGGGCGCGGTCGAGGGTGGCGACGAATGCCGCGACCACGGCATCGCCGGGAATGCCGAGCCGGTCGCGGAACCCGGTCCGGTCGGCGCCGGGAGAGAACTGCTCGGTGTCGACCCCGTTCGGCATCTCGATCAGCCGCTCGGGCCTGCGTTCAAGCGTCCTGCGCAGGTAGGAGACCGAGCGGGCATGGTCCTCGCTGAGCACCAGTACCCGGTCGGCGGCGCGAATCAGGACCGGCGCGACGGAGTGTTCATATGCCTCGAACAGCCCGCCGCGGACGCCGCCGCCCATCAGGCGGTTCTTGTAGTGGACGATCAGGGCCGCCTCCCGGCGCCGGCGGCGGAGCCGGCCGAGCAGGGTCAGGTCCGAGCCGAAGATGAAGGGGTAGTGGATGTGGACGACGTCGAAGCCGTCGAGGCGCGCGAGGCTCGGGATCAGCGGAGCGTTCCCAATCGCAAGCCGCGGGTTGAAGCGATGGACGATGGCGCTGCCGGGATCTGGGGGATCGCCCTCCGCTTCGGCCGTGAACACCTCGACGTGGTTGCCGCGCTCGGCCTGCCCGCGGGCGAAGCGGTAGGCGGTGTTTCCGGCGCCCCCGGGATAGGGCGGGAAGGTCGCGGTGAGATGGGCGATCCGCAGCGGCTGCAAGTGCGGCGGCCCGGCTCAGTCGGCGGCGCCGACCAACTGCTCGATCCCGGCCTGCTCGATCGTCCGCCGCAGGCCGTCACGCAGATCGACCTCGGGCTCCCACTCGAGCAGCTCGCGCGCCCTCGAGATGTCCGGCTGGCGGACCTGGGGATCGTCGATCGGCAGCGCCTCGTGGACGATCTCCGAGCGCGACTCGGTCACCGCGACCACGGACTCGGCCAGCTCGAGCAGCGTGTTCTCGACGGGGTTACCGATGTTGACCGGCATGTTCACCTCCGAGGACATCAGCGAGACCAGCCCGCGGACGAGGTCGTCGACGTAGCAGAAGGAGCGGGTCTGGCTGCCGTCGCCGAAGACGGTCAGCGGCTTGTCCTGGAGCGCCTGGCGCAGGAAGGTCGGGATCGCGCGCCCGTCGTGGGGCCTCATCCTCGAGCCGTAGGTGTTGAAGATCCGCACGATCGCGGTGTCCACGCCCTGCTGGCGGTGGTAGGCCATCGTCAGCGCCTCCGCGTATCGCTTCGCTTCGTCGTAGACGCCGCGGGGGCCGATCGGGTTGACGTGGCCCCAGTAGCTCTCCGGCTGGGGGTGGATCTGGGGGTCGCCGTAGACCTCCGAGGTCGAGGCCAAGAGGAAGCGGGCGCGCTTGAACTTGGCGACCCCGAGCATGTGGTGGGTGCCGTAGCTGCCGACCTTGAGCGTGTGCAGGGGCAGGCGGGCGTAGTCGATCGGGCTCGCGGGGGAGGCCAGGTGGTAGATGAAGTCGACCGGGCCCGAGATCTCGACCCGCTCGGTGATGTCCTGGTTTACGAACTCGAAGCTCTCATCGGTGATGTGGGAGATGTTGCGCAGCGAGCCGGTGTCGAGGTTGTCGATGCAGATCACGCGGTGGCCGTCGCCGAGCAGGCGGTCGCAGAGATGGGAGCCGAGGAAGCCGGCGCCGCCGGTGACTACGCAGGTGGGCATTGCGGGCTGAGGATAGCGGCGGACCGGCGCAAGATCGCGCGTCTCAGCGCCACTGAGGCGCATCGTTCAGGGATGGGGGCGCGGATCCGGGGTCCGGGGTCCGGGTGGTCATGGAGGCTGGAACCGGGCCCAGACACGTCGGCGACAGCGGCGCGCTGCGGCGAGCCCGGCGCGCTGCGGATCTGTTCGCAGGGCACCAGGCCCGGCTGGGGCGGATCGCCCGCCGCTACTCGGCGAGCGAGGCGGACGCCGAGGACGCGCTCCAGCGCGCGGCGGAGATCCTGCTTCGCAAGGGCCCGGAGGAGGAATCGGGATCGCTGCTCGCGTGGATGACGGTGGTCACGCGGCGCGAGGCGCTCGCCGTCAGCCGTGAGCGTCGCCGGACGCCGCTGAACGCGGGCGATAGCGCCGACGACTGCTTCGACGCGGATCGCCTCGCGGGTGACGCGCCCGGCCCGCCCGCGAGGCTCGTGGCGCGCGAGCGCACCGCCGAGGTCGCAGCGCGGCTGGCGGCGCTCAAGCACCAGGAGCGCCGCGCCATCGCCCTGCAGGCGGCGGGCTGCAGCTACGCCGAGATCCAGGCGATCACGGGCTGGTCCTACACGAAGGTCAACCGGGCGCTCGCCGAGGGCCGTGGTCGCCTTCGCTCTCTACAGCCGCTTCCTCCCGGATGAGCCACGTGAAGACCTCATTCAAATCGTCCAGTGGGTCGTGCACGGAATCCAGGGCTCCTCGCCGAGCCCACTTCGGCAACTCGGTTGCGCCGACCCCATCTGCTGGGACTATTGTTCCCCTGCCAACACCGCTTCGGGAGAGGGCCATCACGGGAATCATCTTCAACCTGTTCGAGCAGACCATCGTCGACGAGTGCGGCGAGGACTGCTGGGGGAGGGTCGCCAACCCCGTCGGCCCCAGGTGGTCCCGCTGATGCAGCATCGCGATCGCGACGAGTTGGAGGCCGGCCTGGCGACCGTGCGGGAGGCGCCCGCTGCCGCCGGCGAGCTCCGGCTGATCTGCCGCCGCCCCGCCGAGGAGGAGCGGGAACTGCTGGACCGAGGCGAGCTGGACACCGAGCGGGGCCTGGTCGGCGACGACTGGGAGCGGCGTGCCGACCGGCGCAGCGCTGATGGCTCACCGTTGCTTGACGCCCAGGTGACGATCATGGGCGCCCGCGCCGCCGCGCTGGTCAGCGGCAGCGAGGAGCTCGAGGGTTGGGCGCCCGCCGGTGACCAGCTCTATGTCGATCTGGACCTGAGCGCCGACAACCTCCCGGCCGGAACGCGCCTAAGGATCGGCGAGGCGGTGCTCGAGGTGACCGCCGAGCCTCATCTGGGCTGCGGAAAGTTCTCGAGCCGCTTCGGCGTCGACGCCCTGAAGCTCGTCAACTCGGACGCCGGCCGCGAGCTCCGCCTGCGAGGGATCAACGCCAGGGTCGCCGAGCCGGGCGAGATCACGGTCGGCGACCCGGTCGAGAAGCTCGCCTGAGCACCCGCCGGGTATCGGGCCTTCGGCACTGCCCCGATTGGGTGCCGAGGCCGCTCAGGCCTCGGCCTCCCGCTTTGCCCTGCGGGCGGCCTTGGCCCGCTGGGTGGCGTCGAGCTCGGTCTTGCGGAGTCGCACGACGTCGGGAGTGATCTCGACGCACTCGTCCTCGCGGACGAACTCGATCGCCTGCTCCAGCGAGAGCAGCTTCGGGGGGATCAGCCGGATCAGGACATCGGCGCTGGCGGCGCGGACGTTGGTCTGCTGCTTCTCCTTGGTCGGGTTGACATCGAGATCGTTGGTGCGCGAGTTCTCGCCCACCACCATGCCCTCGTAGACCTCCTCGCCCGGGCCGATGAACATCGTTCCACGCTCCTGAAGGCTGAACAGGGCGAAGCCGGCGCTCTTGCCATGGCGGTCGGCCACCAGGGAGCCGGTCGGCCGCGTTCGCAGCTCGCCGAACCACGGCTCCCAGCGGTCGAACACGTGGTGGAGCAGGCCGGTGCCGCGGGTCTCGGTTAAGAACTCGGTTCGAAAGCCGATCAGGCCGCGGGCGGGGACCAGGAACTCGAGCCGGACCCAGCCGGTCGAGTGGTTGACCATCTGCTCCATCCTGCCCTTGCGCACCGCCAGCGCCTGGGTGACGACGCCGACGTACTCCTCGGGAATGTCGATCGCGAGCCGCTCGACCGGCTCGCAGCGCTTGCCGTCGACCTCGCGGGTGATGACCTGCGGCTGGCCCGCGGTCAGCTCGTAGCCCTCGCGGCGCATCAGCTCGAGGAGGATGACGAGCTGCAACTCGCCGCGGCCCTCGACCTCCCAGGCGTCGGGACGCTCGGTGTCGCGGACCCGGATCGAGACGTTGCCGACCAGCTCGCGATCGAGTCGGTCCTTGATCTGGCGGGCGGTGAGCTTGTCGCCGCCGCGCCCGGCCAGGGGCGAGGTGTTGATGCCCACGATCATCGAGAGCGACGGCTCGTCCACGCTGATCACGGGCAGCGCCTCGGCCCGCTCGGTGGCGGCGAGCGTCTCGCCGATCGTGACGTCGTCGAGGCCGGCGATCGCGATGATCTCGCCCGGGCCCGCCTCGTCCGCCTCGACGCGCTCGAGCGCCTCGGTCACGTACAGCTTCGAGATCGTCGCCCGCTGGTTGCTGCCGTCGGCGCGGCACCACGCCACCGCCTCACCGGCGCGCACGCTGCCGTTGTAGATCCGGCAGATCGCGAGCCGCCCGACGTAGCTGTCGGCGTCGAGGTTGGTCACGTGGGCCTGAAAGGGATGGTCGGGGTCGTGGCCCGGGCCGGGGATGTGGGAGACGATCAGCTCGAGCAGCGGCCGTAGGTCAGTTCCCTCCTCACCCTCGGTGGTCGACGCCCAGCCGTCCCTGGCATTTGTGTAGACGATCGGGAACTCGATCTGGGAGTCGTCGGCATCGAGGTCGAGGAAGAGCTCATAGACCTCGTCGACGACCTCGGCGATCCGTGCATCGGGCCGGTCCACCTTGTTGACCACGAGGATCACCGGCAGCCGGGCCTCGAGCGCCTTGCGCAGTACGAACCGGGTCTGCGGGAGCGGTCCCTCCGAGGAGTCGACGAGCAGCAACACCCCGTCGACCATGGTCAGCCCGCGCTCGACCTCGCCGCCGAAGTCCGCGTGGCCGGGGGTGTCGACGATGTTGAGCTTGACGCCCTCATGGACCAGCGACGTGTTCTTGGCGAGGATCGTGATCCCCTTCTCGCGCTCGAGGTCCATCGAGTCCATCACGCGCTCGGCGACGTCCTGGTTGGCGCGGAAGGCGCCCGACTGATGCAGCATCGCGTCGACCAGAGTCGTCTTGCCGTGGTCGACGTGGGCGACGATCGCGAGGTTGCGAAGATCGTCGCGGCGGGTCGGGCTGCTCGCGGGCGGATTCATCAGGGCGCGGGATGGTAGGGACCGGGCCGCCTGGTCCCTACCGCGCCCACCAGGGCTGGCGGGTCAGCCCTTCTTCAACGAGAAGGTCGACTCCGCGAACTTGTTGCCGGCGGGATCGAAGATGTCGACATCTGCGCTGACGCTCTTCTTGGTCATCTTGCCCTTGTACTTGTAGCTGAGGTCGACGTCCGGACAGGGCGAGACGCCCTTGCCGGAGATCTTCTTCTTTTTCGCCTTGTACTTGAGCTTCACGATCCCCTGGCCGTTGTTGTACTTGACGTTGAAGCCCTTCTTGTTCCAGGTGTTCGGGCCCTTGCCCTTCTTCATCACCCGTTCGCGCGGATCGGGGTCATCGCAGCCGAACGCATTGCCGCCGAGGTCGAACACGCCGATGAACTTCTTCTTGCCCTTGGTCGAGAGCGTCATCGTCGCCGTGCCCTTGGTGCGGAAGGTCAGGTTCCTCCACTGACCCTTCCAGTCGCCCGTGAACTTCTTCGGCTTGAACTTCTTCGCCTTTTTGCCGCTCGACGCCACGTCGCTGGATGCCGTCGTCGCCAGGGTCGCCCCGGCCAGCGCCACGATCAAGCCGATCGCGATCGTCCCTGCAATTACCCGTCTCTTCATGTCGCGATCTCCCGCTTTCGTTGCTGACTGCCCGGGCAGCATACGCTGGAGCGGTGACAAGTTCCCGCAGGGGCACCGAGCGGCTCGTCGTCGCTGCTTTTTTGGGCAACGCCCTGTTCGCCGGAGGGAACGCGGTGGGGATCCGCTTCAGCAATCGGGAGCTTGATCCCCTGTGGGGATCCGGGCTGCGCTTTGCGCTCACGGCCCTCATCTTCGCCGCGCTGGTCGCGGGCATGCGACTCGCGTTCCCCCGGGGCCGCGCGCTGGTCGGTGGCCTCCTCTACGGCGTCTTCAACTTCGCGGGAGCATCCGGCCTCGCGTACCTCGCGTTCGTCGAGATCCAGGCCGGCCTCGGGCAGACGATCCTCGCGTTGGTCCCCCTCTTCACCCTGCTGCTCGCGGTCGGTTGGCGGCAGGAGCGCTTCACGGCGGCGGCCGCGATCGGAACCGCTCTGGCACTTGTCGGCGTTGCGCTGATGGCAAGAGCGCCGATCGGCGAGTCGGTCTCGCCGCTGGCCTTTGCGGCGGCCCTGGGAAGCGCCCTCTGCTTTGCCCAGGCGGCCGTCCTGATCCGCCGGTTCCCGAGTGTCCACCCGGTGACGATGAACGGCATCGGGTCGGCTGTGGGGGCGGTGATCCTGATCGCCGGCTCGTTCGTCGTCGGCGAGTCGGCGGCGCTACCGGGGGACGCCGAGACGTGGGCCGCCCTCGCCTACCTCGTCGCGGTCGGCTCGGTCCTCGTCTTCCTGCTCTACCTGTACGTGCTCGGCAGCTGGGACGCATCGCGCGCCGCCTACGTCTTCGTCCTGATTCCGTTCGTCGCCGTCATCGCCTCGGCTTGGCTCGATGACGAGCAGATCAGGCTCAGCCTTGTGTTCGGTGGCGCCCTCGTGCTCGGGGGCGTCTACGTCGGCGCGCTGCGACCGTCGCGGATTGCCCGTACGCGGATCAGCCGGTGACGGGGGCCGCCGGAGCGGCGGGTGCGGCGGGGGCGCCGCCGAGATCGAAGTACATGACGCTGACCGCGATCGCCCAGATCGGGGCGGTGATCGCGCCGGCGATGATGCTGGCGACGACGAGGCCGCCGACGCCGATCGCGCCGCCGATCGCGCCGAGCACCGCGCCGATCACGATCAGGATGAGTAGGACGACGACCAGCGTCGCGAACACCGACCAGGCATCGCCGCGAACCAGGTCCCAGCTGCGCTTGAAGGCCGCGAAGGGGCCGATGCCCTCGACCACGATCGCGGGGGCGCCGACGCACCAGAAGGTGAGGAGGATCAGGCCCGGAATGATCAGCAGCACAAATCCGATCGCGACGCCAATGCCGAAGAGGATCCCGAAGGCGATCAGGGGCAGGATCGCGGGCATCGCGGAGGAGATGAGATCGCCGACGGACTGGTCCCGGCGGCCGTCGCGAGCGTCGCTGACGAGGTTGACCACGAAGCCCGTGTAGAGCGCCTGCCCGGCGAACCGGACGGCGGCCGCGAGCAGCAGGAGGACGGCGCCGCCCTCGTCCTGCAGGATGCCGGCGACGAGGCCCACGACCACGAAGATCGCGAGCGCGCTGCCGATCAGCGCCACCGCGTTCTGTCCGTAGATCGAGAACGTCTCGTTGATGACGTCGCCGACGCTGAGCTTCTTACCCTGGGGACTCTGAGCTGCTTCCATGCCCGCGACTCTACTCCGGCCCGCGGCGTCTCGCCGCCCGGTCTGGCATGAGGAGGCCGGCGCGGCCCTACGAGCGGAGGGGGAGGGATTCGAACCCCCGGACCGGCGAAACCGGTCAACGGTTTTCAAGACCGCCGCAATCGACCACTCTGCCACCCCTCCGGGCCCCTGAGATTAGTGCGGCCCGGCCGGGGTAGTCTGCCGGGCGTGAGCGATGTCGACGAGGAGCCGGACCGCCGCGTCTGGCGCAACTGGGCCCGGGAGCAGGTCTGCCACCCGCTCGCGATCGTGCGCCCACGGACCCGCGAGGGGCTGGTCCGGGCGATCATCGAGGCGGGGGAGCAGGGTCGGCGGGTCAAGGTGGCCGGCTCCGGCCACTCGTTCACCGACGCGGCCGTCACGGACGGCACGATGCTGCGGATCGAGGCGCTCGATCGCATGCTCGACCACGATCCATCCTCAGGGCTGGTCAGGGTCGAGGCGGGGGCCGTGCTCGGAGGGCTGAACCGCAAGCTGGACGACCTCGGCGTTGCCTTCGAGAATCTCGGCGACATCGACAAGCAGACCCTGGCGGGCTCGATCTCTACCGGCACGCACGGCACCGGGATCCGGTTCCAGAACGTCTCCGCTCAGATCGAGTCGCTGGAGCTGATCTGCGCCGACGGCAGCACCAGGGTCCTGAGCGAGCGCGACGACCCCACGGCGTTCCGCGCCGCGCGCGTCGGGGTCGGCGCCCTCGGCGTCGTCTACGCGGCGACGATCCGCACGGTTCCCGCCTACACGATCAATCGCACCGACGAGCCCCGGCCCCTGGCCGAGACCCTCGCGAATCTGGACGAGACCGTCGACCGGCTCGACCACTTCGAGTTCTATGTCTTCCCGCACACGGACACCGCGCTCTGCCGTGAGAGCACGCGTACCGATGAGCCCCCGCAGCCGCCGAATCCGGCGGTCACCTACGTGCGCGAGGTGATGCTCGAGAACTGGGCCAGCGGGGCCTTCGCGACGGTCTCCCGCAACGTCCCCTCGCTCGGCCCG
>Ga0102946_1000424_pt1 | contig 14784 bp, 11 predicted proteins | sample SalPon2A_A_D1_MG_FD_78209 | JGI IMG/M metagenome (GOLD analysis project Ga0102946, IMG submission 78209) | Soil microbial communities from South San Francisco under conditions of wetland restoration - Salt Pond MetaG R2A_A_D1_MG | ecosystem: Environmental > Terrestrial > Soil > Wetlands | place... | reverse complement strand
ATGCGTCCAGTCGAGGCTCCAGGTGAGGGTTTTGCTTGCCTTGCCGGAAAAGCTCAGGCCAAAAGTGCTGGTTCGATCATCTGTGTAGCCTGACCAGGGTGTTTGCACGCCTTGCTCGAAGCCAGACAGAATTGAGGAAATATCATCCCGCGACGCGTAGACCGCAAGGCTGATGCCACGCCCCAGCGACATGCCGGCATCAATGCTGAAATTCTCTTCTTCACTTTGCTGCAATCCGACCCTGCTTTCCGAGTAATCTGCCTGTGTCCTGGACCAGGACAGGTTGACGGACCAGGCTGCGCTGGGAAACAGGTTCAGCTCAATGATTGCGCGGTCACTGTCACGATTCGCATAGTTGAATTTCCTCATCAGCGGGTTTTCGATCAGGCCGGTTTCATCCACCTGCTGATAGGGGGAGGCATCGCGATTCGCCGTTTCCAGTCTCAGGCGTAATTGGCCGGCTGACCACTGGTTGAAATATACCTCGCCCCAGTACAGACGCTCGTCGGTTTTTCGCACGCTTTGCAGGGTTCGCTCGTAGTTTTCCTGGGTCGCGCCGGCCCGCAGGGTGACCGGCCTCGTGGCGCGGTAATTCAGTTCAAGCCGATATTGCGCACGTTCGAAGTTGTAGGGCCGGTTGCTGCGTTCACCCCCCGGGATGAAATCGGTGAGGATGATGGTCCAGATATCTACCGGGCTGTGGTTCTCGCGCTGGTCGAATTTCACGTTCGCCGACAGGTCCAGCCTTGAGGCCAGCCGCGCGAACAGGCTGCCTGCGATGTTCAGCACCCCGGTGTCTATTCGAAGATCGGCGGAATCGCGTGGCAGGTTCAATTGCTGGTATTCAGGGTTGATGGTATAGGGCAGCAAAGGGTCGTTCTGACGCATACGGCCAAGGGAGGCGCGGCCGCTTAGACGCACCCCTGGCCGTGGCGCGAAAGCGCCTTGCAGGGTGAATTGGTAGAACTCATTGTCAGGTGGCAGGGAAGCCCTCAACAGATTGAATTCGGGTGCCGAACTGAACGGGTTTTCCCAGGTGATGGATGTTGCGCCATTGTCGAACCACGAACCGGCAAAGCCGAATCGGACTCGGGCTTTTTGCGTGCTGTACTGCAAGCCCAGGTCCAGCCGGTCGGTGCGGTAGACTACGGGCACCGGAAACTGGCTGGTATTGATCGTAAACAAACCGGCGCCAAACGGCCGGCTACCGTCTTTGGTCTCGTGTGTAACGTCCATGTCAGCCTTCCAGCGGGAAGCCAGCTTCCAGCTCAGGCCGCCTTCCAGCGTTTTGCGCAGGGTTTCAAGTGAAGTGGGCGTCAGTGAGCTTTCAAGTGAGCTCATTCCATCCGTGGTGGGCGCCTTTTGCCAGTTGTCCGGCAATCCCAGGTGGCCGGTACCCGTGCCCGTATACACGGTTGCCGTGCCGTAACCACGGTAACGGGGGATCTCCCGATACGACAACCGAAGCTGGTAGCGCCCGCGTGTGCCGCCGCGTGTAGTGATTGAGCGACTGTCGAGGCCCAGGCGGTCGATATAGATGTCAACGTACCGATCCGCATCATCCCGGAAGTGCGCTTCGCCGTTGACTGCAGCAAATGCGCCTTTCTCATCAAGTCCGCGATAGTCTGCATAGCGATTGGAAGATCCATTGACGTATCCCGGTCCGACGTCAAGAGTTCCAGACCAACCGTCACGGAAAGGGCACAGTGTGCACAACCAGCGGCTCGTGTCCGGCGGTTCAACGGAATCCCACGGGCTTGATGCTTCAATGCGAAAGGGATACGTGCTGAACAGCAGGACAAAAAGTAATGCCGTTGGCACAGAAACAAGCCATTTCTCATGTTGCGGCCTGGTCAACATCACGGTCAGCGGTGCAAGGTCGCGCCGGAGGGGTGGTTGGAGCCATGCACCTGGGAATGGCAATTCAGGCAGGCGCGGCTGAGCAAAAAGCGGTTGCTGAAGTTGTTGCCAATGTCGTCAACACCATAGGCCACGTCCGGGTGCCCCGCGGCGGAATGGCATTGCTGGCAGAGCAGGGGCGGAAGCTTGGTCAGCAATTCCTGGTGGTTGCTGCCGTGTGGCCGATGGCACAAGGCGCAATTTTCGCTGGCTGGCGCATGTTCCCAAAGGAAGGGGCCGCGTTTTTCGGCGTGGCAGGTGTAGCAGGTTTCGTTGACGCTGGATTCCTGCAACAGGAAATCGTTGGAGCCGTTGTGCGGGTCGTGGCAACTGCTGCAACTCATTTCGCCAAACCGCAGGGGGTGGCTGCTGGCTTTGAAGGTGTCGGCACGGCGCTTTTCATGGCACGTAAAACAGGCTTCCTGCTGAGCGAGGGAGTCAAACACCCGGTCCCGTGGCCGATGCACCTGGTGGCAGGATGCGCAGCTGACCCCGGAGGCCTCGTGCCGGCTGCCAAACCAGCCAAGCCGCCCGTGGTTCTCATGGCAGCCAATACAGACTTTGTTTTGTTGCCCCGCGGAGTTGGGTGATTTCATCCCAAACACCAGGGCTGGTTCAACAAACTCACCATGACGCTCGGCCCGGGCATGCGCTTCGCTGGGCCCATGACAGGTTTCGCATTGCAACTGCGCAAAGGGAGCGTCTGCATCCAGTCGGGCTGCATGGGGCGTGTCGAAAATCGGGGTGGCCGGGAATTCCGACGATTCTCCATGGCACAGAAGGCAGGAATCGGCACCGCTGCGAGTAAACTCCTCGGCGTGTGATTCAATACTTGCGTAAGGTGCCAGGCAGTACACCACGAAGACAAATAACAGAATTCTGGACCGGCTAATCATGGCTGGCATAGAAATTCAGCAGGGCTTCGATCTCTTCGTCGTCAAGGGTAGCGATCGCATCATTCATCACTTTCGGGCCCTTGCGTTGCCCGTTGCGGATCTGGTCAAGGGCCGTCCGCAGATAGGGTGTGCGCTGTCCCGCCAGGATGGGGGCTACGCCGTGGCCGTTTCGTCCGCCTTCTGAATGGCAGGTTTCGCAGCCTTTGCGTTGATGAAGCCCAGCACCGATAGCTGCCCGGGCGGCATCAAAGGGTTGATCGGCCGGAAGGAACGCCTGCTGTTCCAGCGCATTGCCGAGGACTTCTTTCTCATCGTCACTCAAGGTTTTGGCAAGGTCACACATCACGGTGCATGGCCGCTCATCGCGGGAAAAAAGGATGAGCGCGTCTTCGATGGTGGTGAATGGCTGGCCCGCAATGATGGGGATTTCTGGGCCCAACGGCGGTTCGGTCGAGTTGTGACAGGCTTTGCAGGTTTGCAACAGCGCTTCGGCATTGGCCGACCTTCCCTCCGCAGACACCAGGCAGAGGCCAGTGAACAGAGCCACGAACCACACACTCTGTGCCCCTTGCTTGTCCACTTTACGAATCGCCAGCCCGGTGCACGTCCATGTGCGTGCCAGTGTGGATGTCCGGGTCCCTGTGTTCGATGGGGCTCTACCGCGCCACTGCCTGTGCTTCGCAGAAGGGCACGTTGTCAACGGCAATCCGTTCAATCGGAATGTCACCGCTGATGTTGGCGGCCGTGAGTTCGTAGTGAATCATTCCCTCGTTACAGCCAGTGAAATCCACTTCCAGTGTTCCATCCGGGCCTTGCGTCACCGCCGGTGTGGCCGAATCGAAGGTGCCACCCTGGGTCAACTCCACGTCGAGCAGGGCGGAGTCACCACTGTAGGGCCCAAAAGCGGTCAACCAACGATGTCCGGGTTCTCCGAGAATGGCTTCTACATTGGCCGGCGGCCGCTGCGTTTCGAATGTGAACCAGGCGACAAACATCATCTGAATATCCGGAAAAACGGTAATGAAGAAGCCCTGACCAGGCGTTAAGGGGTTGAACCATGCGTCGTTAAGGCCTTCATTGATCAGGAAGTCATCACCGCCACCGGATGGCACTACGGTAATCGCCACGTTGTCGACGCCTGTGTTGTTGGCGTTGTTCTCGTCGTCGATATCAATGATCGCACCGATGAAATAGTTATCCGGCGTGAGCATTTCAGGCACGTTTACCTGCACATTGAAAGTATCCTGTGCGCCTCCGGCCAGAGCACCGCGATTGGCTGAACCGATAAACGTATCGGCCGCGTTTACCTGGGTATTGGTGGACGCGTATAGGTTCACCGTATATGAGTCGGAGCCCATGTCGCCAAAATTCCGGATGCTTACACCGATCGAAAGATCTTCTCCCTGCTCGAAAGTGCCGGAGGGCGCGTTGACCGTCTGAACCGCCAGATCGACCACCGGATCAGGAACGTCGGCCTGGATGGTGATAGTGCCGTTATCGGCATCCGTGTTATTGCCGGTGTTAGCGTCATTGAGGTCAATGATGGCGCCAATGAAATAGGTCCCATCAGGAATATTGTTCGGGAATGTACCGCTGGCAGTGTAATTGTTGGTAGCGCCGGCAGCCAGTGCGCCGAGCGCGTCCGTGCCAAGCTCTGTATCACTGCCGTTAATGGTGCTGTTGGTCGAAGCATAGTAGGTAATGCTGGCTGCCGGTGATGTTTCACCGCCAACATTCTGAATGGAAATGCCGATCGATATGTTGTCACCAGGCGCATAGGTTCCCGGAGTCGCGTCAACGGAAAGCAGCGACAAATCGGCTGGCTGCGGTGCAACCCCCTGGACGGTAATCGTGCCTTGCATACTCCCGGCGTGAATGGTGCAGCGGTAGTTCACCGTGCCCGCACTGTTGAACGTTTGGCTAAACGTGAAGCTGCTGGAAGTTTGCGATGCAAAACTCCCCCCGTTGTCGGTGACATTATGGTTGTTGCCGCCGGCCGCGTTAACCCAGCGCACGGTGTCGCCTACCTGGATAGTCAGGCTTGACGGACTGAAGAAATTGTCACCGACCGTGACTTCATGGGTGACCTGGGCCGCCAGTGGTGAGCTGATGACGAGCAGCAGAACCCATATTGCTCGTCGGACTACGCTGGCTGGTGTGTGAAATGTGTTCATGACGGCTCCTTGAATTCAATTGCCTAGCAGGCCTTCGCACACCGGCACATTGTCCACAGCGATTCGCTCGATGGGAATCTGGCCACTGACGCCGGCTGAGGTGATGTCATAGCTGATCATCCCGGCATTGCAACCGCTGAACAGCACGTCGATGGTGCCGTCTGCGCTTTGCACCACCATGGGTTCGGCCGAGTTGAAAATGCCGCCCTGGGTCAGTTCGACTTCCAGCGTGGCGATGTCACCGGAATAGGGTCCGAACGCCGTTAACCAGCGGTGTCCGGGCTCCCCAAGGATGGCTTGTACACCGGCGCCCGGCCGCGTTGTGTCATAGGTGAACCACGCCAGGAACATCATCTGGATGTCTGGGAAAACAGTAATGAAAAAGCCCTGGCCAAGAGTGTCGGGGTTGAACCAGGAATCATTCAATCCGGCATTGATGGAGAACATGCCGCCAGCCTCAACCATGATCCGCCCGTTCATATTGGAGTTGATGTCCAGCCCGGGAGCGCTGTGCACAGTGCAGTGGTACAGCACTTCTCCGGCATCGTCGAAAACCAGCTCGTAGGTGAAGGAAGCCCCGAGTGGAGATGCAAAGCTGAAGTCGTCGGCGGTCACGTCATGCGGATTACCGCCTGCTGCATTCTCCCAGCGCACGGTATCGCCGGCCTGGATAGTCAGGTCATTGGGACTGAAAAAGTCATCACCCACGGTAACAATGTGCGTTTCAGCCAGCGCAATTGCAGGCATGAGTAAGAGTCCGGCAGTGAGCAGAACCTTGGCTGTGGAAAGATTATTAGGTAAGGGCATTGGGGCAGTAAGCATGGTCCATCTCCTGAAAGTGGAGCAGACCAGAATCTGCCTGGGTCAGTCGAACACGCCATTAAAACAGCAGCGGCTGATCTGCCATTCCATGCTAAGCAAACGGATTGAAAAGCCGGTGAATTCCTCATGAAAAGGAATTAAATATTCAATGAACAGAAAATTACAGGTGGCCCTGGACGGATTTACACATTCTGGTCGAGGATTTTTCGCACCTCGCCAGTCAGCGCATCAGGTGTGAAAGGTTTCTGCAGGAAATTTACGCCCTCCGGCAGAATTCCCCCTTCATCGATGACACCGTCGGTATAACCCGACATGAACAAGGTCCTGACTGTGGGATTGGCCTGCACAATCTTTTCATTCAACTCACGCCCATTCATCACCGGCATGATGACATCGGTCAGTAGCAGATCGATTTGTTCGTTGTTGTTATCAAAGAGTTCAAGCGCCTCGGCCGGTCCGGTGGCTTCAAGCACCGTGTAACCGCTCAAACCCAGCAGCTTGCAAATAATCTTACGCACGTCCGGCTCATCCTCAACCACAAGAATGGTTTCTGAGCCCGCGGAACTGACGGATTCATCCGTTTCCGCGGTTTCTTCAATTGCCTGCCTCACCGGTGGAAGGTAGATTTTGATGGTAGTGCCTTTGCCGGGCCGGCTTTCCACGCGTATGTGGCCGCCGCAGAGTTTAACAATGCCATGCACCGTTGAAAGTCCGAGCCCGGTGCCCTTACCCTTTTCCTTGGTGGAAAAAAACGGTTCAAACATCCGTGCCTGCGTGGCCTCATCGATGCCACTTCCTGTGTCGGTCACGGAGATAAGGACGTGGGGTGCGTTCAGGAAATCGGCATTGGCGGTTTCAATGCGGATTTTTCCGTTGGTTTCGATGGCATCGCGGCTATTAAGCGTGAGATTCAATAACACCTGCTCGATCTGGGTGGGGTCAACCAGCACAGGCTGCAGGACCGGATCCAGCTGCGTACTGAGTTCGATGGACTCACCGATAACGCGATGCAGGATTTTCTCAAGCTCACTCACCAGTTCGTTGAGGTTGATGACCGTTGGCCGGAAAATCTGCTTACGGCTCAGCGCCAGTAGTTGCCGTGTCAGCAAAGAAGCGCTCTTGCTGGCTTTCTGAACCTCCTCTATGCAGGATCGGGCCTCGTGGTTGCCGTCCAGGCTGCGCAGAGCCAACTCGGAGAATCCCGAAACCACCATGAGAATGTTGTTGAAATCATGGGCCACACCGCCGGCCAGTAATCCGATGGCTTCCATTTTTTGTGACTGGCGCAGTTCTTCCTCTTTCAGGTTCAAGGCCTGTACACCTTCCTGCAGGTCATGGTGGGCTGACCTCAGCGCCTTGTCCCGCATTTCTATCGTGGCCAGCATGTTGTTGAAGCCATCAATCAGCAAGTCAAGTTCGTTGTTGCTTTGCGATTCCGGTGGCTTGGTGACTTTGCCGCTCCCGCTCGTCGCCCCGCGCGGGAAACGCACCGAGTAGTCACCACTGTCAGCCACTCGCCGCATGAACGCGACAAATCGATCCAGGGGTCGCAAACTGGCACGGGCCAAAACCCAGGTAAGAATGGCGCACAGTAGAATGGCCGCCAGGGCCTGTGTTGCCAGCGTTTTTTTCAACCTGGAATACGGTTGATCCAAAGCCTGGGTGAGTGAGCGAAGGAGAAACAGTCTGACCGGCTCTCCGGAGTCAGCCAGCCCAAGTGGAATCGCGGTGACCAGATAGTCTTCGCCCGCGAGTTCGATGGTTTTGTCCGTTCCGCTGGTCGCCATATTCAGCTGCAACAGCAAGCGGCTGTTGTCTTCACCGAGCGGAGCATGGGAAAGAGTGGATGCAATGGTCTGACCGCCTACAGTGACCAGGGTCTCACCACCAAAAAACGCCCGGAGGTTGGGCAGAAAACTACTGTCGATGCGGTCACCCAGTGTGAGCGAACCGATGACGAAGCCCTGCATCTCAATTGGCAGGCTGCCAACAAAGTAGTGTTGCCCTTGCAACTTGATCACACCAGAATTGCGTTCGCCAACGGGCTGCGCCGGATTGAGGGCCTGCTCCAGCACCGCCAGTTTGGAAAGGTCTTTACCGGCCTTCGGCAATGTTTCAGCAGGGCCGTTGGAGGCCAGAACTATCCCCGACTCGTTGGTTACGATGAGCAAATCCTGACGCAGGCCCACCCAGATTTTGTCCAGTTCATTTTGCACGGTGGCGAGCAATTCGGCTCGCATGTCCGAAGTCATGCTCCGTTCGAGCCGGTAGGTTTCCATGGCCGCACGCAGGGTAGGGTTGTTGGTGATCTGGGACGAAACCCACAGCAATTGCGCCAGGCTGTCCTGCTGTATGTTTTGCACCTGGTTTTCGCTGCGGTTAAGCAGGTCTTCAAGCAATTGATGGGTTTCTCGCCTGATCTCGATACTGAGGCTGATGAATGCGGCCGTGATCACGAAGCTGGTTAAGGCGATATTGAGCAATATGGCCTTGGTGCTAAGGCGCATTGAACTCACCGCACACCCCCGAACCATGACCTAACGTCAAAATGGTACGAAAGCTGCAAACCAATCGAGTGGCCGCCCGGGTAATACGCACCTGGCGCGTATTGCCCACTCCACCGGTCGTATTCGTAAGCCAGCTTTAGCTGCGTATTGGCCGAGAAGCGGTAACCCACACCCACCTCGAAGTCATGATTGATGGCGTATGGCGCCGGCCCTTGCGGGTAGGGCCGATAGGAACGGCCGGGGTAGCCAAATTTCTGATACCGCAAGGCGCTGTAAAAGCGCGGTGTCCAGGTGTATTGCAGCTCGAGGAAGATTTCTGTGAAGTCGGCGCTGTCGTTGTAAAACGGGACATCGTAGCTGGAAAAAACCACTTCGCCGGTGAATTCGAGGTAGCCACGGCTGAACTCCACTTCGAGAGCCCATAACTCCTGGTCAAAATCCTTCCAGTCAGCTCCGCCCGGCAGATATATCTCCTGATGCCTGTTCAGGTAGGGTCCCTTCGTGTAGGCCAGCCCGAAACGCAAGCCAATCATGGGCGTGACGCCAATGCCGAGATCCGGTCGAAAAGCCGAAGAGGGATCTGACGGCAGATATTCGGGGTAAATGGCCGGCAGGTCGACCATTGCTGCACGGAAGTCGAACCATCCGGACGATCCGGCCGCCTGGATGCCCAGCGGATAAGGGGCGTAGAGCAGGTTTGGTTCGCTAACCAGGGGGTTCTGGGTTGAAAGGCGACGGTCCGTGGCAACAGCAATAGGGGGTAGTATTTTCCCGGCCTCGATGTAATAAAACGGTTCGGTGTTGCTCGAATAGCGTAAGGCCAGTTGGGTCAATTCGGAATCGGTTTCCCGATATCCATACTGATCCTGCGATTCGACTTCCACCATACCGTACAGCTGGAAGTTTGAGTTCATTTGCCAGGCCGACCAGACTTGCAGGCGTCCCAGGAAAGAAACATCACCGTTGTTTCGGGACAGCAAATAAGAGTCGTCATCGGTTTTGTAGAGTTCCGCGTCGATAATTCCTTCAATAAGAAACTTTTCCTGGGCTTCAACGCGTGGGCTTCCCGCCAGGGCGAGTAGAACGATCAGCCAGAATATCAACAAGTGGTTTAGCATTCTTCTGGCCTTATGACTACTCATCCTCAATGGGTATGACAACATTCAGCTCGACAGACTCGCCCGCGATGACCGTGACCTGCTGTTCCGTCGGCTCGCTGCGTTCGTGCCAGCCCACCAGCGTATAGGTTCCCTCCGGTATACCGTCGATGACGTACTTACCTTCGGCATTGGGCACCGTAAAGAAAGGGTTGTCGAGCACCAGGATGGTGGCGCTCATGTCGGAATGCAGGTGACAAAAAACCGGCACGATGCCTGGTTCTTCGAAGGTGACAGAACGGGAATCACCCTGCGGATATCGCCCCAGGTCGAATGTGCGGGTTCCGGAAAGGGAAAAAACATTATGGAAAATCGGATCCTGGTTGGGAAACTCGACGGTACTGCCTTGAACGATGGGCAGGATGTGCGGGATGAACGTTTCGCCAAGCTGTATGATCTCAATCGGTTCGCTGTGCGCAGCTTCAATTCCTGTCGGCGCGGCGTTTTGCAGGTAAACCACAACATTTCTGCGTTCGTCATCGCCAATTTCATCGGCGCTGGGCGGTGGTTGTGGTTTAAAGCCCGGATACAGCCGAAAACGCATGCGCTGCGAGGTCAATTTCCGCGTTATGGTCACCTGGCCGTAGATGCTGCCGGTGTTTTCCGGAGACTGTGCTACTGCCTGACTCAGTGGAACAAGAGAGCCGAAAATAGCCAGGATGCCTAAGGCCAGGATCAAGGCTGTACCAAGGCGCACAGCAGCAGCTTGAACTTTTACAACCGAGTCTTGGGAGCCGCAGGCGACCCGCCGACCCTGGTTGGGTGAGTGAGGAAAGCGAGACTCCTTGTTTAAGAGTAATTCCACAAACCGTCATTCCGGATGACATGGAATATTCAAGATACATGGGTTCCGGTATGAAACCTACCCGGAGTTTAATCAGCAAATAAAATTTCGATGAAGACAGATTAAATTTTTGATTAAGAAGATCTTAATGCGATTTTGATGGAGGTTTAAGAAGCGTTTAAACGGTAACCCAGGCCCCTGACGGTTTCGATAATGCTCTCTTTTGACCCCTGGTCGATCTTCTTGCGCAGCTTGCCGATATACACGTCTACCACATTGGTAAGCGGGTCCATGTTCATGCCCCAGACATTGCTGAGAATCCGCTCGCGGCTGAACAGGGTGCCGGGCTTGCTCATGAGTAATTCGATAATGGCCAGTTCCTTGGCCGTAAGCCGGACATCCTCGCCGTCAACGGAGAAACGCAGTGACTGGCGATCAAACGCCAGGCGGCCAATCCGGAGTACCGGATCCTGTCTGGTGACGTCCTGGCTGCGCCGCATCACGGCTTCCATCCGGAGCAGCAGCTCCTCGAATGAAAAGGGTTTGGTCATGTAGTCGTCGGCGCCCATGCGCAAGCCCTCAACGATGTCGTGCTGGCTATCCATGCCGGTGAGTATGATGATCGGGGTTTTCAGACCTTTCATTCGCAATTGCTGACACACCTCATGCCCGTGCAGGCGGGGCAGGACAAGGTCCAGCAGAAGGAGATCAAAGTCTCCATCAATAGCCAGCGAAAGGCCCGATTCGCCATCATTGGCAACCACGCAGAAATGGCCTTCCGAGCGCAGTCCGCGCTGCAGAAAATCAGCGATACGGGGTTCGTCTTCTACTATGAGTACTCTCATGAAACTGCAGCCAGATGTCTAGGGAACCTCAGGCTTCCTTATAAAAGAGGCTAACATGAAAGTGTGCTGTGCATCCGCTGCCGGCGTGTCATTCGCTGGATGAAGCTTCTCCAAGCTGGTCATCACGCGTTGCTTTGAACTCTGTTCCCTCTTTCCAGTGAGGCCAATCGTCGCTGTTTGCAACATCCAGTCCGGTGAGGAAGTACATCTCCATGTCTTCCATCGCGCCGCTGACCACCCAGCTCAGGTCGTATTCGTCTGAAACGCGGTGGTAATGGTCGTTGGTGTACTCATTGGCCTTTTCCATACCGTAAGCCACGCCTTTCTCCCGATCGTCATAGCCGCCAGATGGGTAAATCATCGGAACGCCTTCCTTGGCCAGTTCAAAGTGGTCGGAGCGGTAGTAATACCCTTTTTCCGCCTCTCGATCAGCAGCCAATACGCGCTCCTGCGCGGCGGCAGCCTTGGCCAGGTAGTCGTCGAGGTCGCTCATGCCCAGGCCGACGACCGTGATATCACGGGTCGCGCCAAAGTTATTCATGCCGTCCATGTTCAGGCCGCCTACGGTGTTTTCCAGCGGAAACAGCGGGTGGGCTGCGTAGTACAGGGAGCCCAGCAAGCCCTGTTCCTCAGCTGTAAGGGCGAGAAACAGCACACTGCGCCGGGGCGCTTCCGGCAAGGTGGCGTAGGCGCGGGCAATTTCCATCAGCGCAGCGGTTCCGCTGGCGTTGTCCAGCGCGCCGTTGTAGATCTGGTCGCCCTCCAGTTTCGGGTCGGTGCCAAGGTGATCCCAGTGAGCCATGTAGATAAAAACTTCATCCGGTGCTTCGCTGCCTTTGAGGATCGCAGCCACGTTTTTCGAATCTACAAACTCAATCTCGTTGACCAGTTCGGTGCTGGCCGTCAGGGGCATCTGCACTGCGGTGAATCCCGCTTGCTGCGCCTGCTGGTACATCTCGTCAAGGTCCAGCCCCGCCATGGAGAACAGCCGTTCCGCGGCTTCACGCGTCAGCCAGGCTTCCATTTCGCTCAGCCCGTCGCCCTCGCGGGGCAGCACCATGTCGAATTGCGGACCGGTCCAGCTGTTCGTCACCGTCGACCAGCCATAGGCGGCGGGCAAGGTGTCATGAACTATGATCGCGCCAACCGCCCCTTGTTTCGCTGCCTCGCCGAACTTGTAGTCCCAGCGGCCGTAATAGGTCATGGCATTGCCGTTGAACAGATCGGGGTCCTGGGTGGCGTAGCCCGGATCGTTGACCAGCATGATCACCGTTTTACCGCTTACATCAATACCGGCGTAATCGTTCCAGCCACGTTCCGGAGCGTTGATGCCGTACCCGACAAACACCAGCTCTGAATTTTCAAGACGGGTAGCCGGCACTTGCTTGCGGGTCCACATGACCTGGTCCTCCGTGTACGTGAAAGCCAGTTCGTCACCGGAGTCGCTTCGAATCAGCAGCTCGGGATTGTTCTGCAATTCTACCCAGGCCAGCGGAACCTCCTGGGTATAGCTGTCGCCGTTGCCCGGTTCCAGGCCAATTTCCTCAAAGAAACCCACCAGGTAGTCCACCGTCAACTCTTCTCCGGGTGAGCCGGGCGCACGGCCGCCGAACTCATCGGACGCAAGGATTTCGATGTGGCGCCGGTATGAAGCCTCAGTCATCGCCTCGACACCGGTGGCAATCGGGTCAGCGGACCCGGTTCCAGCGGAAGAGGTATCTTGCTTGACGGGCTGGGACGAATCGGGGGACTGGTCTATGGGCTCTTCTTTGCTGCAGGCGCTGAGCAGGACAATGGCCAGGACAGTACTCAGTGAACCGAGTTTCAAAGAAGATTGAAATGTAAGGCGTAATGACATAGTTGTTCCGGTTTCTCATCGGTGGGAGTTGGGATGGGGAGTATAGCTGAAAGATTTCGTCTTGCTGTTGACGCTTGGCATTTAATTTTCTGTCTGACATTCCAATCGATATATACGCCTGCTGTTGTGGTAAAAAAGCTTTTCCAGCAGGCGATCCTGTCCTTTGAACAGGCGCTGATAGAGGTCGATTCCGTCTTTGTAGACATCTCCTGAATACCCGTTTGGCCAATTGCTGCCGAACACGATTCGGTCTTCCCCGAATGTTTCCAGCAAAAATTCAAGCACGGGTCGATAGTAATCAGGGTTTTCAGGTGGCGGTGACGCGTAGGTGAATTCGCGCAAGGCAGTCAGTTTGCAATAGGTGTTGGGCAACGTTGCGAACCGCATAATCTGCTGAGCCCACCTTTCTTCCGGCGCTTTGCCATCGATCAGGGGATGGCCCAGGTGCGTCAGGCCGCAGGGGACGTTTGAGAGCGCGCTGGCCAGCTCGATGTAATCGCTCATTTTTTCCGGCGAGGTGGCCCCAAGTTCGAGGCACAGGCTGTGCCTGGAAAGACCCAGCAGGCGGGTTCTCAGCCTGGAGCAGTTCAGATCAAATAGCTTTATTGGCCGCAGGCGGATTCCACAAAGTTTCGAGTTTTTCGAGCAGGCTTCCAATCTCTTTTCGAATCCCTCTTCTGCAGCTTGCAGGTTGGCCACCACGCCCAGGATGCGTGAATCCTGTTCTGCCAGCTTTAGCAGCCACTGGTCATCAAGCTCCCGGTAACCCGTTTCGATCAGTACTACACCCACAATGCCCTGGGCCGGGGCGAATTGAAAGAGGTCATCGGGACAGGCTCTGGAAGGATATTCACCGTTGTCGGGCGGCCACAAAACCCCTTCGGGACGGGAGCGGTCGTAAAAATGCACATGGCTGTCGATGATGGGTAATCGACGCGCCATGTATCAGAGCTGGGTGAGGCGGTAACGGTCCAGGATTTCGGTCAGTTCTTCGCTGGCCCGTGTGCGGTGCCGGTAATGCTGTTCGCGCGCTTCTCTCCAATCACCCTTGCGAATGGCGTCGAGCACCGCCCTGTGTTCCTGCGTGGAAGCCACCGGGATGGGCCTGAGCCGAAGTGTGACCATGCGGGCCCGATGGCCCTGATCGCGCACCGTTAGGGCCATGTTGATCAGTCGCTGGTTGCCGCACAGTTCAATCAGGCAACGATGGTAGCGCTCATCCGCTTCGGCCCAGGCATCGAGGTCATCATTTTCGAGCGCGCGTTCCATATCGTCCGTGGCTTCCACCATGGGCGCAATTTCCTGATCCGAGGCCGAGCGCCTGGCCAGCAGTTCACTGGCCATGGATTCCAGCGAGGTGAGCACCTCGTAAATCTCCTTCATGTCTGATGCCACCACCGGCACCACGCGAAAACCGCGACGGGGTATCAATTCCACCAGGCCTTCATGCTCCAGGCGGATCAGGGCTTCACGTATGGGTGTGCGGCTGACGCCCAGTTCTTCAGCAATCTCATGTTCAAGCGCCTGGAAGCCCGGGTGATACTCATTGTTCAGTATGCGGCTGCGGATTTCGCAATAAGCCTTGTCGACCAGGGTCTGGCGGGGCTTCATGCGGGCGGTTTGGGGGTTGTTCGCAGCCACTAATCCGGGTGGTTCCAGTTCCAGTGAACAGGTGGAACACCTGGCCAGGGCGATCGGAACACGGCAAGTTGCGTGCCAAGCAGGCAGCCGAGCCAGGCTTCACGCAGGTCCGGGCCAGCAAAAGCGATGCTGGAAATGTTGCGCAGGCGACTGCTTTTAATGGTGCTGAAATGTGAGCTGTCCATGCGGCCATTCTGTAGT
>Ga0102946_1000423_pt1 | contig 14785 bp, 13 predicted proteins | sample SalPon2A_A_D1_MG_FD_78209 | JGI IMG/M metagenome (GOLD analysis project Ga0102946, IMG submission 78209) | Soil microbial communities from South San Francisco under conditions of wetland restoration - Salt Pond MetaG R2A_A_D1_MG | ecosystem: Environmental > Terrestrial > Soil > Wetlands | place... | reverse complement strand
TGCCCGGAGGCGGCATGCCGGGCGGCGGTACGCAGAGCCCCAGTGGTTCCAGCGGCGGCGCTGGCGGTGGTGACGGATCTGGCGAAGTCGGCAATTTTCCCGGCGGCGGTGGTGGTGACGAAGGCTTGCCTCCGCCTCCCAGCGAGCGCGGCGGCGGTGGCGGCGGATCAGAGAGTGGTTCTGCTGGCGCTGGCGCTGAAGCCGGCGGGTCCGCCGGCGGACAGGGCGGTGCAGACGGCGATGGCGACGGTGACAGCGATGGTCAGCCAGGTAGCGATTGCGGTGAAACAGGTGCATTGCCTGGCGGTGTAGGTGGTATGGGCCAGGCCGGCGAGTGCCTCGGTGGTGGCGGTTCAGCATCGGATTCAGAGGAGGCTGCAGCCGCGAGCGCTGCCGGCGGTGGCGGCTCGAGCGGCAGCGGCTCGGCAGAAGGTGCTGACGGCGGTGGCGGTTCAGGCGGCCCAGGCGGTGCTCAGGGCAGCGACGGGAGTGTTGCAGGCACTGGTGGTGCCGGCAGCGCTGGTGACTTTCCGGAAGAGAGCGCCGACGAACGCGCAGCGCGACTCGGCAAGGAACTGGACGAGTCAATTGGCGGCTTCGATGAGGTATTGATGGAAGAACAACAGGAAGTGGCATCCGTTGGCCGTAATACCGAAGGATTTGGTGAAGGCGCTGGCGGTGGCGGCGGCGGGATCAGTCTTGGTCAGCAGTCTGCCGGATCCGGCGGCGGTGTTACCGTGGCAAATTCCAGCATGGAGCGCGAATCTCCGACAGCCGGCATGACCCAGGAAGAAATAGAAGAGCGAACGCCTGACGACGTTGCTGTCATGGTTGACGATGACATAATTGCACGGCAATTGCGCGAGGCCGCGCTCGCCGAGGAAGACCCGGCTTTACGTGATCGTTTGTGGGAAGAATATCGCAAGTATAAAGGACTGTAAGGAGACCACCGTAACGCATGAAGAAGATTACGCTGCTGACAATCCTGTACGTGTTGTTACCGGGATGTTCGGTTAACGAGGTTATTACAGCTGAGGAAACAGAACTGATCGTGGCGGAGGCGCCACCGGCTGAGAACATGCTGCTCGATATTGGCATCATTCAGTTCGCTGAAGGGGTGCCGCAAGACAACGAACCGAGCGACACGCGTATTTTTGAAGAAATACGGGCCGCCGAGTCTCGTTATCTCGCCTATCACCTGAAGAAAACCCTGCAAGGTAGCGGCCACTGGGGTGCTGTCCGGGTGATTCCGTCGAGCAGCGCTTACACTGATGTCATCATCGACGGCAAAATCGTGGAGTCCGACGGTGAATTCGTGAACCTGGAGGTCGGCATTCGAGATGCTCGCGGCGTGCCGTGGTTTAAAAAGTCTTACAGTACCCAGACCGGGGTTTCCTCCTACTCGGTTAACCGTGATCGGCGCCAGGACCCGTACCAGAAAATCTTTAACGATATTGCAAACGATCTGCGCGCCCATGTTGCGCAGATGGATGCCGAAGCGATAACTGACATTCGGCAGGTTTCGGAGCTTCAATTTTTTGCGGACATGTCGCCGGAGGCATATGGCGAGCACCTGGCAACGAATGAAGAAGGCTATACAGCTGCAGTACGTTTGCCTGCAGAAAACGATCCCGGCGTGGACCGCCTGCGCCGAATTCGAGAGCGAGACCGACTCGTGGTGGATACGCTCAACGAGCATTACGCAAATTTCTATTACGGCATTGCGATTCCCTATCACTCCTGGCGCAAGACAGCCCGCGAGGAATCCATCAACTACCGGCAGGTCAAGCGGTCTGCAAATCTGCAAACCCTGATGGGCGCGGTGGTACTGGCGGGTTCGCTGGCCGTTAATACGGACAGCGGTGGCCGGCAGACGCGCAATATCAATCGCAGCCTGCAGGGCATTGGCATTCAGCAGGGCTGGAACTCCCTGTTCGGCGGCATCTCCCGCCGCTCGGAAGCCAATATCCACCTGGAGTCCATCAAAGAGCTCTCGGAGTCTTTCGGTGCAGAGGCTGCACCGATGGTCATATCCGTCGAAGGTCAAGCGCGCCGACTGACCGGTACAGCGGCCGCACAATACGAAAGCTGGCGCCGAATACTGAAGCAGATTTACCAATCTGAGACGGGATTCACTGAGCCGGTCGATGAAACACTTCCGGAACGCGTCCCCGAACCCACGGGATAAGCTGACAGCGTGATGCAGGACCTGCACAAAGGGACGGAAATTGCCGACCGTTACACCCTGGTAGAGCGACTGGGCGCGGGGGCTCAGACAGAAACCTGGCTGGCGACCGACCGGATGACGAAAGCTTCGGTGGCCCTCAAAATATTGCACGGTCCTGCCGAATTTCAGGAACAGCTGCGAGCAGAGTGGCAAACGAGTATTCGCTTGCTGCATCCGCATATCGTGCGGGTCTTCGAGTTTCATGCCGACCCTGGTGCGACGTTTTACAGCATGCAGTTTGTCGATGGCAGCGACTTCTCCGTACTGCATGGCGCATCATTGTCAGACTGTTTGCCGGCGCTGGCGCTGGTCGCCGACGCGTTGCAATACGCGCATGGCAAAGGCGTCGTGCACCGGGATATCAAGTCCAGCAATATTCTGCTCGATCAGAATGGCGCACCGTACCTTACGGATTTTGGCTCAGCAGCGGCAGTAGCCGCCGCTGCGACCGGAGGCTCGCTGATCGCGGCAACGCCGCAAAGTATTGCCGGCGAGCCCGCGCAACCCGCCGACGATGTTTTTGCGCTCGGCGGACTTGCTTATGAACTGGTTTCCGGCCGCTCGCCCTATTCGTCCGAACATACGCGTGACGATATCCTGCACCGTGTCCCCGATACGGTTACCGCCGCATCGGGCGAAACTGTGCCGGCCGCGATTACAGAATTGATTGCAAGCATGCTGCACAAGGAGGTGGCAGCGAGGCCCGATGCAGCGGCTGTTACAGAGGCACTGGCTGCAGCTGGCTATAGCGCTGCGCCCGCTCCCGCGCGGTATGTTGTGAAGAACAGCGCGGTTGCCTCGGAATACATCGAGGCGAGCAGCAGCGTCACGGCGAAAAAGCCAGTAACCGAGGGTCCGGCAGCGGCCGTCGAGCGCTCGTCGGGCATCAGTCCGCGAACACTGGTTCTGGGCCTGGCGGTGCTGGTTGCATTGCTCATTGGCGTTATTTTCGTATTGCCTAATACGGTCACTGTGGACGAAGCCGACAGCGGAGCCGACCAGGAAGCTGATCCCGGGGAGCCGGCCGCTACTTCAGCGGTGGATGGGGAGGCAACGGAATCGACGCCACCGCAACGCGACGAGCGCGTGGTTGCCCGGAGCGAAACGGAGGAAGTTCTGGGCACTTTGCTCTCCATGATGAATACCCTGGAACAGCGCGCCGTGCAGCGCTGGGGAGGCCTTCGATTCAAGCAGGCGCAGGAGATATACGCGGAGGCAGACGCTGCCTACCTGGCACGTGACTATGCGACCGCCAAAGCCAAATACCTGGAAACGATCGAGGTCGTGGAGCCCTTGCTGGACGAGGTTGACCGGGTATTCGAATCAACCTATACCGATGCTCAGGCAGCGCTTGAAGCGGCCAATACAGCCGATGCATTGCGGCTGTTCGAGCTCGCAGTGGCGATCAGCCCGAGCCACGCCGGGGCCCAGGCGGGCTTCGAGCGTGCCAGGAACCTTGATACCGTGCTCACGCTGACCGAACGAGGGCTAACGTTTGAGCGTGATCTGGAGCTGGAGGCAGCGCAGCAGAGTTTCCAGCAGGCGGTTGATATTGATCCCCAGTGGCAACCGGCGCAGGAGGGTCTGCAACGCGTCAGCACCGAGCTCAATGAAATGCAGTTTGACCTGCGCATGACCGAAGGCCTGCTGGCGATATCTGACGGTCATTACGATGCGGCACGCGCTGCATTTCGCATGGCGCAGGCGTTGAAACCTGGGTCGCAAGAGCCGGCCGACGGACTCTTGCAGGTAGAGCAGGAGATTCGCCTCAATCAGATCAGCGGCTATGAACAGCAGGTGTTGCAGCAGGAGGCGGACGAAGACTGGGACGCTGCAATCGAAACCTACGAGAAAATTCTCGAGATCGACGACAGTCTCGTGTTTGCTCGCGAGGGAATGCAAAAAGCGCAACAAATGTCGCAGCTGCATGAACAGCTCGACGGGTATATCGCAGAGCCGAACAGCCTGAGTGCACCGTCAACGATGCAGAAAGCGACGACAATGGTTGTGGACATCACCACGATGAAAAACGTTGGCCCGATACTCGGCGGCAAGCGAGATGAATTGTCACGATTATTGAAACGAGCTGCGACCCCCTTATCGGTGAAGTTGGTGTCGGATAATGCGACGAACGTTTCCGTCTATAAAGTTGGTAAACTCGGTAGCTTCGAAACTCACGAATTGAGTTTGCGCCCGGGCAAATATGTTGCAGTTGGTAGCCGTCCAGGTTATCGAGACGTGCGGCTGGAGTTCCTGGTCGGGCCGGAACAGGAATCAAAACCGATCGTTATTCGTTGCGAGGAAGCCATTTGAGTTTCGACCACCTGCTTATTCGAGACGCTGAAGGTGAGCGTCGGTTCGACGCTGCGGACCTGCCGATTCGAGTTGGAACCGGAGCTGATTGCAGTTTGCGACTGCCGGGCCCTGGCGGAGCACCGATTGTGCTGCTGGACTTGCTCGATGGACAGCCGTTTGCGCAGCCAGTCGGTGGCGACACAACCCTGCAGATTAATTCCGAACCGTTGCGCACGAGCAGGCGCCTGGAGCCGGGCGATGAACTCGAATTTTTTGGCAGTCGTATTCGGGTCGTGGTCAGTGATGAGCAATTGGTGCTGGAGGTCCGTCTTGAGGACAGCGCCTATGTTACGCAACCACCAGTCCAGGCAGCGGAAGCCGCGGGTGCCGCCGAAGAACAGATTGCACCGACTGCCTTTAGGCGCGCCAGCGAGACACAGGCAAAGCTGGACGAATCGCGACAAAGCCCACTTAAGGTCGTCATCGGTGTCGCGCTCACAATACTGCTGGTGGCGTCATACCTCTTGTTCACGTCAAAGTCGGTCCGCTTCGAGATAGAGCCGGCAGACCCGGACAACGTCGAAATTGCGGGCAGCTGGTTTCAGTTCCCGATTGGCGACAGAATTCTGCTGCGCCAGGGCGAGCACACTGTGCACATCACCAGGCAGGGCTACTACGATGTGCGCCAGGCCTTTACCGTTGGCGAAGAGCCGAGTATGCGCGTGGAAATCGAGATGCGCCGGCTCCCCGGGCAGTTGACGGTAACCACCAATCCGCTGGTGGATGCCCTCGTATCAATTGACGGTACGATTGTGGGCAAAGTGCCGCATGGACCAATGGAGCTGCAACCCGGGGAGCACAGCATCAGTATCGAGGCGGATCGCTATCTGCCGTTTAACGATGTCATCGACATGCAGGGCCTGGGACGCCAGGAGACCGTGTCGGCGCAGCTGATACCGCGCTGGGCGGAGGTCAGCATTACGTCAGAACCGGCGGGAGCCACGATCTTTTCCGGCAAAGAGGCAGTCGGAAAAACCCCGGCCACGATTCCGCTCATGGAGGGCAAGCATCAGATCAGCCTTGTGCGCGAAGGCTACAGCGCCTGGGACGGAACCGTCGCTGCTGAGGCTAACATCTCGCAGGCGTTGCCATTGATTCAATTACAGCCGGCGAATGCGAAGTTGCAGGTGAACACAATTCCGAGGGCGGCAAATGTCACTGTGAATGGCCGCTATCGTGGACAGTCGCCGCTGACCCTGGATTTGTCGCCGGAGGTGAGTTACGTCATCGGCATGTCAAAAGCAGGTTACGGATCGTCGCGTCGGCAGGTGCGACTGGACGCTGCTGCCAGTGAATCGATTACTGTTGACCTTTCCGCCCGCACAGGGCGGGTCACCGTCAATATATCGCCCGAAGATGCCACGATATACATCGACGGGCGGCCGCGAGGCACAGGCTCACGGTCTTTCGACCTGAGTTCGGCACCGCATCGCATCGAAGTGAAAAAAGACGGGTACGAGAGCTGGTCGCGATCAATCACGCCACGACCAGGTTATCCGCAAACACTATCGGCCCGCATTCGGACAATTGAAGAGGTAGAGCGAGCAAAAATTCAGCTAACGCAGAAGACCTCACAGGAACAGGTCATGCGTCGTGTTGAGCCGGGCACATTTACGATGGGGTCGTCACGGGCCGATCCCGGGCGGCGCGCCAACGAGGTACTGGTGCCAGTCACTATCAGCAAGCCATTCCTGATCGGCGTTAAAGAAGTTACCAACAAGGAATTTCGGCAGTTTCGCGAGAATCATGATTCCGGCAGTGATATTCATGCCACGATGGCCGGTGACCAGAACCCGGTCGCAACGGTCACCTGGGGCGACGCAGCGGAGTACTGCAACTGGCTCAGCGCTATTGAGGGGTTGACCCCGGCATACGAGCAGAAATTTGGCGAGTGGATTGCGATTCGCCCAACGACCAACGGCTATCGTCTGCCGACCGAAGCAGAGTGGGTCTGGGCGATGCGGTACGCCGGCACGTCAGGTGCCCGGCGTTTTCCCTGGGGCCCGGATATGCCACCGAAAAAGGAGTCGGGCAATTACGCCGGTCAGTCCGCCAGTGACCTCGTCCCGACGACTATCCCGCGTTACGATGATGGTTTTGCGGCAACCGCACCGGTAGGGAATTTTCCGCCCAGCGCGATCGGAATTTTTGATGGCGGCGGCAACGTTGCAGAATGGGTCAACGATTTCTATACCGTGCCGACGCCCGGCATGAAAAATCCGGTGGTCGATCCGCTTGGCCCCGAAAACGGGAAACCGCGTGTAATCCGTGGTTCCTCCTGGCGGCATGCCGGGGAAACAGAATTGCGCTGGACTTATCGCGACTATGGTACCGATGCACGCCCGGATGTGGGCTTCCGGATCGCACGCAGTCTGGACTGAAGATTCATGCGACAATTGGCTCCGTTTCTTGTCCAAATAGCTATTGGAAACATTGACCGGAGAGCCGAGGTGTACAAATTTGCGCTGCTAACAGTGCTATTTGCCGGATTCTTGAATTTGGCGATCGCGCAGGATGAAGTTGAACAACCTGCGGACCCCGCTGACGATGAAATAGCGTCTCCTGCGGACGATCAGAACGAATCTGCAGAACCACAGGATGCAGAAAATGCAGACGATGCAGAGGACATCGAAGACGAGGCATCGATCGATGACGAATTTTACCAGGATGTTGACGACGAGGATTTTCGCCCCAGCGAAGACATCCCCGCCGACCAGTCGATTCCATTCCCAGCTGATATCTAGCCAGAAACTTAATCTATGAAAAAGAAAAATATCCCGTTTGAATTTGTGTACCAGCTGTTTGCGCTGATTATTGCAATTATTGTGGTGCACGCGTTCTACGTGTCGGTGATTCGGCCGAATGCAGCGCAAATCATTGAGGAACAGAATGCGGCGGCGGCAGCCGACCCGGATTACATTCGCGAACGCCGTGTATCCGTCCTTATCAAGGATCTTGAGCAGGAAGCCTGTTTCATTCTTGGTATCTGGGCACTGGCAATCATGGCCTACAAAGCAGTGATGATCGTCAGGGAGCGACGCTTGCTGGATATTGACCTGGTTCCGGTTGCCGATGGCATGCGAATACTTCCGGAGGACACGCGCGAATTCGCGCGCCAGATTGAGCAGCTGCCCGATGACCGGCAATCGATGTTATTGCCGCGTACATTGCTCGGTGCTCTGCGCCGCTTTACCTCCACGCGAAGCATTCAGGACGTTTCGACGACGACCCATACCATCTGTGAGAATGAAGCCGAACGACTCGAGTCCGAGCTGTCGATGATCCGATATATTTCCTGGGCTATTCCGTCGATCGGATTTATCGGCACAGTACGCGGAATCGGTGAAGCATTGGCGCAGGCGGACAAGGCAGTGCAGGGCGACATCGCCGGCGTTACTCAGAGCCTGGGTGTGGCGTTTAACTCGACCTTTATTGCATTGCTGATCAGCATATTCCTGATGTTCCTGGTGCATCAATTGCAGTTGCTGCAGGAGCGACTGGTTTTCGACACCGAAAACTATACGAATGACAAGCTGATACGGCATATGAAGGCCGATTAGCGGAGTGTCGTCGTGAGTTTGCTCGCTGCCCATATTAACGACGCTGGAATCAGTGTTCTCGACGCAGACAAAGTCCTCTATCGTGAGCCCGGGTTCGCCCTGCTGGAGGATGATGGACTGCAAACGGGCGCGTCCGCATTTTCCAGGGCGCGGATTCGGCCACGGCGAATTCAAAATACATTTTGGGTAAATCTCGACGTTGCGCCCATCGCAGATCGACAGTTCCAGCATCTGAGCAATGCGGATCTTGTTAGCCGTCAACTGGAACAGATCTGGCAATCGGTCGCAGATAAGGGTGACCGACTGGTCGTGGCGGTGCCGGCCTACATGCGCAACGAGCAGCTTGGACTGTTCCTGGGGATCGCCGACGAATTGAAGATTCCGGTTTTGGCGATGGTCGAAGCAGCCGTTGCGGCAACCCGACGCGAGTACCGGAATGCCGTGCCAGTGCATATAGATGTCGGACTGCATTCGGTCATGCTGAGCCGGATGGCGCAGGGCGGCGTGGCCAGCGTTGAGCGAGCAGAAGTTATTGAGGAGTCCGGGCTGCTCGCACTCTTCGATGCGTGGCGTAAAGTCATCGCAGAATCCTTCGTCCGGCAATCGCGATTTGATCCATTGCACACCGCGGAAACGGAGCAACTGTTGCAGGACCGTCTGACTGGCTGGCTGGAGAGTGGGACTGCCGGTGCCTCGATTAGCATGAAGATCGACTATCGTGGGGTGACGCATGAGGCGGAGGTTGAGGTTTTGCAGCTTTTATCTGCCGCAGCGCCGGTCTATCAGCGCATAGCGAGCCGCTTGCGAGCGCTTTACCGGGCGGATGAGACACCCGCATTACAACTGACTGCCCGCGCAGCGCGACTGCCCGGTCTTGCCGACATGCTGGTCGCGAGGGTCGGTGGCGAAATCTTCATGCTCGAGGCGGGCGCTACGGCGCGAGGCCTGATTGGCCGTTGTCGCGATATGCAACCGGGTGAAGGCGGCGTCAGCCTGCTACGGCAATTACCATGGGACCAGGCTGCCGTTGAAGTCGCTCCGGTAGAAATTGAATCGCAGGGCGGCCGTCCGACCCATGTTCTGTATGAAAACACCGCCTATGAGCTTACGGCCGATCCCCTGCAGGTTGGCTCGCAACCGGGTGCCGGCCGTTGGATTGATTTGCAGGAAAACATGCCAGGTGTATCCCGGCATCATTGTACGTTGCAGCAGCAGAACGGGCAGTGCGTCATTCGTGATTTCAGTCGCTATGGATCGTTCCTGAATGGTCATGCGATCGATGATTCTGCGGTGTTGCAAATCGGCGACCAGGTTCGCATTGGGACGCCTGGATTCGAATTGCGATTGATAACAACGGAAACAGGCAATGGCTCGTAAGCGTCGACAATTCGAAGTCTTCAGCATGTCGTTTCTCGATTGCATGAGCTGCGGCTTTGGCGCGGTCATCCTGTTTTTCATGATTATCAATTCGCAGGTACGTGAAACCACGGAAAGCGATCCGACGGAATTAATGGCGGAAACACGCAAGATCGAGATCGAAATTCTTGAAGGACGCAAGGATCTTGTGCTCGCCAAGAATACGATGGAGCAACTCGAAACGGAGAAGACTGAGGCGGAAGGTCAGATTGCGCAGATCATTTCGCTGATTGAAAAGCTGCGAGCTGAATTGTCGCAGTATGATCAGGAAACGCTGGCGAAGATTGAGCGCGTAGAGCAACTTGAGTCCGATATCGAACGACTCGAGGAGGAGGTCAAGCGTTTGCTCGCGCTCGCCGAAGGACGCGAGGCTGAGGGCAATCGCCTGCGGGAGTTCAAGGGTGATGGTGATCGGCAATACCTGACTGGGCTCAAGCTGGGCGGGCAGCGTACGCTGATCCTGGTGGATCGATCGGCCAGTATGCTCGATAGCACGATCGTCAATATCATTCGCCGCCGCAACATGGCGGACAGCGATAAGCTGGCGGCGGTTAAATGGCGACAAGTCGTTGCCAGCGTCGACTGGTTGACTGCGCAGTTTTTGCCGGGCAGCCGGTTTCAGATTTACATGTTCAACGAAACCGCTGAGCCCGTGATCAAGGGCAGCGAGGGAGTCTGGCTCAGAGCGGACGACAGCACGCAGCTTGACGAAGCTATTCGGGTGCTGCGCCGAACGCCGCCCGAGAAGGGCACCAATATGCAAGCGGCCTATGAAGTGGTGAACACGCTGTCGCCGCCACCGGACAATATCATTCTCCTTGCGGATGGCTTGCCAACGATGCGCAGTCCCGACGAAGACCGTGCGACGGTCAGCGGCCAGGAGCGTTTCCGAATGCACCGTGACGCCGTCCGTGAACTGCCGTCGGGAATCCCGGTCAATGTATTCCTGTACCCGCTGGAGGGCGACTATGAAGCGCCTTTTCAATACTGGGTCCTCGCCTATCGCACCGGCGGGTCTTTTATCAGCGTCAGTCGCGACTGGCCATGATCTTCCAGCACTGACATGGTTGAATTAACGTGAAACGTCGTCGTCGCAATGTTGAAGCATTCAGTCTCTCCTTTCTGGACTGCATCTGCTGCGGTTTTGGCGCGATAATCCTGTTGTTGGTGCTCAGCAAGATTTACGAGCCGGTTATCATTGAGAAGACCCAGGACGATCTCGAATCCCTGATTGCCCTGTTGCAGGAAGAGCTGTTTGATATTCGGGGCGAAACTGCCGTCATCAATCGCGATCTGGAGGATGTCCGGATGCAGACGTCGGAGAGTAAGCTAAAGCTGGCGCGGTTACAGGGCGAGCTGAGTACGATTCGGGGACAGTACGAAATGACGCAGACGACCGCAGAGTCCACGGTTGACGAAGGCGCTCTCGAGGTGACGAAGCAACGGCTGACCGAAGAGATGAAGCGACTGGCCCCTTATTATCGGCGAGCGTCGGACGATGCAGTCGCCGGAATTCCTGCCGACAGCGAGTACGTGATCTTTATTGTCGATACATCAGGCAGCATGCAGCAGTTCAACTGGAATCGCGCGATATCCAAGCTTACCGAAACACTGGATGTGTATCCGCAGGTCAAGGGCATTCAGATCATGAATGACAATGGCAGCTACATGTTCCAGCAATATCGTGGCAAGTGGATTCCGGACACGCCGGGTCGGCGACAGGCAATTGTGAATACGATGCGCAACTGGCGCCCGTTCAGCGACAGTAACCCCACGGACGGTATCATCTATGCAATCAGCACGTTCTGGGCGCCGGACAAGAAGATCAGTATTTATGTATTCGGTGATGAGTTCAGCGGTGGCTCCGTCGAAAACGTCGTGCGCCAGGTTGAGACAGTGAACAGGCCCACCGAAAGCGGTGAGCTTCTGGTTCGCATCCATGCTGTCGGATTCCCGTTCCTGTTTGAGCCCGGACGTACTGCTGCAGATACGTCGCGGCGCTTCGCGCAGTTAATGCGCGTTCTCTGCGACCGTAACGGTGGCACCTTCGTCGCGTTGTCCGACCCGAGAAGCTGAACGCCACAATTCGGCACAATTGATCGCTGCCTTTCCACTCTATAGACCGTGACTCAGCGGTTTTCGCGTATGTAATGAACTCCGAAGACGCAACAATCATTGGAGGACAACCTATGCGTACCACACTTACTGTAATCTGTTGTATTGCTCTGTTCGGCGCAGGATCTTTGCAGGCCGCAGAAGCATCCAAAGAAGAAAAAATCGGCGTCGGTTCCGGCGCGCTTGTCGGCGTTATTGCTGGTGGGCCGGTCGGCCTGGTGATCGGGGCGGCCATCGGCGCGAAAGCAGGCGACACCTGGCACCGAAAGAACGCAGCGATTGAGCAACTGGACGTGTCGCTACAGAAGTCGCGTGCTGACTTGCGAAAACTGAATGCCAACTACGACGCAGTCACTGATGAGCTCGATCGTCTGCAGACTGTCGCGCGGCCCGAGCTTATCGATATGCTGGAAGCTGGCATAGCGATGGACCTGCTGTTTCGTACCGATGAGGCCGTCCTGGCCGATACCACGGGCGATCGCCTGGCCAAGCTGGGTCGAACGATTGCTGCACTGCCCGACGTCCAGGTGCAGCTGGACGGTTTTGCCGACGAGCGCGGTGACGAATCCTACAACCTGGGGCTATCTGAGCAACGCGTAGCGTTCGTGCGCCAACAACTGGAGTCGGCCGGCATTCATCCGTCACGCATTCGAGCCTCTGCGCACGGCGAGGCGGTTGCACAGGACGATTCGGTAGACAGCTATGCGCTGGAGCGGCGCGTGAGCCTCAAGCTGTACATCGACGGTTCTGAATCGCTCGCCCAGGTCGCCGAATAAGCATTCCCCGCGACTCTTCACGAGTCTCTCCGTTGCCGGCCTTCGGGCCGGCTTTTTTAAACGTCAATTTCCCTGCTATGCTGGCAGCATGGATACCCCACTGGCCGATAAACATTGCAAACCCTGCGAGGGCGGCGTCGCGCCATTGAGCGCTGGCGAAGCTGAAAAACTGCTTGCCGACCTGCACGACGACTGGTCGATCAGCGACGACGGGCTGGAGATTTACCGGGAGTTTTCGTTCCCGGCGTACAGTCGCACCCTCGGCTTCGCGAATGCGGTCGCATGGATCGCCATCAGGGAAGGGCATCACCCTGATATGTTAGTCAGTTACAGCAAATGCGTCGTGCGTTGGACGACGCACGCGATCGGTGGCCTGTCCGACAACGATTTCATCTGCGCTGCCAAGGTCGATTTGCTGACTGCGTGACCACGCTGTCCGACATCGAAGCAGCGGCTGCACGCTTGCAAGGTGTCGCCATCGCAACGCCACTGCTGCAAGGCACGACGCTGGATGCGGCTCTTGGCGGCAGGTTGCTTCTCAAGCCCGAATGTTGGCAGCGCACCGGTTCGTTCAAGATTCGCGGTGCCTACAATCGCCTTAGCCTGTTATCGAAACAAGCAGCTGCCCGCGGTGCGGTAGCCTGGTCATCCGGCAATCATGCCCAGGGTGTGGCCGCCGCTGGTCGCTTGCTGGGTATCCACACCGCCATTGTCATGCCGCAGGACGCGCCGCGGGCCAAACTGGAGAACACGCGCAGACTCGGCGGGGAAGTGATTTCCTACGACCGCTACACCGGCGACCGGGAGAAAATTGCACGCAAAATTGCAGCCGAACGCGGTGCCGAGTTAGTGCCATCGTTTGAGCATCCTGACGTTATCGCGGGGCAGGGTACTGTTGGTCTTGAGATCGCGAGTCAGTCGATCGAGATGGGCGTGAAACCCGACCAGGTCGTTATTCCGTGTGGCGGGGGCGGGCTGACCGCCGGCTGCGCGATCGCGCTGCGCGGCCGCTGGCCGGACGTGAAAATTCTCGTTGCCGAGCCGGAATTCTACGACGATACAACCCAATCATTGCAAAGCAACAAACGCGTGCATGTGCCCACCAGCGTGCCGTCGCTGTGCGATGCGCTCCTGACGGAGGCGCCGGGCGAGCTGACGCTGGAGATCATGCGGCGCCATGTGGCCGGAGGGGTCGTTGTCACTGAGTCCGAAGTCAAAGCCGCGATGCGGATCGCGTTCCAGGAGCTCAAACTGGTAGTGGAGCCGGGCGGTGCAGCCGCGTTGGCGGCTGTTCTTAGCGGTCGGGTCGCGACCAGCAATCGGGTTACGGCTGTCGTTTTGTCAGGCGGTAATGTGGATTTCGACGTGTTTTCCAGGATTCAGCTGGAGCCGGCCTGAGATCAGCGCAAAAAGGCAACCTTGGAAAAAGGTCCTCGGCGAACACCGGTAACGTCGCTGGCAGAGCGCCGCCGCTCGGGCCAGTTGTCCAGCCAGTGCATCACCTTGTCGAGCTGTTCCATGTCCTGGCGTACGCGCGACGGTTGCATGTCGATGATGCCCATACCTTTCTCCGCTGCCCTGACATAATTCTGACTGTCTCGCAGTACCGCGATGATGGGTATCCCCAGCGAGTCCAGGAAACGCATCAATTTGCCAAAACTCTTGGTGTTCTTGCGGGTTCGGTTGGCAACAACCGCCAGTTTGCGATCACGACGGTCGACTTTGGCAACCAGGAGCAAATCTGCAATGCAGCGCGAAGCCGCATGGATATCCATATGTGATGGCAAGACGGGAACGAGGATACTGGTTGCATCGCGAGTGATTTCGCGAAGATCGTCGTGCTGCAGACTTGCCGGCGAATCGATGATCAGATTTTCAGTCTTCTCGGGAATGCGTAGTTGCCAGCTGCGGGTCGCCTGCATTGACTTTTTGAAGGCAGCAATTCCGTTAATTACCGGCAAATCGTCGGGCCGGCGCTCCAGCCACGCCAGCGTCGAACCCTGCGGGTCGTAATCCATGATAGCTGGCGCTTTGCCGCGGCTTGCATAGCAGGCGGCGAGGTTGGTTGCGATCGTTGACTTGCCGCAGCCGCCTTTCGCGTTGAGGACGACAACCTTGTTGAGATTTTCTCGTGTGGGCGTGATTAGCATGGTCTTGACAAATTTCCTGCAAAAAAGCCCGTAAGTCGTTGCTCAAGTTCACATAATACCAGTAGAAATCACGCTGTGCACGCACTGGTTTCAGGGAATTCCTAGAGCCTCTCGAATTCTGCCCAGGTCATTTGCTGGGTTTCATCAACAATGCCATCCCCGTCTGAGTCCACTTCGATCTCAATA
>Ga0102946_1000422_pt1 | contig 14797 bp, 12 predicted proteins | sample SalPon2A_A_D1_MG_FD_78209 | JGI IMG/M metagenome (GOLD analysis project Ga0102946, IMG submission 78209) | Soil microbial communities from South San Francisco under conditions of wetland restoration - Salt Pond MetaG R2A_A_D1_MG | ecosystem: Environmental > Terrestrial > Soil > Wetlands | place... | reverse complement strand
GAACTCAACATTCAGAGTCGTGATATGGAGTCCATGCTGGAAGCTGCGGTCGTCGGAATGGGCCTGGTTGGGGAACACTTGCCTGGCGCCCAGGCACGGCCAATTCCGGGCGTCGACTTCGCCGAGCCGGAATTGCGATTCAACCCGGATGAACGCCGTATTACCGAAGCTGGCTGGACGCGTCGACAGGTATCCACCGTTTTCCGTGCACTCGGCGACGGAGTCTACGTCGGTGATTATTTCGACGGTGACAATCGAATGGATATCATATTGCGCGCACCCGAATGGAGCAGCCCGGAACAGTTGGCTGCAACGCCTGTAGCGACACCGCTTGGCGGCATTCAGCCGATCGGTCAATTGCTCAGCATGGAGCGCACCGCGGGACCAAATCAGGTACGAAGAGTGGATCGCCGCCGCGCCGTTACGCTTGCAATTACCCCGCCGCCCGACTTGCCGCTGGAAAATGCAATCGAGATTTTGCAACAGAACGTGGAACCAGCGCTACTGGAATTACTCCCTGACGACGGCGAAATCAGCTACTACGGTAGCGCAGACGACCTCGACATTGCGCTCGGCAATATGTCACGCAGCTTCTTCCTTGCAATTGTCGTTCTCTACCTGTTGATGAGCGGCCTGTTCCGGTCATTCATCGACAGTGCACTCGTGGTGGCTGCCCTGCCGCTTGCAACCGTCGGCGGCGTCGCACTGCTGCGCATCATGGACCTGCCGATGGACCTGTTGACCATGATCGGTTTCATCACGCTGCTCGGCCTGGTTGTGAACAATGCCATTCTGCTGGTGCATCAGACACGCACTGCGGAACGCGAAGGACTGGTACGCCGGGATGCTGTGGAGCAGGCAGTTCGCAGGCGCCTGCGTCCGATTCTGATGAGTACAATGACCAGCTTGTTCGGTATGTTGCCACTATTGTTGATCCCGGGTCCTGGCTCCGAGGTCTACCAGGGGCTTGCAGCCGTTATTGTTGGTGGAATGTCAGTCAGTACTGTGTTCACATTGATCTTCCTGCCGAGCCTGCTGCGCCTCGGCGAGACCCATCCGGCTTCAGAACGCGCATCAGATGCGGCAGTTTCGCCATCGCCAGTCAGTCCGTAGTGTGTGAGTACAGTTCAATGTTGTATCTTAGAAAACTAACATTCATTGCAGTTATTGCATTCCTGAGTACGTGGGCATCCGCGCAGGGATTTGGCCCGGCTGCGGTCGTTGTTTCCGATGTGGAGTACCGGGAGCTGGCGCCGTCGGTAGACGTACCAGGTACCGTCGTGAGCCGCTATGACTCGAGCCTCGCCTCCGAGCTTGCGGCAAGGCTGGTCTGGATTGCGGAAATAGGTACGGTCGTCAAGAAGGATGAAGTTGTTGCACGCATGGAGGACGCCACGTTTCGGCTACTCGTGGGCGAAGCTGAGGGCCGGGTCGAGCGCGAGAAAGCCCGTGTTAAGTTTCTCGTGTCGGAACGCAAACGGTTGTCACAGCTGGCCGCAAGTAATCTCTCAGCACAGAGCCAGCTTGAGCAGAACGAATCGGACCTGGCAGTAGCGCAAAGTGAACAGCGCGTGGCAGAAGCCCAGCTCGGTTTGGCCAGGATCCAGATGCACGTCACGCAAATCCGCGCGCCGTTTGATGGCATCGTAACCGAGCGTCTTCGAAATGTGGGAGAACGGATAAACGTTGCAGAAGAGGTCATTCGTATCGTTGATCCAAACTCGCTGGAGGTCGTCGCCCGAGCACCGCTCAACACGGTGCACTATATCAAACAGAACGAAGTGCTCTCAGTCCACAACGATTACCAGCGTGGCGAGGCATCCGTGCGGGTGGTCGTGCCTTTCGGTAACCCGCAATCACACATGTTCGAGGTACGCCTTGACGTGGACCCTGCAGCCTGGACAGTCGGCGAAAGTGTCCGCCTCTCAATGCCGACAGCCGATGTCAAGAAGGTACTCGCCGTGCCCCGCGACGCGCTCGTTCTGCGCCGTGACGGCGCATCAGTGTTCAAAGTAAAGCAAGACAACACAGTCGATCAGGTTAGTGTCATTACCGGTCTGGGTGACGGCAGCCATATCGAGGTCATCGGCCAGCTCAGCGAAGGCGACCAGGTCGTCACGCGCGGCGCCGAGCGTCTCAGTCCCGGCATGGAAGTGCGCAATACTACCTGACGACCATTCCGGCGAGTTGACGGCTGAGTTTCTCCCTTCCACCACGCGCGTTCATGTGATTGACGTCGAGGAAATCTTCGGGCGTCAGGTCAAATCCGGTCCAGGGCAGCACCTCAATACCCAGCTCCGACCGAATGGACTCGACAAATTCTGCAAGTGAGTCGCTACCGCACTCGTTTTGAATTTCATCTGTCATCGCGCGATCGACCGGGTGAATAAAACAGACCATACGTTTGCTGATTGATTGCAAAGCCCGGCCACCATCGAACCAGTGACGGGCCGCCTGTTCGTCAAACTCGATGTCACCCAGGTATGCCGCTGCAATGACACGGTCCCGCTTACGCGCCCAATTCGGTTTTCGGCCTTTCTGCTGTACCTTTTCGGAGGGACTCCAGGCGCCCCTCGTCTCGGCCAGCCATTGAAACTCGATACTTGTATTGGCACCGCGCAGCGGGATGACGCCGCCGTTGAAGAAATCCGGCCCCAGGTTGATATCGCCGCTGGGAGGCGTGGTACTGATGTGCATTGGATCGAATTCGTAGATGATCAGCGGCACCTGTAACTGCCGGGTGGCGCATTGCTGCCGAATGAATTGACACATCATTTCCATCCCTGCAGCACTCACGGCCGGGAAGCCGGCGTTCAGCACCGTCAGATCTGCATCGAATTCGTCCGGACAAATCGCTCGAAAAGTGCCGGACGAGCCCACGGCGAGTATTTCCGGAACACCGTGCTCGTCGAGATAGCCGGGAAATCTTTCTATGAATTGCAATGCGCGGTTGGCGCGGGGTTTCTTGATAATACGCGGGATGCCAAGAAACTTTCGGATGCGGTCGGCGAATGACAAGGCGTCGTCATCGACCTCAACCGTTGCAAGGCGATGGGTCTTGCCCTGCGCCTCGGCAACGATCTCATCGAACGACATCTCCGCGAGAAGAATGACCGATTCCTGGTCAAGGGACAGTCCCAGGTTGTGCTCGATCTCGGTGGTTACACTCACGAATGCCAGCGAGTCCATTCCGGCATCGAACAAGTTCCTGGCGCCGAGAATTTGTTCCGTGCCGAGCAGCGGCGAAAATGTCCGGATAGCATTCATCAGGGCCCTGGCTTCTGCCGATGGCGGTTCCCACGCGTGATCGGCCTGGGTCTCCGCCTGCAACAGCTCACCCAGGGCTCGCCGATCCATCTTGCCGCTCGCGTTTTTCGGAAACTCCGGCACACAGAAAACCATCGATGGCACCATATACTCTGGCAGCCTCGCTTTGAGCTCTGTTTTCATGCTCGCCGTATCTGCCGCGTCAGTCTCGAGTGCGGCGATAATTGTGGTTGCGATTTCTGCGCCGCCCGGCCAGGCCAGCGCGACAGAATTCAGGCCGCCTGAGACTTTGCGCAACGCAGACTCAATCTCGCCCAGTTCTATACGGTAGCCGCGAACCTTGACCTGGTTGTCCACCCTGCCAAGAAAACGCACGTTCCCGTCTTCGCCCAGCACAGCGCGATCACCGGTTCGGTACGCAGGCTTGCCGTCCGGCAACGTGATAAAGCTCGCCGCAGTCTTCTCCGGGTCATTCAGATAACCCGGCGCCAGTTGCCTGCCGGCCAGCAACAGCTCCTCGTCCTGGATGATGAGCTCCATGCCATCGAATGCCTTGCCGATCGGCACGGTATCGTCTGCGATCGGTTCGTCTGTAAGCGGAAAGCGTGAGCACGCGATCGTGGCTTCGGTCGGTCCGTACCAATTCTCGACAACGGAATTCGGCGCCGCCTGCGCCCATTCCCTGGCAACCAGGGCAGGCAACGCCTCACCGCAGAAAATACTATGGCGAAGCATGGAAAAAGCGCCTGGCATCAGGTCTTCCTGCAGCCGCATTTGATACGCAAGCGACGGCACTGAAAACCAGCAATTAATTTCCTGCTCCACAATGTAGGCAGACGGCATGCGCAATTGTTTTTCCGACGGCACGACCAGCGTTGCACCGTTTTCCCAGCAAATAAACAGGTCGTGAACAGAAAGATCGAACGTCAGGTCGAACGTCTGCGAAAACCGGTCTTCGGGCTGGGGACTCACAAGCGGACCGGCAGCAGCCAGGTAGGCCTCCAGCTGTGCGTTCTGAATAGGCACACCCTTCGGATTTCCCGTGCTACCGGACGTAAACAGGATGTAAGCCAGGTCTTTGATTGAGGCCTGTGGTTGCATGCTGAACTGGTCGGCAAACTCGGTGTCGAGCGCATAATCAGATTGCCGCTCACCAATCTCCAGGATCGGCAGATTTGCGCTGCCCGGGTCGTCCAGCGCAAGGATTTTGCCGAGCTTATCGGCGGCCAACGCTCCACAAATCACGCGCTGTGCGCCGGAGTTTTTCAATATCGTGGCATTACGCTGACACGGGTGATTGACGTTGAGCGGCACATAGGCGTGTCCCGACAGACGTGCCGCCAGAATTCCGACATACGCTGAGACATGCCGCTGCGCCATCACTGCCGTAATATCCTGGCCGTTGGACATACCCGCGTCTCCTAGTGAGCTGGCAACTTCCGCCGCCGCGGCAAGTAACTGTCCATACGTCCAGGCTTCCTCGTCAATAACCAGGGCCTCTCTATCGGGGAATGCGCGTGCGACCTCGATGATGCGCCTGCCGGCTTGATAGGGTTCCGTAGTCATGATTCAGTGCAGCTGATAAGGTTTGAGACGCAGTTGGCTCAGTATAGGGATTATTGTTCGACAGCCTAATGAATAATTTCGGCAATTCCAGTCAGTGAACATCATAGCAATCAGTGGTTCCGGCCGCTCTGGCAGCACGTTGCTGTCACTGTTGCTGTCGCAGGATGCCCGCGTCTTCAACCTCGGCCAGTTGCGGCACCTCTGGCGTTCCTACGAGCAAGCTGAAGCCTGCAGCTGTGGGCACAGCCTGCCGGATTGCCTGATCTACGGCGAAAGCGCTGCAAACCGGAGTGCAATGACGGAGCTGGGTAAAGCGTTTTTCAAGGATGCCGCAAGCCAGGCCAATTGGAGGGGCTCAAAAACGCGCTCGGGGCTGCAGAATCGACATCCCGAGTACCTGGAAGGCATTCAACAGTTATTGATTCAAATCACAGCAAAGACCGGCGTAACGCACTTCGTCGATAGCTCCAAGGCGCCTGAATTTGCCCTGGCGTTCAGCCTTTTACCCGACGTCGACCTGTACCTGCTAAACCTGGTTCGCGACCCGCGCGCCGTGGTCTGTAGCTGGTACAAGCGCAAACAAAGCTACTCCGCGGCAATTCGCAACGCGCGTGACTGGTCCGCTCGCCAGCAACGACTCGAAGACTGGAAACCGGCGCTGGGCACGCATTTCTACACGCTTCGCTATGAAGATCTCGCCGCAAAACCTGTTGACGTCATTGAGTCGATTGCCGATTGGTGTTCATTACCGTTACCTGACGCCCTGTTTGAAGCAGCCGATCTCGCGCATATCGAGTGGAGTAATCAACATTTGTACCCGCCAGCCAATGAGCGCGTGCTTGCAGAACAACAAAGCGACGTTCGCATCGCCGTGGCCGACAGCTGGCAGGATCCGGCGAATCGATGGCTTCACCTGGTCGCACGATTTTTCGGTGGACCGACGGGCCGTCGATACTATCCTTGATCAACCTCGGAGGCGCAGCGCATGTCTACAGTAACCGCAACACTGACTACCGGCACGGTCGTCAACATCAGCAATGGCCGTCACGAATGGACCGGGGATGAGCCGGTTGCGGCCGGCGGCACCGATACCGGTCCGGATCCCTACGAATTACTGCTCGGTGCACTCGCTGCGTGTACTTGTGCCACGATTTCCCTGTACTGCCAGCATAAAGGCATGACCCTGCAATCCGTATCTGCCAGTTACGAATTTTCCCGGATACATGCCGATGACTGTGCACACTGTGACGATGATGCCCAAGGCATGCTGGATCACATTACCAGCAACGTGCATATCGAGGGTGACTTTGACGATGCCCAGCGCAAGCGCCTGACCCAGATCGCAGAACGCTGCCCGGTTCACAAGACCCTGGCCAATGGCGTGCACTTTGAAGATAACGCCACTTTCTGACGCTCTACCCTGTCCGTTACAGCCCTATCTGTGACAGCAGTCGCGGACTCTGTTCAATTAGCCATCTATTGTGTTGATTTACAGCCAGTTACAGCGACTCCCGGCCAGGCAGGCAGACTCATGTCCAGCAATACGCAAATCATGCGCAAACCGCTCGTTCTGGTTGCTACCAGCTGCGAGGGACAAGGCGAGCCTGTTCGCGAGGCTTTGCAGCAATTCGGGTTCCGCTGCGAACTGGTGTCTGACGGCAAGATGGCACTCCAGCAATTCCTGGAGTCTCCGCCCGATGCGGTTCTCCTGGATTTGCAGCAGGCCCAGACCGACAGCTTCAAAGTGTGTTCGAGAATTCGCAAGCACGAGGCGGGGGGCGAAGTGCCTGTCTTCATCGTCACCGACCGTAATGACGATGATGCGATTGAAGAGGCCTACCGAGTCGGCGCGACCGATATCGTATTTGCCCCGATCTCGCTGCCCGTTCTGCCGCATCGGCTGCGCTATGCACTGCGCACTGCGCGCTCCCTGAGCGATCTCCGCGGCCTGGTGCGAGCCATCCCCGACCTGATCTTCATCGTCAACGAGGACGGCAACGTACAGGACGGCTTGAGTCGTCCAGACGCGACGCACACGCTCCAGATCAAGGCGCTTTCCACCGCATCTCTGATCAATTTCTATCCATGCGAAAACGACGATGGCGCATTGGAGTTAATCCGACGTGCCCTTGAGACGGGCAAACCACAGGTTTACGAACACGCGTTGGAAGGTTTGGACATTTATCTCGAAACACGCTTTGTCGCGCGCGACAAGACGACCGTGCTGGCCATTGTCCGGGATATTACAGAGCGCAAAAATGCCGAGGAGAAGATCTACAACCTCGCCTACTACGACGAACTCACCGAACTCCCGAACCGGGAATTATTCAGCCAAAGCCTGGAACGGACTATCGCAATCGCCAGGAATGAAGAACAGAAATTTGCCGTGTTGTTCGTCGATCTCGATCGCTTCAAGCGCATCAACGACACGCTGGGACATACCATTGGCGATGAGCTCCTGAAGGACGTGGCAAGTCGTCTGGCCAAGTGCATTCGTTCGACCGATACGCTTGCAAAGATCGATGCGAATTCGACTCGCAACATTCGACTTGCGAGACTGGGCGGGGATGAATTCGTTATCAAACTATATGGCGTCGATTCTCCGGAATCAGTCGCCAACGTTGCCGCACGCATCATAGACGCATTGACGCCGCCGTTTAACTGCGCCGGACACCAGTTTGTTGTTACCCCAAGTATTGGCATCGCTATGTACCCGCAGGACGGCAAGACCGGCGAAGAATTGTTAATGAATGCGGATTCCGCCATGTACCGGGCAAAAGCCGTCGGTCGCAATAATGTCAAATTCTATTCCGAGACCATGCGCACCAAGTCGCTCCATCGCCTCGACCTCGAGAACCTGCTGCGAGAAGCGATTGCCCAGCAGCAATTCGAGTTGTACTTTCAGCCCAAGGTCAACGCGAGCAGTTTTCGCCTGGTGGGCGCAGAGGCGCTACTCCGCTGGCACCACCCGGAACGAGGCAGTATTTCGCCTGCAGATTTTATTCCAATTGCTGAAGAAACCGGCCTGATCATTCCGCTTGGCCAGTGGGTTCTGAAGGAAGCTTGTCGCCACGTCAGCGTTTGGTCGAAATCTATTGTTGGAGCCGTGCCGGTCTCTGTGAATATCTCCAGCCACCAGTTTCGTGACAACGGGCTTGTCAGCGATGTGCTGGGCGCGATTTCATTGGCAGGTATCCGCTCGAGGGACCTCGAACTGGAAATTACCGAGAGCGTCCTGCTGCAGGACGTTGACAAGACTCTGTCTGAGCTTAACGCCTTGAAAAAAGCCGGCGTGTCGCTCTCAATTGACGACTTTGGCACCGGTTATTCATCGTTGAGCTACCTGAAGCGCTTCCCGATCGACACCATCAAGATCGACCGTTCCTTCGTTAAGGACCTCCACCAGGACACTGACGATGCCGCGATCTGTGCGGCCATTCTCGCCATGTCGCAACAACTGGGCTTGACAGTCGTTGCTGAAGGCGTAGAAACTCGAGAGCAGCTCGAATTCCTGCGGCGTTATGAATGCGACCATATTCAGGGCTATATTTGCAGCAAACCGTTGCCTGCCGACGATTTCTATGCGCTATTGCTGAAACTGTCCGGCCCGGCCGCAAATTCTGACCAGCAATCAAAGGCGAGAGCCTGACCCACAAAATTCACATCGTCGTCGCATCCAAAAATCCGGTCAAGATTGCGGCCACGCGGGGTGCCTTCGCCACGCTGGTACCTGACGCAGATCTGGAAATCCAGGGCATCAGTTCAACGTCCGGGGTTAGCGATCAGCCCGGGACCGATGCGGAAACTCTGCTTGGCGCTCGCAATCGTTCAAGGGACGCACAGCAGCAGCAACCGGACGCCGATTTTTTTGTCGGTATGGAAGGGGGTATCGACATGGTTGGGGACCAGCTCATGGCATTCGCCTGGATGTCCGTCGACGCTGACGATGGCCGCTCGGGCGAAGCTCGCAGCGCTACCCTGCCCCTGCCTGCGGCAATTCGGCAACTGATCGACGAGGGCATGGAGCTCGGCGATGCTATTGACTCGGTTTTTGCGACCGAGAACAGTAAACAGGGTGGCGGCGCGTTCGGCCTGCTGAGTGACGGCCTGCACACTCGTGAGAGCGTCTACACACAAACGCTCGTTCTCGCCCTGTTACCACTCTTTAAAGACAGCTATCGATGAATCAGTCAATTGCCCACATTGCGCTCGTCGTTCGCGACTACGACGAAGCGCTTGAATTCTATGTGGGCAAACTCGGATTTCGCCTGGTCGAGGACACCCACCAGCCGGCACAAAACAAACGGTGGGTGGTCGTTGCGCCGCCCGGCCCGGCCTACACAACGCTGCTGCTTGCGCGAGCGTCCAGGCACGAGCAGGAAGCGTTTGTTGGCAACCAGTCAGGTGGCCGGGTATTCCTGTTTCTGGCTACCGACAATTTTGCGCAAGACTACGAGGCGATGCTGGCTAACGGCATCGAGTTCGTACGCCAACCGAAAGTGGAAGACTATGGCAAGGTCGCGGTTTTCAAGGATCTCTATGGTAATCTTTGGGACCTGGTGCAATATGCTCCAGGCCATCCGATGTGCATTTAGATTGAGGGATCCATCGTGAAGAATACCGTCATCATTACACTGGTACTCGCCATTCTGGCGGCAGGCATCGTTGCACTGATGCTCGTTTTCGGGTTTCTCGACGTCGGCGATGCGGGGCCGATTCTGCTGAAGACGGTCGGTGCATTCGTCATACTCGCAGCCTGTGCCATCGGCATCAGTGCACTGATGCCCGGCAAAAAAAAACCACAGGAATAGCGATGACACGACTGATACCCGGGCTCGCAGCATGTTGCCTGCTGGCCGCGACCCCTGTTCTTGCACAGTCCATACCTGCGGACGTTGCGGCCCAGGCCATACTGCTCAGGGACCAGGCCCTGCGCGACACGATTGCCTATGAACTGGTCGAATCGCTGACGATGGAAATCGGCCCGCGACCGGCCGGATCCGCAGGTGACAAAGCCGCTGTCGCTTGGGCGGTGCAAATGATGACCGGGCTGGGCTTTGAGAATGTTCGCACCGAAGAAGTCACCGTACCCCACTGGGACAGAGGCAGCATCGAGGCTGATATCGTGTCTCCCTACCCCCAATTGCTCCACGCTACGTCGCTGGGGGGCAGCCCCGGCACATCAGACGCCGGCATTGAGGCTCAAATCGTAAGGGTCACCAGCCTGAACGAACTAAGGGCACTCAGCGCGGCTGAACTGTCCGGTCGAATTGCCTACATCGATCACCAGATGTTGCCAAGCAAAGACGGAGCTGGCTACTCCAAGGCTTCCCGAATTCGGTCCTGCGGGCATTACATCGCCGCCGAACGTGGTGCGCTGGCGACACTGATACGGTCCGCCGGTACGTCACACCATCGATTTGCCCATACCGGCAGCATGCTCAACCGGGACATACCGCCAACCATCCCGGGAATAGCCCTGGCCAACGCTGATGCCGATCTGCTGACCTACCAGGTGCTCGGTGGCGAGCCGGTCACCGTGCAATTGAAATCGTCTGCGCGGCATCATGCCAAGGAAAAGTCCGCCAATGTCGTCGGTGAGATTCCGGGTCGTGGTGAGCTTGCCAATGAAGTGGTGTTACTCGCGGCACATCTCGATTCCTGGGACCTCGGCACCGGCGCCATCGATGACGGGGCCGGCGTTGCGATCGTTACCGCAGCCGCAAAAATGATTCTGGACAGCGGTTCTGCCCCGCACCGAACAATTCGCGTGGTGCTGTTTGCCAACGAGGAATTTGGCCTCGATGGCGCGGAGCAGTACGAAGAAAACCATCGGGCCGCAGTCAACGATCATGTGATCGGCCTGGAAGCCGACTCCGGCGCGGGCCGCGTCTGGCGTTTCCGCTCGCGCGTAGCAGATGATTCCCTCGAGTTGCTGGATGCCATGCACGTGTTCCTGGAGCCACTGGGCATCGAACGCGGTGACAACAATACGACCGGCGGCGCGGACTTGAGCCCAATGCGCAAAGCCGGCATGCCTGTGTTAAGCCTGTCCCATGACTCCAGCAAGTACTTTCACTTTCATCACACCGCGGATGACACGTTGGACAAGATCGACCGCGCGGACCTTAATCAAAGTGTCGCCGCCTACGTGACCGCCGCGTATATCGCAGCCAACATCGAAGCCGATTTTGGACGGCTGACCCCTGACACGCGGCCGAAACGTTCGTGCAGCGCCGAAGACGATACCTGGGCGAGTTTTCCGGACTGACTAAGGTCTACCTGTCCAGCCGGTAGCCGGATTTGCGCACGGTTATAATATGCTTGGGATGCGATGGATCGTCCTCGAGTTTGCGACGCAGCTCCGCGATATGGGTATCGACAGTGCGACTCACAACCGCCGACGAATGCCCCCAGATTTCGCGCATGAGTTCGAATCGCGATGCGACCGCGCCGCCTCTTTCGACCAGCGCGAGCAATAGGCCATATTCCTTGGGCGTCAGCTCCACAGCACGACCACCGCGCAGAACCCGCTGTGCTTCGGTGTCGATCTCGATTGAGCCAATGTGAAGTGTTTCGCTCGCTGAATCACTCACTTGCGATGCACGACGCAACAGCGCTTCGACTCGCGCCAGCAGTTCCATCAACCCGAAGGGTTTGGTCACATAATCGTCCGCACCCAGTCGCAGGCCAGTGACCTTGTCAACTTCGTTGCCTTTCGCGGTAAGAATCAGGACCGGCGTGCCCTGGTTGGTCTTGCGAAATTTCTTCAGAACGTCGATACCTCCCATCCCGGGCAGCATCAGGTCGAGCACGATCAAATCGAACATATCGCCGCGTAATCGTGCCAGCCCATCGTGGCCATCCATTGCCAATTCAACCTGGTAGCCCTGCACCTCCAGATTGGTCTGCAGGCCAAAGGCCAGGTCTTCGTTGTCTTCCACAATCAGGATGCGTGCCTTGCTAACCATTACCCGCTTCTCCCGGCAACTGCACGATAACTTGTGTTCCCGCACCAGACGCGGCGATCCAGCACTGGCCGCCCATGGCCTCCACCAATTCGCGTACCACCGCCAGCCCGATGCCGGTACCACTGATCGCGGTTTGTCGCTCCCGGGCCAGGCGGTAGAAAGCATCCCATACCCTGTCGCGATCGCCGCGCGGAATTCCCGGACCCTCGTCGGCAATTCCGACCTCAACAGAGTCGTTGTTGCAGCCAACGGAAATAACGATCGTCTGCTCTTTTGGGCCATACTTGATGGCATTATCCAGCAGATTCAATAGCACCTGCCGCAACGCATGGGCATCAATGACAGCCTTGGCATCGTCGTCGCCGCGCATCTCGATGCTGACATCGGGATTCGTCATTCGAGTCGTGTCTACAACTTCATAGATGACCGGAGTAATTGGCTGTAACTTGTTGTTAAGTATCACGGAACTGGCCCGGCTCGTGAATCGCAGGATATTTTCCACCAGGTGCGACAAACGGCGGGATTCGCGATCAATCACTCGTAAAGCCCGTACCTGCTCCTCGTCCGATCGGGCTCTCTTTAGCAGCAGGGTTTCCGCAAACATGCGGATTTGCGTCAATGGCGTCCGCAGTTCGTGAGAAACCTGGGAAACGAAATCTGTACGCATGCGTATGACAGCGTGTTCCCGCCGGAACAACCAGATTGCCGTGAGCAACAAGGCAATTGCGAGCACCATGACCAGGCCAAGGAACGGCAGTCGTTCCGATGGTAACCCGCCAATAAGCAGCGTACTCGCTACGGCGGGATCTACCGCCACATCAATTGCGTATCCTTCCACCACGCGCTGGTAATCGTCACCCATGATTTTGCGAGACGGCTGCACATCGTCAAATGGGGAATTGGCGACCATCAGGAGAGTGCCTGCCGCGTCCGTCACGGCAACGTACAGACGGTCATTACCAACTTTGCCTTCACCGAGCGACGTCGGCAGCAATGGTTCAATCTCTAACGCGTCACGCAGGTGTTGCTCAACGCCGGCGACACTGGTCGAAAAACCATACGTACGGACTGTGTCGGCACTCCTGGTATAGATGATTTGCGGTCGATCGTCCTGCGCAGGTATTGAAAGGTAGGGCCCTTCGAACTCTTCAGCGTCGCTGTGCAAACGCATTAAGAATTCCCGCAATGCAGGGGTCATTGGCAGACCATCGACTGACAGCTCCTCAGCGGTGACAACGAATATTCCATCGACAAGTTCGACCGCGCCGGCCAGCTGCGAGTCTTGCTCGATCGTCATACGCATTGCAGCAGCATTTTCCGGCTCGCCAACGCGTGAAATGATCTGAAAATAGCCGCGATACCCGAGCGCAGCGGTCAAGCGGCGCCCATACTCGTCCGCGGCCAGGGTCGCATAGTCATGCAACACGGACCGCGCAACCGTGTCATTGCTTTTTTGCAATTGCCACGCCTGCCAGCCAAGTAAGCCGACCAGGCCAAGACTGGCAAGCAAAAGGACCACAATGACTACGGGACGGCGATTCATGCACTTATTGTAATGCGCGCGCAGTTCAATTCGGCAATTCTGACAAATCCCGGACATAGCGATACCCCTTCCTGACATGCATTCCCGTGTAATTGGGTAATCGCGCTAAGCCTCCGAAGGAAGTCACATGCAAAGCAAAAAATTAGCTGTTCGCTCTGTTCCGTTCTGCGTAATCCTGTTTTTCACCGTTGACGCTTCTGCAGGTATTTTCGACGACGCAAGAAACCTCCAGGTGCTGCCAGAGGACACCACGTCCGAAGAGCTCAGGGACACAATGCGCTCAATTGCAACCGCCACGGGCAATCGCTGCTTCGCGTGCCACGTCGGCGAGATCGAGGCCGACCTGAGCACCTACGATTTTTCACTGGACGAGAAAGACAAGAAACTCACGGCGCGCAAGATGATCGAGATGACCCGTGAGATCAACGCGACACTCGCGCGAGCTTTTCCGGACACCACCGATGAACTCGTAACGGTAAGCTGTGCGACCTGCCATCGAGGACAGACCAGGCCGTTAATGATCGAAGATGTACTTGCTGAGGTCGAAAATAACGAAGGCGTCGAGCAATCTATCGCCAGGTATCGCGAACTTAGGGAAAAATATTACGGAAGCTACGCGTATGACTTTAGCGAACGTATGCTGATGCGGATGGCAGAGACCTATGGCGCTGAGAATGAGCTGGCCAGCGCCATCGCGTATATCAACTTAAACCTTGAATATTTTCCTGAATCATCTCGCAGCTATCTGCTGCGCGGGGAATTACTCGCAGAACTTGGTGACATCGAAGCAGCGCGCAGTAGCATGGAAAAAGCGCTGGAGCTTGAACCGCAAAGCCGGTGGATTCGACAGCGGTTAGACAATCTGAAGTAGCGTCGCGCATAATGCTCCATCGCGAAACGTGCTATCCGATGGGGGCAATAACATGGCATTACCGATCCCGGCTTTTTACGCGGTCGTCCTGACGTCGTCTTAACATGGATGCCTATGCTCTAGCCATTATCATCAGCGTGCTTGTTTATGTCGCCATCGGCAACTACGCCGGCCGCAAAGTCAAACACCTGGATGACTATTTCGTCGCCGGTCGCCGTGCCCCTACTTTCATGATTCTCGGTACGCTGGTTGCCAGCGTCGTCGGCACTAATTCGTTCCTGGGCGATGTCGGCATGGGCTATGACGGATATGCCGCCGCCCTGATCATCAGCGTACCGATGACGCTGACGGGCTATGTGCTTGGCGCCTTGTTATTTGGCCGCTACTTGCGCCGCGCGAGAGCCGCTACTGTCGCAGAATACTTCGGCAAGCGATTCAACAGCCGTCGGGTCCGCGCCTTTGCCGCAATTACGGTGGTTATCGGTGTCGGCGGCTACCTGATGACCGTCACCCAGGGTGCGGCCATGGTCATCACCTGGATAACGGATATTTCGTATGTGCCGGCGCTCGTCGCGGTCT
>Ga0102946_1000421_pt1 | contig 14799 bp, 9 predicted proteins | sample SalPon2A_A_D1_MG_FD_78209 | JGI IMG/M metagenome (GOLD analysis project Ga0102946, IMG submission 78209) | Soil microbial communities from South San Francisco under conditions of wetland restoration - Salt Pond MetaG R2A_A_D1_MG | ecosystem: Environmental > Terrestrial > Soil > Wetlands | place... | reverse complement strand
TTTTAACTGTTTGAGATATACAGAACAGTGAATTCTAGCGCATAACGGTTATCAGCCACTACAGTTAGCGACTGATTTGTAAAACAATCGCATCGTGGATATGTTCAGGATGAATGGTGTACCGCGGGCGCAGGGATGAGTGTGACTTCGATTTTGCAGGAGGGGGGACTGCGGTGGGTGGTAGTGCTTACCAGGACGCGCTTAAGCGCGTCCTGAAGAAAGGTACTGTGCAGCCTTGGCTTCCCCATCGAAGCGTTGCTTATAACGCACGTGCCATACCGTTCATCCTGAGGTAAAGTTTGCAAAACTGGGAGAAGCCGCTCCTCGGCAACTTCCCCGGCGTCTTCTCAAGCACTTACTCTTCTGCCTCCAGTCTCCACTGCACCCTCATCTACTCTGACGAAGCACAACCATCTAAAACTGCACTCTTTAAAAGCCCCACCATCTACAATACGATGCGATTGTTTTACAAATCAGTCGCTAACTGTAGTGGCTGATAACCGTTATGCGCTAGAATTCACTGTTCTGTATATCTCAAACAGTTAAAAGGCCAATTCATTGAACGACGAGAAGATTCCACCGGTAAGCAATTTCATTCGCAATATTGTCATACAGGACCTCGAGTCCGGTAAGCACGACAACATTATCACGCGCTTTCCGCCCGAACCCAACGGTCATCTTCATATCGGCCATGCCAAGTCCATTTGTCTGAATTTTGGTATTGCTGCTGAATTTGGTGGCACCACAAATTTGCGATTTGATGATACCAATCCGTTGAAGGAAAGCGAGGATTTCGCCCAGGCCATTATGAATGATGTCCGATGGCTGGGTTTTGAATGGAATGAGCTGCGACATGCCTCCGATTATTTTGAGCAGTTATATGAGTACGCTGTTCACCTGGTCAAGACAGGTAAAGCCTATGTCGACAGCCAGGATGCGGAGTCGATGCGTTCAAACCGTGGAACATTGACCGAAGCTGGAACGAACAGCCCCTATCGCGACCGCTCTGTTGAAGAAAATCTCGACCTGTTCAAACGTATGAAAAATGGCGAGTTTGCCGATGGTGAGCATGTATTACGTGCACGGATTGATATGGCTTCGGCCAATATGAATCTACGCGATCCCGCGATTTACCGTATTCGAAAGGTTGCGCATCATCGCACCGGCGACGTATGGAATATCTATCCGATGTACGACTGGGCGCATGGTATCTCGGATGCAATAGAAGGCATCACTCATTCGCTATGTACTTTGGAATTTGAAGATCACCGTCCGCTGTATGACTGGTTCCTGGAAAATATACCCACAAGTTGCCACCCGCAACAGATAGAGTTTGCACGTGGCAATCTTGATTTTACCGTTATGAGCAAACGGATACTCAGGCAACTCGTTGAAGACGGCCATGTATCGGGTTGGGATGATCCGCGTATGCCAACCATTGCAGGGTTGCGTCGACGTGGCTATTCCGCGCAGTCGATTCGTACCTTCTGGAAAGAAGCAGGTATATCCAAAGCCGATAGCATTATTCCAATGGGCGTGTTGGAAAATGCAATCCGGAATGATATGAATGAAAACGCACCCAGGGTTATGGCCGTTTTGGATCCGGTAAAAGTGGTTCTAAGCAATTACCCGGAAGGCAAGACCGAGTGGCTGGAAGCAGCCTCCCATCCACAGAAACCCGAAATGGGGAGTCGCTCAGTTCCACTGGGAAGGGAAATATGGATAGAACGCGGTGACTTTATGGAAGACCCGCCGCGAAAATTCTTCCGCTTACGTCCTGGTGGTGAAGTCAGGTTGCGTAACGCGTTTATTATCAAGTGTACGGATGTCATCAAGGATTCCGAGGGTAGTATTGCAGAAATTCACTGTGAGTATGACCCGGAGAGCCGAACCGGCTTGCCGGGCGCTTCGCGTAAAGTGAAGGGCACCATTCATTGGGTTTCAGTTGAACATGGTGTAAATGCCGAAATTCGTTTGTATGACAGGCTTTTCAGTGTAGCTAATCCCCTGGCAGATAAGGAAAAAGACTACCTCGAGTTTCTCAATCCCCATTCCCTGGATGTAGTTTCAAACGCAAAGGTCGAACCGGTGGTATCCACTGGCAAACCGGGGGGCTTTTATCAGTTCGAACGCGTTGGCTATTTCTGTATCGATCAGGATTGCAAAGACCCGGAACAGCCCATATTGAACAGAACGGTTTCCTTGAGGGACTCCTGGGCGAAGTTAAATAGATAGACAGGTGACTAGCGGCACACTCGCAATGTGTATTGATTTTGTTAGAATTCCAGCTCAACCGGGCTGTATTTAAGGAGATTTATGATGGGTTGGATAGTACTTGCTTTAATTGTTGGCGCAGTCTTGTTTGCGATATCCATCTACAACCGTCTGGTTGCAGGCAGGAATCGATTCAAGAATGCATTCGCACAAATTGATGTGCAACTCACACGTCGTCATGACCTGATACCGAACCTCGTGGAAACGGCCAAGGGCTACATGAAGCATGAACGCGAGACACTGGAGGCCGTCATCAATGCGCGTAATACCGCTGTCTCAGGCCTCAAGGCCGCTTCAAAAGACCCATCTGATCCGGCAGCCATGAAACAGCTGGCGCAGGCGGAACAGGGTTTGTCCGGTGCACTTGGCAGGTTATTTGCCCTGTCAGAGTCCTACCCGGATTTGAAGGCCAATCAGAATATGATGCAGCTTTCCGAGGAATTGACGACCACTGAAAACAAGGTCGCTTTTGCACGGCAGGCATATAACGATGCGGTCATGCTGTATAACAACCTGCGCGAGTCATTTCCAAATAACTTTTTTGCCGGTTGGTTTAATTTTCAACATGCGGAATTACTGGAAATCGAGGATGAAACCAAGCGCGAAGTACCCGAGGTTTCGTTTTAAGTTCATACACCATGCAATGGCTGCCCTGTCCGGGCAGCCATTTGTTGTCTCGGGGGTCCAATGAATTTCTTTGAATACCAGGATCAGGCGCGTCGTCAAACCCGATGGCTTGTGTTCCTGTTCGCTCTTGCTGTCCTGATTATTGTGGTGGTGATCGATGTCGCCATACTGGTGACATTCGGATTCATGAAAAATGAAGAACAGCAATTGGTATTCAATGCACAGACACTAACGTCTAATATTCCGTTGTTATTGGGTGGCGCTGCGGTGACAGCCGCTGTAATCGCAGTTGCGAGCCTGTTCAAAACAGCTTCATTGCGGTCGGGTGGTGGCAAGGTTGCGCGTGACCTGGGTGGTGTTTTGGTCGAGGCTGATGCACGCGATCCTTTACGCAGGCGTTTATACAACGTTGTCGAGGAAATTGCGTTGGCATCAGGCATCCCGGTTCCCGAGATTTACGTGCTTGAACAGGAGTCCGGTATCAACGCGTTCGCGGCCGGTTTTACACCTGCGGATGCTGCGGTTGCAGTTACCCGTGGCGCTTTGGAAAAACTTGACCGTGCTGAATTACAAGGTGTCATAGCACACGAATTCAGCCATATTTTTAATGGCGATATGCGTTTGAACATCCGCCTGATGGGTGCCTTGTTTGGCATCCTGGTGTTGTCATTGATCGGTCGCCGGGTATTGCATGGTTCTTATTACGTGGGCCGTTCAAAAAACAACAGCGGCGGTGCCATCGTGCTGGTAGCCGTGGCGGTGATGCTGGTGGGTTACATCGGTTTGTTTTTTGGCCGATGGATCAAGTCAGCTGTTTCCCGCCAACGTGAGTACCTAGCTGATGCGTCGGCAGTTCAGTTCACACGTGATCCTGATGGAATCGCTGGTGCACTAAAGAAAATCGCTGTCTATAGTGACGGTTCCTATCTGAATGCGGAAACCGAAGAAGTCAGTCATATGCTGTTCGGGAACGGCGAGAAGGTGAGTATGTTTTCAACCCACCCTCCACTGAACCAGCGTATCGGGCGTATCGACAAATCTTTTCGCCCCGGTGACCTTGTTGAGTTATCTAAACGTATTCAGCGCCAGGGACGGGAAGAGGCGGAACGTGCAGCAAAAGAGCAAAGCAGGGAAAAATCTACCGACAGGGGTATGTTCGATGCTGGCAACCTGGTTGACCAGATCGGTAACCCGGATTTTTCAAGAATATTGATGGCAGCAGCGATGGCGGCTTCCATTCCGGATGAAATCAGCCAGGCTGCCCACTCCAACCAATGGGCGACAGAAGTGCTTTTTTATTGCCTGTTGGATAAGGATGATGAAATACGTGAGCAGCAGCTTTTAACCGTGGCCCAGATCATGGGAAGTGACAGTGAGGGCCGTGTACGCGGTTTGCTGGCTGCGGCCCCTGATTTGGCCAGGGAGCAACGGCTTCCGCTTCTTGAAATTTCGATTCCGGAGTTGAAGCGCAGACCACCGGATCACGTCAGCAAGGTGCTTTCTACCGTTAAGAAATTAAGCGAAGCAGATGGCCAAACCGAGGTATTTGAATACCTGATGGCAAAAATTATTGCCCAGCATCTGTGGGAATCCGTTAATCCTCACCAGGTCAAGCTGTCCGGCAAAGGCAGCTTAAGCCAGGTGACAGACAAGGCACTGGATGTAATCGCGGTTCTTGCGCTTCATGGAAATGTAAGCGCGCAGGATATCGAGAGCGCATACCGGGCGGGGTCCGGGGTGCTTGGTGTAAAAGCCCCGTTACCTGCGATTGAAGATTGGTGCGAGGCCCTGGATCAAGCCTTGCCGGCGATGGACCAGCTTAAACCAGCGGATAAGGGTACATTGGTCAAGGCATTGATCGCTACCGTAATGTCAGATGAAAGGGTGGCAACGGCAGAAATGGAGCTATTGCGCGTTATCTGCTCGGTCATTCATGTGCCGTTGCCCATTATTACTGGCGGAGAATAAACTCCGCACACTTTTCACCAATCATTATCGTCGGTGCGTTCGTGTTACCTGAAATCAACTCCGGCATAATGGATGCATCTGCTATTCGCAGGTGCCTGATACCGTGGACCTTCAGCTCCGAATCCACAACGGCCATCTCGTCATTACCCATCTTGCATGTACCTGCCGGATGGTAAACTGTTTCGGCCTTGCGGCGGATAAAGTCAATTTGTTCCTGCTTCGATTGCACGGATGACTCAGGGAAAATAAACCCTTCACGGATAGAATCAAACACCGGTTGCTGAAATATCTCCCTGGAAAGGCGGGCGCACTCCAGCATCAAGTCGAGATCCCTGGGGTCTTCAAGATAGTTTGGCTGCATGGATGGAGCGTCTGCAGGATTCGTTGTTTTAAGTTTAATTTCACCCCGGCTATGTGGACGCAGCAAGCAAGCATGTATGGTCAAACCACGACCGGGCAGGATATGTCTGCCATGGTCATCCAGCATGGCCGGTACAAAATGAAACTGGATATCCGGCCTGTTGCTGTCTTCCAGTCCACTGCACACAAAGCCGCCCGCCTCCGCCAGGTTTGACGTAGCTGGCCCCTGTTTTCCAAAAACGTATTTGAGACCGGCAATGATCTGGCTGGTCTTGTCATAGGTGGCATGACTGGAGCTGGAGATCAGGGTGCATATATCAAGGTGATCTTGCAGGTTCTGACCAACACCTGGCAGGTTGTGACTGACAGGAATGTTCATTTCCTCAAGGTGCCCGGCCGGTCCTATACCTGACAACAACAATAACTGCGGCGAGTTGACAGCACCGCCACACAGGATAACCTCACCACCGTGATACTGCCGTCGCTGACCCTTGAGGGAAACTTCTACTCCGGTTACGCAGTCACCCTCAATCAGCAGTTTCTCGACCAGTGCATGGGTGAGTACTGTCAGGTTCGCCCGCTTGAGCGCGGGTTTCAGGAAAGCAACTGCCGAACTGCACCTTTGTCCATTACGTTGGGTGACCTGGTAGATACCAAAGCCAGTCTGATCTCGCCCGTTAAAGTCATCAGTGATGGGATACCCCAATTGACCAGCAGCCTCAAGAAACACCTTGCTTAACGGATTGGTGTAACGGAGATCCTGAACGGCTAAGGGTCCGTCCGTCCCGTGCAGTTCTGATTGTCCGCGCTGTTGATCCTGCGATTTTAAAAAATAGGGCAGAACACTGTCAAAATTCCAGCCGGGATTACCCAGGGCGGCCCAGTTGTCATAGTCTTCAGCCTGTCCGCGAATATAGACCATGGCATTGATAGAACTGGACCCACCCAGCACCTTCCCGCGTGGCCAATACAATTTTCGCTGGTTTAATTCAGCCTGGGGTTCAGTTTCGTATGCCCAGTTGATTCGTTTGTTGGTACTCAGATTCGCCAGGCCGGCGGGTATGTGGATAAACGGGTTGCTGTCGGGTCTACCTGCTTCGAGCAATAAAACACGGTTAGAAGGGCTTTCGCTGAGGCGATTGGCCATCACACAACCCGCTGATCCGGCTCCTACAATTATGTAGTCATATTCCATCATATTTTTCCGGAAGAAGTACCCGAATCATAACCGTTTGCAATGATTTCAGATACCCAAAATGGTCTATTCATCGCGATTTTTTCATGATTTTTTCATTTCAAATCCTGCGCCCTCATTGTGTTACCGGTAAATCAGGTATAGTGGCCTGAAAATGAACAAGCAAACTGCTCAGAACTGTCTGCAAAAGCTGCTGAATGTATCGGTATGGCTTCTGCTGGCAGCGTATTTGCTTACCGTTCCAGCAATGGCGCAGATACTCACCAAGCCGGAGGTTACCGTGTCCAGTGAGGGGGCCTGGCAGCCACCTGATCTTGCGGCGCTACCACCGGATTGGTGGTTGTCGCTCGAGGCTGAATCAGCTGAAGTCACCGAACAGCGGGTCAGTCGCTTTCTTGACAGTTCGGAGCAACAAGCCAAGGCGCTAAGTGACGCCGAGTTAGTCATCGCAGAAAACGGAATTGCGTATATCAAGAGCCAGTTTGAATTACTGGCGCTGGCCAGGAAGAGTCCTGCCAATGAGACCTTCGATCCACCATTGGCCAAAGATAGTTATTTCCTCGATGAACTATTGGATTTACGTGCTCAGTGGCGTGAAGCAGCGGCCCGCGCAACTCATCTTGAGTTGCAAATTGACCAGTCTGATAGAAAGGCCAGCTTGCTTCAGAGTCGCAGGGACAAACTGTTACGTGAGTATTCTTCTACCAACGCGGAATCGCCTGCCAGGCTGTTGGCCGGGATCAACCGTATCTCGGCACGAGTCGAATATGAATTGGCGCGCGTAAATACCGAAAACTTCCGTCAGAATCTGAAACAATCTGAGTCGCAAAGCCAGCAGCTGAGTGAGCAGCTGTCTTTCGCGCGTGATCACCTGGTCAGCAGCGATGCATCCCTGGCCGATTTGTCAAAAGCAAAATCGGAAGCCAGGGCGAAAGTGGTCGAGATGACGAAAAAAGTGTCTGCATTGAAGCTGCAATTATTGGAGGCTCTGTCAGCAGAAACCGTTAATCCGAGCCTGAAAATTCTACGAGAACAGCAGTTAACAAGAGCCTCGGCAGAGGCGGAACTCGCACAGTTGCAGGAATTACTGGTCACCGCGAAATCTAATTTTTACCATTTTCGCGCCGGTATGCTGGAGCCCCGGTTTGATGTCCAGTCTGCAACGACGCAAGCGCGACAAGCCACTAATGAAGCACTCGACCAGGTTGACCTGTGGTCCTCTACCAGTCAGTCGACATTGGGCGCCTTATCGTCAGATACCAGTCTGAATGCCGCCAAGAATTTTGAAATTGCCCAGTCGGTCGCCCGCGACACACTTTCGTTTGCTGAACAGGTCAGAAATACCAGCGATGACCTGTTATTTGTCCAGGATATATTGACCGGCGAGTTTATATCCGCACAAAGTGGCTTAAGCAATACGGGCGCGCGAATCGGTCTTGTTTTTGGAAATGCCTGGGATCGCTTGCACGAACTGTCAGACTTCCGCCTGTTTGACATTGGTGATACACCGGTAACCCCTGGCGGTCTTATCAAGATGCTGTTTATCCTGGGTTTGGCAATCGGTATTTCCTGGTTGATTCGCCATCTGATTGCCCGTGGTGTCAGGAAGAAGCAAGCTGCCCAGAGCCCCGCCTTCTACGCCCTCGGCAGAATACTGCACTATATAATCGTCATGGCCGGCAGTTTTGCCGCCCTCGGGTCGATCGGTATAGATTTCACCAGTTTTGCGTTGATTGCCGGTGCTTTGTCGGTCGGTATCGGTTTTGGCCTGCAGGCGATAGTCAGCAATTTCGTGTCCGGGCTTATCCTGTTATTCGAGGGTGCGTTGCGGGTGGGTGACTTTATTGAACTGGATAACAACCTGCGTGGTGTGGTCAAGGAAATCAATACCCGTGCAACGGTGATCACAACAAATGACAGCGTAGATGTGGTCGTACCCAATTCGGTGCTGGTTACGACCCAACTGACCAACTGGACTTTAAGGGAAACATATGGTCGTATGCGTGTATCATTTGGTGTTGCATATGGTACGGATAAGGAGCTTGTCAAAAACCTCGCACTTGAAGCCGTTAAGAAAGTTGAATGCGCACTGACGCATATGCCAGACCGTGAACCTCAAATCAGGCTTGTCAATTTTGGTGATAACGCCCTGGAGTTTACAGTTTTGTTTTGGGTAAGCCGGCAGGGCGTGCGGCGACCGGGGCGGACCCGCGCAACCTTTATGTGGGAGCTTGAAACACTGCTGACTGAAAATGGTGTTGAAATTCCATTTCCGCAACGGGATGTCCATTTCAAAAGTGATTTTCGGGCCCTGCAGGACCCTGGCGTTGATCCTGATTCATCTGATGCTTAGGTGATGATGTAAACATATAGTCGACGAGGACGCTTGATTTGACCTTAACACGAATATCATTGGGTAACCCGGTTGCTGTGATTGTAGCAGGCATACTGGTGGTTATTTTTGGCACCATCAGCCTGATGCGTCTGCCGATACAGATGACACCGGAAATCGAGCGCCCCGAAATATCCATTCAAACGCCCTGGCGTGCATCCGCACCCAGTGAGGTTGAATCCGAAATCATAGAACCCCAGGAAGATGTGCTGCGTAGCGTGCCCGGCCTCCTGAGAATGTCGTCGAATGCAAACTTTGGCAGCGGTTCCATTCAAATGGAGTTTGCCATAGGTACGGATATGAACCGGGCGCTGATCGAGGTGATGAACCGTCTCAACCAGGTGCCCAGGTATCCCATCGACGCAAACGAACCGGTTATCAGCGTTGGCGGCAATGATTTCAGCAAGGTTATCGCCTGGTTTGCGGTGGCCTTGAAACCAGGCAATGACACACCGATCGAGTCCTACCAGGATTTTATCGAAGACACGGTTATAACCCGGCTTGAACGGGTTCCCGGTGTGTCAAGAACCGGTGCTTTTGGCGGGCGCAATCACGAGGTCAGGATTACCTTTGATCCCTACAAGGCGGCGAGTATCGGTTTGGATCTGACAGCGGTATCCGCCGAATTGGGTTCCAATAGTAATGTGTCGGCCGGTAGCACCGAGGTTGGCCGGCGTCAGTATACCGTTCGATTTAGCGGGAAATATGAGGTGGCGTCCCTCGGCGATCTCGTATTGCAGTGGCGTGAAGGCAAGCCCATCCGTCTCAAGGACATTGCCCGCATTGAAAAGACCATGGTGGATCCGTCCACGATCCTGCATATGAATGGAGGCCCTTCTATTGCCGTGAATGTGACACCTGAATCGGGTGTGAATGTGCTGGAAGTGATGACCGACCTGCAGGCGGCCATTGCCGATCTTTCTGCTAACGAGCTGGATCGCGCAGGTTTGACGATCAGCCAGAATTATGACCAGACGGTATACGTCAAAAGCTCAATCAAAATGGTTCGTAACAACCTGCTCCTGGGTATGGGGCTTGCGATCGTGGTGTTGTGGTGGTTCCTTCGTAAGTTTCGCGCAACCCTGATCGTCGCCTTGTCGATCCCGTTGTGCCTGTTTGCTGCGTTCATGGTACTGAATATCGGTGGACGTACCTTGAATATCATTTCCATGGCCGGTCTCGCATTTGCCACGGGTATGGTGCTCGATGCGGCCATTGTCGTGCTGGAAAATATCTTCAGGCAACGTGAAGACGGCAAGCAGGGGGATGAGGCCTCCGAACGTGGCACAGTTCAGGTCTGGGGTGCGTTGCTGGCTTCGACGGCCACGACGGTAGCCATTTTTATGCCCGTCGTGTTTCTACAGGATGAAGCGGGTCAGTTGTTCAGTGATCTCGCGATCACGATATCCGCAGCCGTAACGGCTTCGCTGGTGGTTGCGGTGACGGTGCTGCCGACCGCTGCGTCAAACTGGGTTAAGGGTAGCGGTATAGAGGATATTCACCGTCACTGGTGGCGCTGGATAACCGACCATATCATGCAATGGACAGGGACAGCAGGACGACGTCGTATCTGGATTGCAGTTTTAACCATCGTACCCCTGGCGCTGGTGCTCGTGCTCAAACCTTCCGCTGATTATTTACCCGAAGGTAAGAGGAATTTTATTTTCGGGTTCATGGTGGCCCCACCCGGGCTGGGAATTGAAACGGCCAAAACAGAAGTGATGACTGTGATTGACGAGCGTCTGGCACCCTATATAAACGGAGAAAATCCGCTACAGATGAATAATTATTTTGTCGGTTCAGCGCGGGGTTTCGGTACATTTATTGGAGGTCGTGCAGCCGATCCGGCGGATGTCGATGAATTGCTTGGAATATTCAACTCCCAGATACTCAGGGGGTTTCCTGACACCATTGCATTTGCCAACCGCAGTCCGATATTTGGAGGTGGCAGGGGTGGCCGGCAGATTAATGTCGATTTACAAGCAGATTCATTCGAGTCCCTGATCAGCGCCGGCCAGGTGGGTTTCCAGTCGATACGGGCTGAATTGCCAGGCGCCAATGTGCGGCCTGTTCCCGGTCTCGAGCAGGCGGAACCGGAATTGAGATTGATACCGGATGACCGCCGAATTGCCGAGGTTGGATGGAATCGCTCACGTATGGCAACTATTATCCGGGCGATGGGTGACGGTGCGTTTATGGGTGAATATTTTGACGGGAACCGTCGTTACAACGTCATCATGCGTGCCGAGAACTGGTTTACACCGGAAGAACTGGCTGCGCTGCCGGTGGCAACTGCCAGCGGTGAAATTCAAACCATCGGTGAGCTGACCCAGGTAACCCGTACGGCCGGTCCATCACAGATTCTCAGGGTAGACAGGAAACGCACCCTGACATTACAGGTCACACCACCATCGGAAATGCCACTGGAGGATGCGATCACTATCATTGATGAAAAAGTACTGCCCGGCATACTCGCCCAGTTACCGCAAAGCGCGTCGATCAAAATGCGCGGAACAGCCGAGGCCCTTGATCAGGCCCTGACAAGCATGGCGGGAAGTTTCACACTTGCCATCGTGATTCTCTACCTTTTGATTTCTGCATTATTTCGATCTTTCAAGGATTCCCTGTTGGTCATTATGGCCCTGCCAATGGCGACGGTTGGCGGTATCATCGCCTTGCGTGTGATGGACCTGGCATTGTTTGCAAGCGGCGGGCAAAAAATGGACTTGCTGACGATGATTGGTTTTGTGATCCTGCTGGGACTGGTGGTTAATAATGCCATTCTGCTTGTTTACCGTGCCCGTGACGGCGAGCGTGAGGGCATGTCGAGACGCAATGCCGTGGAAAGCGCGGTCAGGTTGCGTCTCAGACCCATCCTGATGAGTACGATGACGAGTATCTTCGGTATGCTGCCGTTGATGTTGATACCTGGCTCGGGGACGGAACTCTATCGCGGAATGGCGGCGGTTATTGTCGGCGGAATGTTGGTCAGCGCACTATTTACACTTATCCTGTTGCCCAGTCTTTTACGAACCAATGAGGAAGCATTCCCGGGAACCCCGGTTAATCAAACATAAAAAATGGATTTTGGCAAAATGAAGAAATTGATAATGTTGGCTGGAGTACTTGCTGTTGCAGCTGGGGTTCAGCTCGCGGCGGTGGCGCAGCAAGGACCGCCGCCAGCCAATGTGAAGGTTGCAAAGGCCTCGGTTCAATTGCTGGCGCCGGAAACAGTCGTGCCAGGTACGGTAGTCAGCCGTGGTGATGCCAGGCTGTCTGCCGAGGTCAACGGCAGACTGCTTGAAGTTGCTGAAGTCGGCACCGTTGCAATGCGCGGTGATGAGATTGCAAAAATTGAAGACACAGCCATCCGGCTTAGAATAGATGAATTACAGGCTGAAGTTGAACGTGCCGAGGCCAGGCTGAGATATCTTGAGAGCGAAGAGGGGAGGTATGTCAAACTGGCGGAATCAAACCTGGCTGCGGCAACCAAACTGGAGGAAACCCGATCGGACCGTGATGTATCGAGCGCCGACCTCCGGGTTGCAAAATCACGCCTGGCGCAGTTACAGGACCAGTTGGACCGTACCAGCATCAGGGCGCCATTTGACGGTATGGTCGTCGAGCGCTTAATGATGCCCGGCGAACGTGTTGAAGTCGGGCGGAATGTTGTTCGGATGGTCGACCAGCAACACCTCGAAGTGATTACCAGGGCGCCGCTGGAGTATTACTCCTATGTGCGGCCGGGTCAGCAATTGAAAGTCAGAACCGGTAATGAAAGCGTGAGCGGCACGGTTAGAACAGTGGTGGCGGTCGGTTCTGAAAAAACACATCTATTTGAGCTCAGGCTGGACATCGAAAGCAACCGCTTCCCCGTTGGTCAAACCGTACGGGTGTCCATACCTACTTCCAATGTGAGAGATGCGCTGGTTGTCCCCCGTGACGCGCTGGTGCTGAGGCCCGAAGGTATAACGCTTTTCGTGGTGGATGAAAACCAGAAGGCCAGTCAGAAAACGGTCACAACCGGTATTGACGCTGGTGACAAAATTGAAGTTTTTGGCGAGCTCGAGGACGGTGACACGGTCATTATTCGTGGTAACGAACGGCTCAGGCCCGGCCAGTCAGTCTCCATCATGGAGGGTTGACCCTTTTTTAATATAATCGATATCCGCCGAACTGAATGGCCGCGATTCCTGCTGGCTTTCAGTTACTTTTTTTTTCTGCTCGCCGGCTATTTCATGCTGCGTCCCATTCGTGGCACGGTGGCAGCCAATCATGCGGGTTCGCTGCATTTGCTGTATACGGCAACATTCATCAGCATGTTGCTTATCGTGCCTGTTTTCGGTTGGCTGGTTTCAAGGTTCAGACGTGGCCGTTTTGTACCGGGAATATACCTGTTCTTTATCTCAAACCTGGTCTTCTTTGCCATTGCGTTCAAGGGTGACGCAACCGGTGACTGGGTTCAGTACGGTTTCTATGTCTGGCTGAGTGTATTCAACCTGTTCGTGGTCTCGATATTCTGGAGTTTCATGGCAGATATTTTTCAACCTGACCAGGCGCAGCGTCTGTTCGGAAGCATCATGGCCGGTGGCAGCCTCGGTGCAATTTCCGGTCCCGTGTTGACGGCAAGGTGGGTTGAGGTGATCGGGTCCGGTGGTGTGATTAGGGTTTCGATTGCATGCCTGCTGATCGCAACGGCCTTTGCCATCATCCTTGGGCGGTTTGAAAGGCACCAAAACCAGGAGCAACCCGCCAGGGTTATTGGTGGCAGCATCTGGGAAGGTGCGGTTCGGGTATTTAAATCCAAATACCTGTTACTGATTTGTTTGTTGATGCTATCGCATAACCTGACTTCCACATTTCTTTACAATGGTCTCGCCGTACTGGTTGATGAAAATATCGTTGGCTTTGATGAGCGCACGCAGTTTTACAGCTACATCGATTTAATCGTGCAGATCCTGGCTTTCCTCTTTCAGTTTCTGATCACATCGAGGCTGGTGATATTCCTGGGAATGCCACGTACTGCAATATTGCCACCTATCATTCTTGCAGCCGGATTCACCTTGCTGGGCAGTTCGCTTGGCCTGGTCCTGTTCGCCGCAGTCGGTGTGGCCCAGCGTGCTTTGAACTACGGTTTACTGGGGCCGGTCAAGGAAATGCTGTTTACCGTTGTGGATCGCGAGACAAAATACAAAAGCAAGAACTTTATCGATACCGTGGTCTATCGCGGCAGTGACGTTACCGCCAGCTGGATTTTCAAGGGTCTGATGACGATCGGTCTGTCCATCTCCCAGGTTGCCTGGGTGTATATTCCAATCATGGTGATCTGGGGGGTGGGTGCCTGGCACCTCGGAACAGCGTATACGCGACTTAAGAACCAGCTAGCTGTTCAGTCATAATGAAATAGACTTAGCTGTGAATTCTATGAAGGTTGTTCACATTTTTTCTACAGCTAAGGGTCAAATTATTGGTCATTCTGGAGTCAATTGGGTAGAGAAGTCAGAAGACCAGTTCATTCCAGAATGGCCGGGGTGGGTTCAACAGCAGGGTTGCTACAGGCGACTGCAAGCCCATCCGGCCCTATGGGCTACCCTCACTCAGGAACCCGCCTGATCGGGACCGAGCTGGAGGTGCTTCCCTGCACCTTCAGCTCTCGCTTTTCTTCCTGAAAAGCGCCCCTGGCGGAACCCTTCCTTCGGCGGATTATGCAATCGCCTGCAGCAACCCTGCTGTTGAACTTCCAGGACCTAAGCCGCATTTTTCACCAGTATCCCGGAATATGGCGCCGGACTGGACTGAAGGTCATAGCTGTAGCTATGGCCTGAAGGGCTAAACCTCGCAAGGAACTGAAGACCCGGTGGGTGTTTGCTGGTTGGGCTGACTTTGATGCGCCGAGTGGACTGACGGATTTAGGGGCGATCGGACAGGACGTCCGATCGAGGCCGCCCAAATCAGGATGATTTGTGAGGCCGGTCCCGTCAAA
>Ga0102946_1000420_pt1 | contig 14821 bp, 13 predicted proteins | sample SalPon2A_A_D1_MG_FD_78209 | JGI IMG/M metagenome (GOLD analysis project Ga0102946, IMG submission 78209) | Soil microbial communities from South San Francisco under conditions of wetland restoration - Salt Pond MetaG R2A_A_D1_MG | ecosystem: Environmental > Terrestrial > Soil > Wetlands | place... | reverse complement strand
GCCTCGGGCTCGGGCGCCTCGGGCTCGGTGCTCTCGGGCTGGTCGCTCTCGTCGGCGTGGCTCATGAGCTCACCTCCAGGGGCTTCGGCTGCTGAGCAGCGTGAGGATGGTCGGGTCCGGCGTAGACCTTGAGCTTCAGCAGCTGCTTGCGGGCCAGCTTGTTGCGAGGGAACATTCCCTTGACGGCGCCCCGGATCACGTCCTCCGGTTGACGCTCGAGCATCTCGCCGAGGGTCCGGGACCGGATTCCACCAGGGAAGCCGCTGTGGCGCCAGTAGGTCTTGGAGCGAAGCTTGTCGCCGGTGACGCGGATCTTCTCGGCGTTGACCACGACCACGAAGTCCCCGACGTCGGTGTGCGGCGTGTACTCGGGCTTCCGCTTTCCGCGCAGCACATCCGCGAGCTGGGTCGCGAGGCGACCGAGGGTCTGGCCCTCGGCATCGACGACGTACCAGTCGCGCTGGGGTCGGTCGGTGGCCTTTGCTGCATAGGTCTTCATCACGTCAAAACCGCGTCCCGGCAGGGGGCCGGACGACGCGGGCGCGAGATCATAGATGTTCCGCAGCCTGCATGCACCACGCGCAGCGGCTCCGCCCGCAAGGCGACGACCCGCCACCGACCTCGGGCGAAACGACCGTCCGCTAACAAACCGGCCTCTTTGTTAGCAACTCGTTGCAGATGTGTTTATGTTGACCCCGCCGCACGCATGGCTATACTGCCGCGTCAAGTTTGGACCCGCCGAATCACCGGTTGCACGCAGCCGGCGGGCGGGGGAACCGTTGGAAGAGTCGAATACCGCTTCCAGGGGCGAATCGGAACGGATTTCCGTAGCGCTGCTCTTTCGGCGCGAGCCCGTCAGCTAACCCCGTAGGCCCGACAGAAAGAGAGACCCAACGTGACCTCGGGCGAGGATCGCCGCAAGCGACGGAATCGCAAAGCTACGCTCATGTTCGCGGGCGTGGTCGCAGCGAGCGCGGTCGCCGGGGCCGGGATCGCGAACGGGGCCGGCGGCGGCGTCACCGCCCCCTCCCCGCCCACGATCAAGGACGCGCGCTGCACCGAGCGATGCCTCGACATCCGCGTCGTCACCGAGACGGGCTTCGCGCAGGTCGCCGGCAAGGACCTCAAGGCCGTCAAGCGCGTGCGGCTCCGCGGCACGGACGGCCGCCTCGACGCCGCGATCCGCGCGAAGTCCTCACGCTCGGTCGAGTTCAGGGTTCCCCGCACCGCCCGCTCAGGCAGGCCGGTCGTGGTCGATAAGTTCGGCACCAAGGTCCGCTCGAGCGTCAAGCTGAAGGTCAGGCCCGAGGACGCCATCGACGAGGTCGCCAACTTCAAGGTCAAGCGCTCCGACGCGACGCCCTCCAAAAGCTTCTACGACGGCAAGAAGCGGAGCAAAGTCGAGTACCTGTTCGAGGCCGACGGACCGACCGACATCCGCATCGACGTGCTCAAGGGCAAGAAGAGGAAGCTCGTCGACTCGATCGTCAAGAAGAACCAGAAGCCGTTCGAGAACAACCGGGCGAAGTGGAACGGGCTCAGGGACAACGGCCGGGTCGCCCCCAACGGCAGGTACAAGTTCGAGGTCAGCCAGCTCAGCGGCGGTGACGCCGACCGCGCGAAGTTCCGCTACTACGACCATCGCTTCCCGCTTCCCGCCCGCCACAGCTACGGGGATGGCCTCGGCGCCGGCCGGGGCCACCAGGGCCAGGACGTCTTCGCCCGCTGCGGCAAGCCGATCTACGCTGCCCGCGGCGGGCGCGTGCAGGTCAAGGCGAGCCATAGCGCCGCGGGCAACTACGTCGTCATCGACGGGCGCAAGACCGGCCGCGACTACGTCTACATGCACCTCGAGCGCAAGGGCCGCCCGAAGGAGGGCTCGAAGGTCCGCACCGGCGATCTGATCGGCTACAACTCCGACACCGGCCGCGCGACCGGCTGCCATCTCCACTTCGAGCTGTGGTCGGCCCCAGGCTGGTACGAGGGCGGCAAGCCGCTCAATGCGACCAAGCTCCTGAAGCGCTGGGACCGCTGGTCCTGACGGTCGCCGCTCCGGAGCCGCCTACTCCCACTCGATGGTTGCGGGGGGCTTGGAGCTGATGTCGAGCGCGACGCGGTTGACGTGCGGCACCTCGTTGATGATCCGATTCGATGCCCGCTCGAGCAGGTCGTACGGTAGGCGCGCCCAGTCGGCGGTCATCGCATCGTCGGAGGTGACCGCGCGGATGACGATCGGGTAGGCGTAGGTACGGCCGTCCCCCTGGACCCCGACCGAGCGCACGACCGGGAGGACGCAGAAGCTCTGCCACAGATCGCGGTAAAGGTTGGCTGCGCGGACCTCTTCCTGCAGGATCGCGTCGGCATCGCGGAGGATGTCGAGGCGCTCCTTGTTGACCTCGCCGCCGACGATCCGGATCGCGAGCCCCGGACCCGGAAACGGCTGACGCCAGACCATCCGGTCGTTGAGGCCGAGCTCGGACGCGACCGTGCGCACCTCGTCCTTGAACAGCATGCGCAGCGGCTCGACCAGGTCGAGGTCGAGGTCCTCCGGCAGGCCGCCGACGTTGTGGTGCGACTTGATGGTCGCGGCCCCCTCCCCCCCGCCGGACTCGATCACGTCCGAGTAGAGGGTGCCCTGGACCAAGTGGCTGACGTCCGGGAGCCTGCGGGCCTCCTCTTCGAAGACCCTGATGAACTCCTCACCGATGATCTTCCGCTTAGTCTCGGGGTCATCGACGCCCGCCAGGCGCGCGAGGAAGCGGTCCTCGGCGTCGACGTGGATCAGCTTGATCCCCAGCCCCTCGCGGAAGTTGGTGACCACCTGCTCAGCCTCGCCTTTACGGAGTAGCCCGTGGTCGACCAACACGCAGGTCAGCTGATCGCCGATCGCGCGGTGCACGAGAGCCGCGGCAGTCGCGGAGTCCACCCCGCCGGAGAGCCCGCAGATCACCCCGCCCTCGCCGACCTGCTCACGGACGCGCGCTACCTGCTCGTCGATCACGGAGGCCATCGTCCACTGCTGCTCGCAGCCGGCGACCTCCCGGAGGAACCGGTCGAGGATTTCCTGCCCGTGCGGCGTGTGCACGACCTCGGGGTGGAACTGGATTCCGTAGAGCCCGGCATCGACGTTCTCGCAGGCGGCGACGGGCGAGCCGGGGCTGGCCGCCAGCCCACTCCACCCGGGTGGTGGCTCGAAGACAGCGTCCCGATGGCTCATCCAGCACTGCTGCTCGGGCGGCAGCCCGCCCAGCAGGCGCCCCCCGTTCCCGGTCAGGCTCAGCGCGGTCCGGCCGAACTCGCCCCGCTCGGCACCCTCGACCTTGCCGCCCAGTGCATGAACCATGATCTGCATGCCGTAACAGATGCCGAGCACCGGGACGCCGAGCTCGAGCAGATCCTTGCGGAGCTCCGGAGCACCTTTCTCGTATACGGACGCGGGGCCACCGGAAAGGATCAAGGCCCGCGGCTTGCGCGCCTTGATCCGCTCGAGGGGGATCCCGTGGGGAAGCAGCTCAGCGAAGACCCCGCACTCGCGGATCCGGCGCGCGATCAGCTGGGAGTACTGGCCGCCGAAGTCGAGGACCAGGACCTCCTCGCGGTCCGTCGGCACCTCGATCGCCTCACCGGCGCCGGCGCCGTCTGGATCGAGGGCCCCGGCGGTCGGCTCAGCGGCGGCTTCAGTCATCGGCGACGCCGACGCCGTTGGCCACAGCCGAGCGGCCGTTGGAGCCCATTCCCACCGCCTGCTGCTTCTGCAGGGCCTTGCCCTCCGTCTGCAGCGCCGGAGCGACCATCACCTCGGCGCGGTGGAAGGAGGGAATGTCCTCATACCCGCAGGTGGCCATGGAGGTGCGAAGGGCGCCCATCAGGTTGAACGTCCCGTCGTTCTCCTCGGCCGGGCCGAGCAGGATCTGCTCCAGCGTGCCGTCCTGCTGGGTCGCCACGCGCGTTCCCCGCGGCAGCGAGGGATGGAACGTCGCCATCCCCCAGTGGTAGCCGCGGCCCGGCGCCTCCTTGGCGCGCGCCATGGGCGAGCCGATCATCACGGCATCGCCGCCGCAGGCGATCGCCTTGCTGACGTCGCCCCCGGTGCGCATGCCGCCGTCGGCGATGACGTTGCAGTACTGGCCGGTTTCGAGCATGTGCTGCGAGCGCGCCGCGGCGACATCCGCGATTGCCGTCGCCTGCGGGACGCCGATCCCGAGCACTCCGCGAGTCGTGCAGGCCGCCCCGGGGCCGACGCCGACCAGGACGCCGACAGCGCCGGTCCGCATCAGGTGCAGGCCGGTCGAGTACGAGGCGCAGCCGCCCACGATGCAAGGCACGGGCAGCGCCGCAATGAACTCCTTGAGGTTGAGTGGCTCGGACGACTGGCTCACGTGCTCGGCCGAGATCACCGTTCCCTGGATCACGAGGATGTCGAGGCCCGCCTCCAGCGCTACCTCGTGGTAGTCCATGACCTTCTGCGGGGTCAGCGATCCACACGCCACCGCACCCTGGGCCTTGATCTCCTCGACCCGCTGACCGATCAGCTCCGGCTTGACGGGCTCCGCGTAGACCTCCTGCATGAGCTTGGTCGCAAGGTCCGGCGGCGCGCCGGCGATCTCCTCGAGCCTTTCGTCCGCGTTCTCGTAGCGGGACCAGATGCCCTCCAGGTTGAGTACGCCGAGTCCGCCGAGACGGTTGGTCAGAGCGGCGGTGTTAGGGCTGACCACCCCGTCCATCGCGCTCGCGAGCAGCGGCAACTCGAACCGGTAGGGACCGAGGTTCCAGGTGATGTCGATGTCGTCGGGGTCCCGGGTACGGCGCGAGGGAACGATCGCGATGTCGTCGAATCCGTAGGCCCGGCGAGCCTTCTTGCCCCGTCCGATCTCAACTTCCACCTGATGGTCTCCCTTGCTCTAGGCCTGACTGACGATGAAGCATTGATTGTAGGCATCGGCACCGGCGGCCCCGGGGGAGCGATCGGACGCTAATTGCGGGCTTCGGCGGCCGTGTAGCGGCCGCGACGGCTCAACTGACGCCCGCCGGGACGTCGAGCTGGCGCACCGAGACCCGATCGACCATGCGCTCGACCTCGTCGGGGTCCAGTGCCCCGGCACCGAGATGCTGGGTCGATTCGGCGCCGCAGGCCACCGCGAAGGCCAGCGACTCGGCCGGCGGGCGCCCGGCGCGACGGCTGGCTGCGAGCCCGGCCAGGAAGGCGTCGCCGGAGCCGACGCTCGAGACCGGCTCGAGCGGATCGATCGTCGCCTCGTACTGGCGTCGCGAAGGCCCCGAGCCGGCGATTGCCACGCAACCCTCGGCGGTCGTCACGCAGGCCTCCCCGGCTCCCATCTCGAGCAGGCTGCGGAGCCCGTTGGTCAGATCCTCGGCATCGCCGAACTCGTACCCCACAGCCTCCTCGGCCTCAGCGGTGTTTGGAGCCACGACGGCCGGCTGAGCGCGGAGGCCGGCCTTCATCGGCTCGCCGTCGCTGTCGAGCAGCACGGGGACGCCCAGCTCCCGCAGCGTTGAGATCAGCTCGGCATAGACATCGGCCGGGGCGCCCGGCGGTAGTGAGCCGGCGACGACGCAATAGTTGGCTCCGGCGGCCAGGTAGCGGAGGCGCGCCAGGAAGCGACGGAGCTCCTCGGAGCTCACCTCGGGCCCGCGCTCGTTGATCTCGCTCTGCCCGCCCGAGGTCGGGTCGACGATCGAGATGTTGGTACGGGAGTCACCGGCGACCTCGGTGAAGTCGTGGAGCACCTCCTCGGCTGTGAGCAGCTCCCGGATCCGGGCGCCGGTCGCCCCGCCGGCGAGACCCGTGGCGATCACCGGCTGGCCGAGCTGCTTGAGCGCCCGCGCCACGTTCACGCCCTTCCCGCCCGGAGCGCGACGCGACTCCACGGCGCGGTGGCGATGGCCGAGGCGCATGCGCGGCACCGCGACCGTCCGGTCGAGGGCGACGTTGAGCGTGACCGTCAGGATCACGTCCGGCTCCTCTGGCGCTCCCGCTCTCGTCTCCGCCTGCTTTGGCTCAACTCTCTCTCCTCCGGGCTTCGCTCCGACTCGGGTTCTTCCGGTTCGGACCGGCGGCGCACCCCGAGCGCGAACGCCGCGACAATCAGGATAAGCCCCACGACGATCAGGATGGCACCCGCCGGGCCACCGAGGCTCTCGAGCAGGCCGGGCGCGGCCACTACCTCAGCGGCCACGGCCGACACGGCGCCGGCGCGCTCACCGTCGAGCGTGATCACGGCGCGGCCGATGCGCTCCCCCGCCCCGACCGGGGCTTCGACCTCAGCCGGCGCGACCAGCTCATATTGCACCGACTGGTCCTCCCGCGCGCGGACCCGCTCCCCGGTCGCGGCCTCGAGCTCGAGCGGGTCCTCCTCGCCGCTGACCGCGACGGTGCCGACGACCTCGCCCCGTCTGACCGCCCGCCGGGGCCCGTACAGCGAGAACCCGTAGTCGAGCAGCCGCGCCGACTCGGCGTCGCGGGCGCCCTCGCTGTCGGCGCCCAGCACGACCGAGACCAACGGCACGCCCTTCCGCTCCGCCGATGCGACGAGCACGTAGCCGGCCCCACGGGTGTGCCCGGTCTTCACGCCGTCCACCGACCCGTCCCCGAGCAGCAGGGTGTTCCTGGTGCTGACCTGCCGCCTCTGGGCCCCCGTCTTCAGGGTCGCATCGGGCTTCGACACGATCTTCCGGAAGCGCTCGTCCTCACGAAGGACCAGCGTCAGGGCGGCAAGGTCGCGGGCGCTGGAGACGTTGAGAGGATCGTCGAGCCCAATCGGATTCGCATAGCTGGTGTCGTCGAGCCCGAGCTTTGCCGCCGCGCCGTTCATCCGCTTGACGAAGCGCGGCACCGACCCCGACACGGCGTCCGCCAACGCGGAGGCCGCGTCGTTCGCACTGGGGAGCATCATCGCGACCAGCAGATCCCGGACGCTGATCTCCTCCCCCTCGCGCAGGCCGAGCACGGACTCGACGGGATTGGCGTCGTAGCCGGGTGCCTCGACCATCTTGTCGAGGTCGAGGTCGCGGAGCGCGAGGTAGGCGGTCATGAGCTTCGTGGCGGACGCGATCGGCAGCGACCGGCCCGGCGAGTCGGCGGCGAGGACATCGCCGTCACGAGCGTCAACCAGGATCCACGCGCGGGCGTCCAGCTTCGGAGGCGAGTCGTCCTTGGCTGCGTTCGCGGGCTCGACGGCGAGCACCGCCGCGAAGGCCGTGAGCAGCGCCAGCGCCGCGCCGGCGAGCAGGCGTGCCCGCTCGCGCAGGGTGGAATGTCGATCGGCTCGCATCAGCGGAGACGCGAAGCTAGCGAACGGCGCGGCAGGGTCAGCGCAGCTTCAGGGTCTGGCCCGCGGTCAGGGCCTGCGCGTCGATCCCCGGATTCAGCCGCGTGATCTCCTCGACCGAGACGCCGAAGCGATCGGCGATCACGCTGAGCGAGTCGCCCTCCTGGACCTCGTACTTCTTCGGCGGCTTCTGGGTCTTGGTGGTCGTAGTCGTCGCCCCGCTGTTCTTGCCGCCGCCGCGCTCGCCCCGCGCCGAGTCCCCCTCGCCCGTGGACGACGAGATCACGATGATCAGGATGATCGCCGTCCCCACCAGCGCCAGGGGGGCAATGATCCGGGCGAGCGGCGACGTGCGCCGCTGATCTGGGATTACGGGCGGTCGGGCCACAGCGCGATGGTACGAGAAGGAGCGCGATGGTCAGGTTCGTCAGCGCGGCGCTGCACGGCGTTGCTCGCCTCCCTGCCGGGCCCTCGCGCCATCCTCCCGGCGGCCGACCCGGGCCAGCCCGGGACCCCGGTGCCGGGCACCGAGCAGCACCACGCCCAGCAGCTTGGAGTCGGCCAGCGAACCAACGGCGCGCCTGACGTCGGCCTCGGTGGACCGCCCCGCGCGGGCACAGAAGAGCACCCCGTCCACACCGGCCCCGACGATCGCGGCGTCCGCGGCGGCGTTCACCGGCGGGGTATCGAACAGGACGAGGTCGTAGACGCGCGTGAGTTGATCGGTGAGGTCGCCGAATCGCGGACCGGCGAGCAACTCCGTGGGCGCGCGGTGCGGCGCACCCGCTCCCACGAACACGAAAGAACTCGGCGGCCGCTCGCCCGCCGGGTCGTGGACCGCGATGGGATTGATCACGTCCCGCGGGCCCGCGTCCCCGTCCAGGTACTCCGCGAGCCCTGGGCCGGAGCCGAGCTCGAAGATCTCCGCGAGCCGAGGGGACCGCAGATCGGATCCCATCAGCAGCACCCGGCTGCCGCGGCGGGCGGCCGCGGCAGCAAGCGCCACGGCGACTGTCGTGCGGCCGTCCCCGGGCGCCGCGCTGCACACCGCGACCGCCCCCGGCCCATCGCGGCCGTCGATGCCCAACGTGGTCAGGAGCGCCTGCGCACGATCCGCGCCGAGATCGTCGATCGCGACCGCAGCGGGCTCCGGCGAGGTCACCGCCGGCCCTCGCGGGCCGATCGCGCCCAGCGGCGGGCCCCCGGTCAGCTTCGCGAGCCGCTCCGCATCGCGGATAGGCCGGCGGATCAACTGCCGGCCGAGGAGCAACAGCGAGGCAACGAGAGCGCCACCGAGCGCACCGGCCGCCGACGCGGCCGCCGGTGAGCGGCCGGAGCTCGGAGCGTCCGGCAGCTGTGCCGGCTCTCCGGAGCGGAGCGGCGGGCCGAGCTCGGCGAGCTCGTCGACGGCCGCGAGCCGCTCGGTGAGACGCTCCGCGCGGGAGCTGGCCGGATCGATCTCCGCCAGCCGCTCCTGGATGCCCTCCGAGGCGTTCTGGAGCCGCCGCCGCTCGAGCAGGGTCCCGGTCTCGACCACGGCGCCGGCAAAGGCGTTGGCGGCCCCGGACGCGAAATCGGGGAACTCCGCGGTCGAGCGAACCGTCAGCACGCCGCCGCGGTCCAGGTCGAACCCGGTCTGGGCGAGCAGGTCGACGCCGCTGAGATCGTCCCCGAGGCTGGCCGCCGCGAGCTCAGCGACGTCATCGCTGGACGCCACCGCGAGCAGGCGTTTCCGCTGCTTGGCGCTGTCCGCAGCGACCACGCCCGTACCGATCGCCTCCGGGGCCTCGCCGCGATCGACGACGACCACCGTGGCCTCGGCGCTGAAGGTGGGCTGCTCCGAAAGGGCCCAAGCGAGCCCCGCGAGCCCCGCGATCAGGGCCACGACGCCAATCACGGGGAGCCCGGCGCGAAGCGCCGCGACGAGAGTGACCGCGAAGCCACCCGGGCGCCCGCTCACATCTCCTCCGGTGCCTCAGTCCCCAGGAGTCCGAGCGTCGTCGCGATCACCGTCGCGGTCGCTGAACAGACTGCGAGACGCCGGGCCCTGATCGGCTCCGGGGCCTTGAGCACGGGGCAGTCCCGGTAGAAGGCGTGGAAGTCCGCGGCGACCTCGCGGGCGTAGGCACCGAGGCCGTGCGGCTCCCGGCGCAATTCGGCGCGCTCGACCTGCGCGGGCAGCTCGAGCAGCCGTAGGATCAGGGCTCGCTCGCTGGGCTCGAGCGGGCCCGGGTCGGCCTCGGTCGATGGCCCCCCGGCCGCTTCATCCCCCTGGGACCGCTTGCGAAACATGGTCTTGATCCGGGCGTGGGCGTACTGGACGTAGTAGACGGGATTCTCGTTCGAGCGCTTGCGCGCAAGCTCGAGGTCGAGGTCGATCGGCGTCTCGTGGCTGCGCTGCACGAGGAAGAAGCGGGCGGCGTCGACGCCGATGTCGTCGATCAACTCGTCGAGCGTCACGAAGTCGCCGCGGCGCTTCGACATCTTCGCCCGCTCCCCGCCCTCGACGATCTGGACGAGCTGGATGATCGGCACCTCGAACGCCTCCGCGGACCCACCAAGCACCTCGACGGCAGCGCTCAACCGGGGGACGTAGCCGTGGTGGTCGGCGCCAAGCACGTCGATCAGCAACCCGTAGCCACGCTCGAGCTTGTCGCGGTGATAGGCGATGTCGGCGGCGAAGTAGCTGGGCTGCCCATCTCCCCGGCGGACCACCCGGTCCTTGTCGTCGCCGAACTCCGAGGTCCGCATCCACAGGGCCCCCTCGCTCTCGTAGGTCTGCCCCGCCCCCGCGACCTGATCCACCGCGGCGGCCAGCGCGCCGCTCTCGTGGAGTGACCGCTCGCTGAAGAACCGGTCAAAGTGGACGCGAAAGCGCTCGAGCGTCCCCTCGATGCGCTCACGCATCAGCTCGACGCCACGGCGGGCCAGCTCATCGGTCTCGCCGGGGTCGATCCCGCCGCCGCTGAGCTCATCGCCGAGCTCCGCCACGTAGTCGCCCTCGTAGCCGCCCTCCGGGACCTCGCCACCGGCGGCCCGCGCGCCAATGGACTCCCCGAACTTGCGGATCTGCTCGCCGGCATCGTTCATGTAGTACTCGCGCTCGACCGCATGCCCGGCGAAGCTGAGGATTCGCGCCAGGGAGTCGCCGTAGGCGGCATGGCGGCCGCTGGCGACGGTTGCCGGTCCGGTGGGATTCGCGCTCACGAACTCGACCAGGACGCGCTGAGCGCGGTCCGCCGCGACATCCGAGCCGAAATCGGCGCCGGCCTCGTTGATCGCATCGACGGCGCCGGTGAAGAAGTCGTCGGCCAGGAAGATGTTGAGAAAGCCGGGCCCGGCAACCTCCACCCGCTCGATCTCGGGATTCGCGAGCGACTCGCCGAGCCGTTCGGCGAGCTTGCGGGGCTGCTCGCCCGCCCCGGGCGCGAGCAGCAGGGCCGCGTTGGTCGAAAAGTCGCCGAACTCGGGCTTGGGCGGCCGCTCGAAGCTCGGCTCGGCCGTCGCGGACGCACCGGAGATGCCGGCCATGGCCGCGCGCACACGGATGCGCAGGTCTCCGATGGGGTCGCCGCTTCGTTCGGTCATCGACGAGAGACTAGATGGACCCGATGCGTTGGGCCCACCCTGGAGCTCGGGGTTCCGGGATCGGCTGTTCGTTGTCGCTCGGCCTGGGTGCGACCGGGCCGGCGGGCCTAACGGGCACCGCTCGCCGACCAGACCGTTTCCCGCAACGACTCGGCCGCGGCGGCGGGATCATCGGAACCGGCGACGCTGCGCGACGCGGTCACGAGCGCCGACGCCGGGCCTGCGCCGAACGCCGGGCCGAGCGCCGCGGGGTCGCCGCCCTGTGCTCCGACCCCCGGCAGCAGGAACACGGAGCGCGGCATCAGCTCCCGGAGCCGCGCTATGAACCGTGGCTCGGTCGCCCCGACTACCGCGCCCATCCCGCTCAGGCCGTGCTCGCCGGTCAGGCGACCCGCGAAGCCGTCGACCAGCGCTGCGACCCGCTCGTGGACCAGCCCTTCCGTGGTTTCGAGGTCGAAGACGTCGGCCGCGCCGGGGTTGGAGGTTCGCACGAGCGAAAACAACCCGGCCCCCGCGGCCTCGGCACGGGCGACGAAGGGCTCGATCGAGTCGGCGCCTGTGAGTGGGTTGATGGTGGCCGCATCCACGCCGAGGCCGGCAACCTCGCCGAACGGCGTGTGCACGGCCCCGAACAGCCCGTCCGCATATGCGGCGGCCGAGACCGGGACGTCCCCCCGCTTGCCGTCGGCGATCACGAGCAGGTCCGCGGCCTGAGCCGCGGCCGTGACCCGCTCGAGCGCCGCCACGCCGGGAGCTCCCAGCATCTCGAAACGAGCCAGCTGGGGCTTGACCGCGACGCAAGCGGGCCCGGCTGACTCGATCAGGGCGACGCAGGCGGACTCGACGGCAGCCGCCGCAGCGGCGCGGGGGTCGGGGTCACCGGCTCCTGAAACCGCCGATGCCGAGCGCCAGGGCTCGGCATCGAATGCGGGATCGAATCCGATGCAGACCTGGCTGCGGCGCTCTGCTACGAGCGCCGCAAGCCGGTCGGCAAACGGTGTTGGGTCCTGGGCGGGCGTCTCAGCTGCCCTTGACTGCGCCCTTGAGACCGGCACCCGCGGAGAACTTCGGCACCTTGCCGCCGGGAATGGTGATCCGCTCGCCGGTGCGGGGGTTGACGCCCTGACGCGGGCCGCGCTCGTTGACGCTGAACTTCCCGAAGCCGGTGAAGTTGACGTCGTCGCCGCTGGTCAGCGAGCCGGTGATCGCGTCGAGGATCGCCTCGACGGCGTCGCCTGCGGCCTTCTTGCTGCCGACGCGCTCGTCCGCGGCGACCTTGTCGATGAACTCAGCCTTGGTCATGAATGCCTCCTCGGTTAGGTGTAAGCGGCGCCACACTAACAACGGCCGCCGACGGCAAGGCATGAACATGCGGTCAGGGCGCCCGAGGGCCGTCTGATCCCTTCCCGTTTCCGCGCGGCGCGCGGAGGTATCCCTCAGCGATCCCGATCCGATCGATCGTGCTCGGATGGGACCCGAACACGGCCGAGAACCAGCCCGGCGGGTCCGGATCGCTGACGTTTCTCTCGGCGGACTCGACGCGCTGAGCAATCAGCGCCTCGGGCTGCCCCGTGAGCTCGATGGCGAACCGGTCCGCGCGTTCCTCGACCTGCCGGGAGAGCTGGTTGCCGATCAGCCCGAGAGCGAGCGAGGCAACGGTGATCGCCAGCGCGTAGGCGGGCACGGCGGCCGCCCGGCCCGGCCCGGTCCCCGCGCGACGGGCGATCGCGTCGCCGAGCTCGCGGACGAAGAGCATCCCGAGCGGGGCGACCAGCGCCACGAACAGGATCCCGCGCGGGATGTCGTTCTGCTTGACGTGCGCGAGCTCGTGAGCGACGACCGAGAGCAGCGCGTCGCGCTCGGCGGCGTCGATCAGGTTGTCGTAGAGGACGACCCTTCGGGTGGAGCCGAGCCCGGCGATGTAGGCGTTCAGGGAGGTGCGCCGGCTCGAGGCGTCGACGCTGTACACGTCGCCGATATCGACGTCGGCCCGCTCCGCCAGCTCGACCACGTCCGAGCGCAGCGGCCCCGCCTCGATCGGCTCGAAGTCGTTGAAGACCGGAGCGATCACAACCGGCGCGAGGAAGCTGACCACGATCGCGAATCCGACGATCACGCCTGCCCCCGCGGCCCACCAGGTTCGCGGGAGCCGGCGCTGGAGCAGGACCAGAAGCAGTGCCCCGATCGCCGCGTACAGGGCTCCGATCCCGATCGACCGGACCCGGTCGTAGATCCACGAGGCGGCTCCCTGAACGGACAGTCCGACATCGACGGCGAGCTCGTGCCCGATCCAGCCGACGGGGACGACGAGCACCGCGAGCAGCAGTGAGAGGCCGCAGCCAACGGCGGCGGCGCCCAGGAAGGGGCGCCGCTCCAGGAAGGAGAGCCGAGAGAGCCTCCGCGGGAGGACGAATGCCAGCAGGCCGAGCGCGCCGAGCTCGACCACGAGCGCCGCGAGCAGCAGCGCCCGGGTGTCGCCCCGGTAGTCCTCCCCGGCGGTGATCTGAGACGAGGCGAGATAGCCCGATGCATCCACCGGCACGGCCGCCGGGCCCGGCTGACCGGGGCTGAGCACGACCACGGCGAGCCCGGCAACCGCGATCGCGGCGACCCCGGCCGCAACTATGCGCGCGCCCGGGGATCGCATCCAGACCCGCCAGTTCATCGCCACCTACGATAGACGGCCCCGATCACCGCTCAGAGCGGGCCGGATCCCCATGCAGATCGCGATCATCAGCGACATCCACGGCAACCTCCCCGCCCTCGAGGCGGTCCTCGACGACATCGCCGAGACCGGCGTCGAGCAGCGCTGGTGCCTGGGCGACGTGGTCGGCTACGGCGCCGACCCGGAGGAGTGCACGGCGCTGGTCAAGGACCGGTGCGACGTCAGCCTCGTCGGCAACCACGATCTCGCGGTGCTCGGCGAGCTCGACACGACCACCTTCTCCTCGGCCGCCTCGGCCGCCGTGGACTGGACCCGGGAGCGGATCAGCAAGGAGGCGCTCGAGTTCCTCGGGTCGCTCTCGCCGTCGGAGACCGGCGGCGAGGCCGCGATCTACCACGCCTCGCCCCGCGACCCCGTCTGGGAGTACGTGCTCTGGCCCGAGCAGGCGACGGAGTGCCTCGCTGTGCAGGACCGGCGCGTGAGCTTCGTGGGCCACTCGCACGTGGCCCTGTTCTTCTCGGTTCCCGGCGGTGAACAGAAGGTCTCCGGCGACGAGGCGGCGCGCGGCTGGCAGGCCGGCGCGGGGACGCGGCTCGAGATCGACGAGGGCCGCTGGCTGATCAACCCCGGCAGCGTCGGGCAGCCCCGGGACGGGGACCCCCGCGCGGCATGGCTCGAGCTCGACACGGAGGCCTGGGAGGCCACCTATCACCGGATCGGCTACGACATCGACCGAGCCGCCGCCTCGATCGAGGCGACCGACCTGCCCGAACACCTTGCCAAGCGGCTCTACGTGGGGCGCTGAGGAGTTGCTGCCGGTGCCTGGGACTAGACTCGGATCAGCGATGAAGGGGCGGACACTCGGCAGCATCCTGATCACCGCCGCGGTGCTGGCGGTCGCTGGATGCGGAGGGTCGGGCGACCCGATTCCGCCCGGCGAGGCCACCGTGTTGGAGGCGGACCTGGCCGAGCTCCAGGACCAGCTCGAGCTGGGTGACTGCGACGCCGCCGACGACAAGGTCTCGGACCTGCTGATCCGGGCCCGCGACCTCCCTCGGGGGGACGTCAAATCTGGACTCGTCGAGCTGCTCGAGAACCTCGACGACCAGGTCGCCGCCGAATGTCCCGTCGGCCAGGAGACCACCACGTCCGAGACGACGTCGACCACGAGCACCACGACCACCGAGGAGCCGACGACGACCACCGAGACGACCACCTCCGAGCCGACCACCACTACCGACACCACGCCGACCACCACGACCGACACCACGCCGCCCAG
>Ga0102946_1000419_pt1 | contig 14827 bp, 14 predicted proteins | sample SalPon2A_A_D1_MG_FD_78209 | JGI IMG/M metagenome (GOLD analysis project Ga0102946, IMG submission 78209) | Soil microbial communities from South San Francisco under conditions of wetland restoration - Salt Pond MetaG R2A_A_D1_MG | ecosystem: Environmental > Terrestrial > Soil > Wetlands | place... | reverse complement strand
ACGGCAATATAATCGAGCAGATATTGGTGATGGAGACGGTTGAGCCGATGGGCGCTCAGCTCTGTCAGGGCGAAGTGAATCTGTTCGTGCTCGAGAATATAATCCTTAAGTTTTGAAGGAATTTGCGGATTCCACCAGGAACAATCCGGGTTGAAGATGGCATTAAAGGAGATATCGATATATCTGCCCGTATAGATCTGCATGTCGCCAATATTGCCACGAATGATCTGGATGGCGGTGTGGCGGGCGGGACGGAGACTGATGCAGGAGCGGGCCTGAATGCTGTGATTGTAACGCTGAACATCCTCCGGGAGAGTAGAGGCTTGAAAATCTTCGGGAGTCAGCTGACGGTAGGAAAAAGCATTCGGAAGGGCTATTACCCCTTCCGCCGCCGGCCGGAACTGCGGTCTCGCATATTCCGGCAGCCTGACACAGGCGGAAATCAACCAGAGAGCGAGAAGTATGATCGTAAGAAATCTGCAGATCGCAACGTTCATAGGCAGTCTTCATCATTTTTCTTCGGCACCGGATGGCCTACTGCAATTCCCACTTTCCTGAAGAAAATCAATTACATTGATATTTTAATACCCAAGTTTTTCCCTTGAGATAGCTCCATTTAAAAATAAGTATAATTTTACAGGAGCCAAGAGCGCGGCTTGCCGCAGAAAACATTTCGATGCGCTGAGGAATCCCGATATGTTTCAGGCGGGGATCTCATTTACTTCTCTTTTCCGCTCCAGTTCAGATGCACGTTTATCGAGAAATTGTATACTCCGACAAGCTCCTAGCGCTCTTGAACAAACTCTCAGAATCTGTTGTCCGGAAATTCCGGACAAGTTCACTGCCGTAGAGGCAGGTGAGAAATGGCCGTCCAGCCGCCGGGGCGTGGGCTGTCTCGCACTATCTTGCCAAAAATCTGGAGAGATGGTACTAGAGGTAACTTATACTCTTCTATCTCACTTATAAAATTATTTTTGCCAAGGTGAAAACGTTGCTCCTCCATCAGAAATTCATCGAAGTAGCGAAAGAACAGAGCGAAAAAATCGCCATCAATGATTTCGCCACCAATAAAAAGGTCTCCTACGATCGGGCGCTGCTGGCAAGCATCCTGCTGGCCAAATACTTCAAGAAGCTGGAAAAGGGATTCGTCGGCGTTATGGTTCCGACCTCCGCCGGCTGTATGCTGGCCAAACTCGGCATCCTCATGAGCGGCAGAATCCCGGTGATGATCAACTACTCCACCGGGGCCGAACAGAATGCCACCTACGCCCAGAAAAAATGCGACTTTAAGACCATCATCACCTCCAGGGCTCTGCTGGAAAAAATCGAATGTCCACATGTGGATGGCATGATCTACCTCGAAGACATCATGGCAGGCCTCTCCGGTATTCAGAAACTGCGGGCCGCCATCATCTCCAGACTACCGGCTTCCACCATCAAGATGCTGGTCCATGGTGGAAAGCCCGATGATACCGCGGTAATTCTTTTTACCAGCGGCAGTGAAAAGGACCCTAAAGCAGTCCAGCTCACCCACAGGAACATCAACGCAAACATCATTTCCTGCTCCGAGCGCTTCAACTTCACCAGTGATGACATTTTTCTCGCCTCGCTGCCGCTTTTTCACGTTTTCGGCCTCACCACCAATATGTGGATTCCGATATATCACGGCATGACCATGCTGGCCTATGCCAATCCGCTCGATTTCAAAACAATCTGTGAAATTGTCAGGGAGGAAAAGCCCACTTTCCTGGTCGGCACGCCCAGTTTCTTCTGGGGATACCTGCGCAAATCGCAACCCGGCGACTTCGACAGCCTGCGCATCATGCTCTGCGGTGCCGACAAGTGCCCGGAAACACTCCGTGAAGGATTCAAAGAAAAGCATGACATTATTCTCTACGAGGGATATGGCGCCACTGAATGCTCGCCGGTGATTTCGGCAAACTGTCCCGAAGCCAACCGGCCCGGCAGCGTTGGCAAGCCCATCTCCAATGTCCAAGTGCGGATCGAGAATTATGAAACCGGAGAGGAGTGCGGGCTCGGCGAAGACGGCAGGATACTGGTCAAGGGCGAAAATGTCATGAGAGGATATTTCAACGACTTCGAGCAGACATCCATGCATATCCGGCGTGGGTGGTACGACACCGGCGATATGGGCAACCTGGATGAAGACGGCTATCTCTGGCATGTCGGCAGGCTAAAGCGATTCGTCAAGATCGGCGGGGAAATGGTCTCTCTGGTCAAAATCGAATCCGTGCTTGACCGTCTCATTCCCGAAGATGTGCTCTGCTGTGTCGTCGAAGTACCCGACTCCATCAAAGGAGCCAAAATCGTTGCCGTAGTGACTACCAAGGTAGACGAAAAAGCCATACAAAAGAAAATGGCCGAGCAACTGCCGAAAATTGCCATTCCCAAAGTTTTTCTGGTAATGGAGGAGTTGCCGAAGATGGGGTCGGGCAAGATAGATTTTCGCATCATCACCGAAATGACCAGAGCCCAGCTGGCCGGGGAGATCTCATAAAGTGTGTATAGCAGGGGGCGCCGTCTTGCAGCGAAAACCTGCGCCTGCGCCCCGGAAATACCCCGCCCATACCCCGGCCAATTGTCCAAGGCCATAGGGTGCCATCTGAGAAGAGCGATTGCAATTCGGACTGTGCACAGTTGTTACGGCATCGCTCATCGCGGACGCTGATTCCTCCTAGCTTTCAGTAACTCCTCCAGGGACAGGGGTACTCTTTTCCCGGGGTGCGATTTGAATTATTCTTCACCGTTTCTTTATTTTTTCCCGCATATGATTACGTTACAATAATATTTTTTCGTTATTCCAATCACATCACCGAAGAGCAGGAGAGTGGAGCACTACATGACCACGAAGCAAACGCTGGTATCACAGGGAGTCTCCCGACCGGTGGCCACAAAACCCTCCGTCCTGCCCGATATCGGCCAGTTCGTTGTACTCATGGCAGTGCTCGGCTATCTGTTCTACCATAGCGCAAATGACCTCGGCTATAACTGGCAGTGGTATCAGGTGGGAAAATACCTTTACTCATTCAACGAGGAGGGATTCCAGGCCGGTCCCCTGCTCGAGGGTCTGTGGATCACCCTGTGGATATCCGGGATCAGCATGTTTTTCGCCCTTGTCATCGGTATGCTCACTGCCTTTATGAGGCTGTCTAAGGCTCCGGTTGCACGGCTCTTCGCCCGATTCTACCTGGAGGCGACACGCAACACGCCTCTGCTTATCCAGATATTTTTTATCTATTTTGTCCTTGGCCCGGTTCTGGGACTCGACCGTTTTCCTTCAGCCATACTGGCACTGAGTCTGTTTGAAGGAGCCTACGTCTCGGAGATAATCCGCTCAGGAATCCTCTCGGTCAGCTCCGGCCAGCGGGAAGCCGGCTTCAGCCTGGGGCTTGGAACTCCTCTCACCTACCGTCTGATAATACTGCCACAGGCCATTCGCAACACTCTGCCACCCCTGACAAATCAGGCCATATCCTTAATCAAAGACTCGGCCCTGGTGAGCACCATCGCCATCTTCGATCTCACCATGCAGGCCCAGAGAATTATTGCCGAAACATTTCTCACCTTTGAGATCTGGTTTACCATAGCCCTGATGTATCTACTGATCAACCTTTCCCTTTCTTTCGCCGTCTACTACATGGAGCGGCGCCAGCAGTCCTTCGGCCGCTACTGAAAGGGGATCAACCCCACATTCCACCTGGAGGAATATATGAAAACGACACCGCACATCCTTAAGATACTGACCCTTCTGGTCCTGGTCTTCTTCCTGGCCGGACCCGGTTACGGAAAATCCATCAAACAACAGCTGGCCCAGGAAAGCACCCTCGAGGACATTGTCAAACGCGGCGTTTTGAAGGTAGGAATGGATACCTTTCTGCCGTGGGCCATGAAGGACAAGAACGGCGAATATATTGGTTTTGAAATTGATGTAGCCACCAGGCTGGCCAAGGACATGGGCGTCGAAGTCGAGTTCGTTCCCACCAAGTGGGCCGGCATCATTCCATCGCTTTTGACCTCCAAGTTCGACGTTATCATCGGTGGTATGGGCATCACCCCGAAGCGGGCCCTGAAGGTCAACTTTACCATCCCCTACGATTATTCGGGCATGTCCATCGTTGCCCATAAGGAAAAAGCGGCTGGCTTCGCTTCGCTTGCCGACTTCAACAAGGAAGAGGTTGAGATCGCCAGCAAACTCGGAACCACCGCCGCCGCGGCTGCTAAAAAATTCCTCCCCAAAGCCACCATCCGTCTCTATGATGACGAGGCCCAGACCTACCAGGAACTCCGCAACGGCAAGGTCCACGCCGTCGTCGCATCTGCCCCGCGGCCGGCCTTTGAAGCCATCAAGTACAGCGACAGCCTGTTCTTGCCGGTATCCGGAACATTCACCAAGGAACCCATCGGTTTTGCCATCCGCAAAGGCGACCCCGACATGCTCGCCTTTTTTAACAGCTGGATACTCAACGTCAATCTCGAAGGCTGGCTCCAGGAACGCCACCATTACTGGTTTGAGACCCGTGACTGGTCAGATATGATCGAATAGGCCGGAAGGTTGTAGAACATTCCGCGGATATCACTGCACTCAAGCGGCAAACAGGGAAACATCTTTGCCGCTTGAGTGCTCCCAGCATTCCCCAACCCGCAAGCAGTGAAGAGACAATTCACCCTCATCGACGGCCTTATCACCTTCGCCGTACTGTCGCTCATCGGCTATATCGCCTATCGCCTGAGTTTCAGCCTTAATTATAAGTGGAACTGGGCCGTCATCCCCGACTACCTTCTCTACTACAACGAACAGAGGCAGTCATGGCAGAGCGGTGTCCTGCTGCAGGGATTTTTCACCACGGTGAAGCTCAGTATCTGGGGTACGTTTTTGGCCTCCCTTCTCGGCGTTGCCAGCGGGCTGATATCTATTTCGCGGCGTCTGTTTTTCAGGCTGACGGCCAGGACGTATGTCGAGCTCATACGCAATATTCCCGCTCTCGTCATTGTTTTCATTTTCTATTTCTTCGTCAGCGACCAGATACTGCCGCATCTGCACATCTCCTCTTTCACCAGGTCGCTAAGTCCCGAAGGGAAGATGATCCTTTCCTTTTTCTTCGCCGACCCCGCCATGATCACCCAGTTCATTTCCGGAGTCATCACCCTTGGCCTCTTTCAGGGAGCCTATATTTCCGAAATTGTCCGCGGCGGCATCCAGTCCATTAACCAGGGCCAATGGGAGGCTTCCTCTGCCATCGGCCTGAGCTGGTGGCGGCAGATGCGGCTGGTGATACTCCCCCAGGCCATCCGCAATATGCTGCCACCGCTGGCAAACGAGTTTATCAATACCATCAAATATTCGTCCATTGTTTCCGTGATCTCCATTCAGGAACTGACCTTTCAGGGAATGCAGGTAATGGCTTCCACCCAGGTCACCATCGAGGTATGGCTGACGATTACGCTGATGTACCTCGTTCTCTGCCTCTGTCTTTCCGTGATGGTGGAACGGCTGGAATTCAAGCTGTCACAAAGCGGCTATTAGCCTGCCGGCCTCGCCAGGAGCGGATATGAAACAACACTCTCCCTTCGCCCTTGCCAATATCCGCTATTTCATCGGTTTTCGGGTATTGTTCAACTGCAGGTTTTATTATCCGGTTTTTACCATACTCTTCCTCGACTACGGCCTCACCATCGAACAATTCGCCCTGCTCAACTCGGTATGGGCCGCCTCCATCTTCCTGGCAGAAGTCCCTTCGGGGGCGCTGGCCGACCTTGTCGGCAGAAAACAGCTGCTGCTGACCACTTCGGTGCTGATGATTCTGGAAATGGCCCTGCTCAGCTTCGTTCCCCTGGGCAACATGAACCTGGTCTTCTGGGCGTTTCTGCTCAACAGAATCTTCAGCGGGCTGGCAGAAGCAATGGCCTCGGGCGCCGATGAGGCTCTGGCCTACGATTCTCTTCAGGAGGAGGGCATCGAGGATCACTGGCCGCATGTTCTCAGTGTTATGATGCGCGTCCAGGCAGCAGGCACGGTCATTACCATGAGCCTCGGCGCCCTGCTTTACGACCCCGCCACGGTCAACGCTTTTTTTGATTTTCTTGGCCAGCCGTCGAAATTCGACCAGCAGGTCACCATGCGGTTCCCCCTTTATCTCACGCTCGTTCTCGCCTCTCTCTCCTGCATCACCGTCCTGATGATGAAGGAAACCGAGGCCACAAATGCAACCTCATCTTCGGGAAGCTATCTGGGAGAAGCCCTCAGGGCTTTGCGACTAACCATCGAGGCCGGAGGCTGGATATTGAAAACGCCCTTCGCCCTGACCGTCATTCTCTTTGCCATGGGCTACGATCATATCCTGCGGATGATAATCACCATGAACAGCAAATATTTCCGCATCATCGAGCTGCCAGAGGCAAGTTTCGGCTTTATCGGTTCCGCCATGGCCCTGATGGGTCTGTTCATCCCCAAAGTCGCCGAAGCCATGGTCAAGCGCTACACACCGGTTGAGAATATGCTGTGGCTTTCTGCACTCACCCTGACAGCGCTCTGCGGCCTGGCGGCGGCAATACCATACTGGGGGCTTCTCCCCATGGCACTGGTGCCTGCCGGACTGCAGCTGACCTCGTTTTTTACCAGTCATTATCTTAACAGGATCACCGACTCTAGTCGACGCGCCACGGTTTTGAGCTTCAAGGGAATGGCCTTCAACCTGGCCTACGGCTTCATCGGCCTGGCCTTCGCCGTGCTCATGAACCAGCTGCGTCAAAGCACCTCCGCCACCAACCCGCAGATGGGTCAAGCTCTCATCGAAAATACCGCTTTTACCACAGCCCTGGTCTGGTTCATCCCTTATACCTGTCTGCTGCTCATCGTCGCCGTTCCAGTGGCCAGACACCTGTTGCGCCACAGGCGAATGCACCGTCAAAAAGGCTAAAAGCGCTTATCTTCTGCTACCAGCGGTTTCGATGAACCGCCGCCGCCCTATAGCGATCCTTGGCGCTGAATTCAGCGTCCGGCCAGCCGAGCGGCACGACCGCGAAAGGATACACCACCGCGGGAATACCAAAAAGCTCACGCATTTTTTCAACCCTGTCTTCAAGGGGATAGATGCCCGTCCAGACGCTTCCCAGGCCTAGGTCGCGGGCGGCCAGCAACATATTCTGGACCGCAGCACTGCAGTCCTGAACCCAGAAATCGGGCCATTTTGTACCCTCGGGTGCGCCGCAGACGACTATGGCCACCTGCACCTCGCGCAGCATGGCGGCATAGGGATGAAATTCCGGGATGGCATCGAGCTTCTGGCGATCAGTGACGACGACAAAGTGCCAGGGCTGCTGGTTGCCGGCGGAAGGAGCAAGCATGGCCGCTTCCAGGATCAACTGTATCATTTCCTGCGGCACCGCCTCGCCTGTAAATTTCCGTATACTCCGCCGCGTTCTAATCGCTTCTTTCAGCTCCATGGCTTCTCCTTTAAGTCCTCTATGTATACTGCCCCGTGTTATCTCGATCTTCTTGCCTGCGACCATACTACAGCGATAAGCACCTTTTACAATACTCCCGGAAACCTGTTTGGTGTTTTCCCCTGAAAAGAAGGCCCACCGCGGCCGAAGATAAATTCCGCTTCAGATGCTCCTGCTCATCTGGTATAGTAGACGCATCCGCCACCGTCATTGCAACTCGTTCGTCCTCTGCTGAAGGTCCCCGATGATCTCCTCACCCCCACCATTTAATATTGCCCACCGTGGAGCTCGCAGCCTCGCCCCTGAAAACACCATGATTGCCTTTCGAAAAGCGCTGGAAGTCGGAGCACACGGCATCGAATCAGATGTGAGGGTCAGCGCCGACGGCCGGCTGATCCTGCACCACGACTTAACCTTCGAGCGCACTACGGATGTCGCCCGGATGTTCCCCCAACGAAGGTCGCAGCCCGTTCACACCTTCGATTGGCTGGAAATCTCCCGGCTCAATGCCGGCTCCTGGTTTGCTGAGAGCGACCCTTTCGCCACCATCGCCACCGCCGAGGTCAGCCCGTCCGAAGTCGCCGCCTTTTACGGTTCCGCAATTCCCCTGCTCGAGGAGGCGCTCGTCTTTGTCCGAGAACACGATCTCTTTTTCAATATCGAAATAAAGCCCCAGCCGGCTGCCGTTGCTGCCTTCGACCTGGCTGCCCAAGTCATCGAACAGGTGGAAAGAGCCCGCCTCGACAATGATCGGTTCTCCATTTCTTCATTTGATCATCAATATCTACGCCGGGTGAAAGAGCTGCGTGCCGACATCGAGGTCAATGCCCTGATCGGTGAAAACCTCGCCAGACCTCAGGACTGGGGGGGGTACGAATTCGCCGTTTACAACGCCAATTTCGATCTCATCGATATACTCCAGCTGGAAGAAGCCTGGCGCCACGGCTGCCGGGTCAATCTCTACACCGTCAACCAGCTCGCCCATATGCAGCACTATCTCGGTATCGGGGTCGAAAAAGTCATCACCGACTACCCCCAGCTCCTCAGCGGCCATGCTCCTGCTGCTGATGGCTCCCGTCTCCAGTCTGGCCGTTTTCAACCCTTCGCTGACAGACTGAGCAGAGATATCCGCAATCACCTGTCAAAGGCCTTTGCTCTCTCATTGGCCGAAGGCTCTCAGACCCCCTTCCGCAAGGTTGCCAAGGAGTATCTTGCCTGCACTCTCGAGCCCTGTTACCACGACTATGTAAACAACCGTCTTAAGCGCTACAGCCGTGTCTTCAACCATATGCAGACTCTTCAGGCAGACACCCTCCGCCTTGCTCTCATGCTGTGGGATGAAAAGCTCTTTTTCGAGGTCCACGAAGTTCTCGAACCCGTCTGGCTGCAGGCCGAAGGGAGTACCAAGCTTTTCCTGCAGGCCATGATAAGGGCTGCGGGCTGTTACCTGAAGCGGGAGGCCGGCTACCCGGAACCGGCAGCGCGTATCGCCGCCAAGGCATTACCGGTACTGAAGGCCAACAGAAATCTGTTAGATGCTCACGCCGACACCGACAAACTCATCAAGGCCCTGACCCCGCCCCTGTCCCCCCCGCCGCTGCTTCTCACGGGCATATCGCATCCCCGGCAGGGGAATTTACAGTAAACGGCCGGCCTCGCCTTCGCAGATCTCATGTGTCAACGACTGATTGCCATCCCCACTTGACTCAACCGCCACTGATGAGCTATGTAATTGTATATAGCCACATGCTTTTCCTGGCAGCACAGGGTACACCTGAAAGGCGTTGAGTGGTAAACATCGTCCGGGCGCATCCCCTTTTCACCTGAGGAAACCATGGAAAAGATTGAGATAGTCGACAAGGACATAACCACACTTGCAGTCGATGCCATAGTCAATGCCGCCAACAACTCCCTTCTTGGCGGCGGTGGCGTCGATGGCGCCATCCATGCCGCCGCCGGCCCCAAACTGCTGGTCGAATGCCGTAAAATCGGAGGCTGCCCTACAGGCGAAGCCAGAATGAGCAGCGGATACCAACTGCCTGCCAAGTGGATTATTCACACCGTCGGCCCCATCTGGCAAGGCGGAAATGCCAACGAGGCGCAACTTTTGGCATCCTGCTACCACAACTCTCTGGCCATCGCCAGAAATGAAAGGCTTCGACAAATCGCCTTTCCCGCCATCAGTTGCGGAGCCTACGGTTTTCCCATTGACCGGGCCTGCGCTATCGCCATCTCCGAAGTACATGCGTTTCTGGCCAAACATGAGTATCCGGTAAAAGTCATCTTCACCAGTTTCAACGATGAGGTCGGTGCTGCTCTGAGAGCGGCTCTTTCGAGGCTGTAATGGATGAGCGTCGGCAACTGCAGGGTTTCATTGACGATGCCAGGGCCATAACCGGCTTCACAGGCGCCGGAGTAAGTACGGAGTCTGGCATTGCCGACTACCGCAGCCAGGGCGGCATCTGGCAGAAGTTCACCCCCGTGACCCTCGACGAATTCACAACCGATTCCGGCAAGCGCAAACTCTACTGGCAGCGCAAACTGCAGATGTGGCCGTCGTTGCGTGACGCCCAGCCGGGTCCTGCCCATACCTTCTTTACTGCCCTTGACAACTCCGGCAAGCTGCAGGGGCTGATCACCCAGAACATAGACGGTCTCCACGAAAAAAGCGGCCTGCCCGGCGACAAGATTGTCAACCTTCATGGTACCAGCCTGGAAATACGCTGCCTCGACTGCGGCGATAGTTTTGTTGCCCACGGCTTCATGGAAGCACTCGACCTCGACAAAACGCTACCGGTGTGCAGCAGATGCGAAGGGCTACTCAAACCCGATACCATCTCCTTCGGCCAGAACCTGCGCCATGAAGACCTGCTCCGAGCCCGGCACCTTGCCACCGACTGCGATTTGCTCATCGCCGCCGGCTCGACACTGGTTGTTCATCCGGCGGCCTCCTTTCCATTGCTCGCCAAACAACACGGCGCCCGACTGGTGATTATTACCCTGTCGACAACACCACTGGACACAGTTGCGGATCTGGTTATACGCCAACCTTTAGGGACCTTGCTTCCAGAGATCACCATCTGAGCGGCCATCCTTCTATGCAGTAACCAGACCGACAAAGGTTTATGATGATTGATCTGCCGAAGAGGAGAAGGGATCTCCGTCTCACAGTGATTAGCCAGGCTGCGTTTCTGGCGTAACCAGTGTCTTTTTCTTGCGAGCCTGTGGACATTCACCCTACAATTCGGTATCATCTTACGACTTCCCCGGCTGGAAAAAAACCGACTGCCGTGATCCCTAGCCACAAAGCACTCGATGCCACAGTGATATCCGCGCAATGAATCTCTCAAGCACGAGGCCTGCCCCAGATGCTCGCCGGCGGCTACGTGTATATGTTGATCGATACACACACGCTGCTCCGATTGCCATCATCTTACTGGAAAAATAATGCTAAAAAGAAATACAGGCCCCATTCTTCTCATTATCATTGGTGTTTTGCTGTTGCTCTCTAATCTTAATATTCTGCCATTAGGCGAACTCAGGACCTTGCTGAAACAATGGTGGCCTCTGCTGCTGATCATAATCGGCATTATTCAGCTTCGTGGCCGCTGAGACGCATGTCGGCACCCGGCGTGCCGCTGGACAAAACACAAAAATCGTTTAAGGTATGCTTCTATCTACATGAATCACCATTACCAGCCCACCGATCATTTCAGCAAAAAGCTGCATCACTTGAAAAAAGCCGATCCGCACGGCTATAGACGAGTACGCAAAATGATCGGCCGGCTGCTCGCCCAACCGGACGACGCCGATGGCAGGATGGTGGGCATCTACCATGGTAAACTGAAAAAGTATGTCGGTCAGCGCGACTACCGCATCATCTATTACTGGTGTGCCCTGTGCCACAAGGAAAACCGCAAACAACACTGCCATGTCATTCCCGACAACAGTGTGATCTTTTTCGATGTGTATCATAAAAAAGATAAAAAAAAGCTCAAACGACATCCACAACTATACTAAAAGGACAACATGCGTACATTCAAAACGAATTGTCTGCCGCTTCTCATTGGCAGCCTCCCCATCGACAGCCACACCAAAGCCATGGAGTTGATACTGCAGTACACCCCGGAAATACCTCTATGGCCCCAGCTGCCAGCCTTTAAAGAGGAAGGCATGATCCCTCAGTTCATCCCTGGTCTGCCAGGTCTCGATGAATGCGACTCCACCCTTTTCGTCAACGCCCAAAGCGAGGTATTCGATACCGATTTTCTCGCCTTCTACGAAGAATATCTGAGCGTCACCGAAGGCGACGGCGACCTCGATGGCAGCCGTTTTGTCCTCAGCAGCGAAACAGCCAAGGGTTTTTTCGACTTTCTTCAGCAAACCCGGGAAGCTCGTGACGGACTCGTCGCCCTCAAGGCCCAGACAACGGGGCCGTTTACTTTCGCCACCGGCGTCGTCGACCAGAACAACAAGGCCATATTCTATAACGACCAACTGAAAGATGCGGCAATCAAACTGCTGGCGCTCAAAGCCAAATGGCAGATCCGCAAGATGAAGGAAATCTGCCCGCAGACCATCATGATCTTCGACGAGCCGGCCATGGCCGGATTCGGCTCTTCAGCCTATATTACCATCTCCGCCGAGGACATAAAATCGTGCTTCGACGAGGTGTTCGAGGCCGTCCAGAGTGAAGGCGCCGTTGCCGGCGTTCATGTCTGTGCCAATACCGAATGGTCGATTCTCTTTGAGGCCGGAGCCGACCTGGTAAGCTTTGATGCCTATTCCTATTTCGATAAGTTCATTCTCTATCCCGAGCAGCTGAAAAAGTTTTTCAGCGAGGGCGGTATTCTGGCCTGCGGTATTGTTCCCACCACCCCTGAGTTTATCGACCGGGAGGACGCCTCTTCGCTTACCGCAAAATGGCTTGGGCAACTGGAAGAGCTGGAAAGCCTGGGCATCTCCCGGGAACTGGTGCTGGCCCAGACGCTCATCACGCCAAGCTGCGGTACCGGCTCCATCTCCATGGAGTATGCCGATCGGGTGATGACGCTTACCAGTGAGGTGTCCGCCAACATCCGCAGGCAGTTCTCCCTTGGCTGAGTCGATCGACAACCACCGGCGGCTTCGGAATGATAAAGCCGCGGTGCTGCGCATCGACAACTATACCGGCGAAGATCTCCAGATAAAAACCTTTACCGTTGGCGAAAGCGAAGCCTGGTGTCTCTATGGCGACAACGATTCGGGCCTCAGCTCCCTGGTAGAGCTCTTAGCCGATGAGACGACCCGCGCCGAAGAAATAGCCATCACCGGACACCCCGCTGTCATCTCCTTTGCCGGGCAACAGGAACTGTTCGAAGAAGAAATCCGTAAGGATGAAAGCGACTACCTTGACCATGTCGATCCCGGAACGCCGGCCAGGAGCTTCATTGGCGACATTGAGGCACACCGGCATCTTATCGACGCCTTTGGTTTCCGTCACTGCCTGGAGAGAGGCTATCGCCAGCTCTCCTCCGGTGAAAGCCGAAAACTTCTCATCATCACCAGCCTCTCGCATAAAACAGATCTGCTTATCATTGAAAACCCCTACGACGGGCTCGATGAGGCGAGCTGCCGCGAACTTGACTGCATCCTTGAGACTCTCCCTTCACAGGGTTATGCGGTGCTCGTCACCGCTAATAATCCCGGAGATATCCCCCCATGGTGTACATATCTCGGTGTCATGCGCCTGGGAAAAATAGTCCATCAGGGGCTACGCAGCGAAATTATGCCGACGATTGAAAAGGTTGCTCCCGACAGAACGGCAACCTTCAAGACTGATACCCTCTGCACTGCCCGGCAACAGCACGACGCTGAACTGGTTCGCCTGCGAGACGGTTTTGCCCGCTATGGCGATACCCTCATTTTTTCCGGCCTCCACCTGAGAGTGGTAGAAGGCCAGCACACCCTGGTCACCGGTCCCAACGGCTGCGGCAAATCGACGCTGTTGCAGATTATAACCGGCGATAATCAAAACTGTTATGCCAACAGCCTCGATATCTTTGGCAGAAAGCGCGGCAGCGGCGAATCCATCTGGGAGCTCAAAAAGCAGATGGGCATCGTCAGCCCGGATCTCCACCGCAACTATTATATTCCCGGCAGCGCCCTGCAGGTTGTGCTTTCCGGGTTTTTCGACTCCATAGGGATTTATACCCACTTCAGCAGCAAACAGAAAACCGAGGCCCTTCGCTGGCTGGAGATGATCGGCATGAGCGACAGGGCGCAACGGCCCTTCCGCACGCTCTCCTTTGCCCAGCAGCGACTCTGCCTCATCGCCAGGGCCCTTATCAAGATGCCGCGACTCCTTATTCTCGATGAACCCACCCAGGGTCTCGATCACCATAACCGCACGGCCTTGCTCGACTTTCTCGAAACTGTCTGCGAAAAAAGAATAAGTACTCTCATCTATGCCAGCCACCGCCGCGACGAATTCCGCTCATTTTTTCGTCAGCATATAGATTTCAGCAAACGTTGATCACCTCACCCCTCAACCAGCACTCTTGCTGCCAGCCAGCGACTATACATTAACTGTTCCGCCATCTGCTAAAATATCGCTGCTGAAAGTAATCCCCTTGTCATGGCTCTGAAGAATTACTAACATTTGCCAATAAGGTTCTTCGGAACCGGGAGAGACCCAACCTGTACTCACCTTTATTACAAGGAGGATAACGCCATGTCTGACCCTGAAAGAAGCGGTGGATACGAATCGATGGTATGGATTCGCGACAAGGACGGCAAGGAATATGCCTGCTACGCCAAGGATCTGAAAGGAAAAATCAAAACCAAAGACGAGCTGAGTGAGGAAGAAAGAGCCAAATGCATGGATGTCAGCCAGCTGATTGGTACTGAACGTTGGTAGAAACCCTGCCGTTATCGTCTACAACGCTTTTGACGCTTTCAGGCTGAAACTGGAAAGCTGAGCGTCGACTGCAGATCGCACTGGTTCAGAGCACCTTTTCAGGGGGAAAGGTGCTCTGCCGGATGGTATAATATCACCTTCTACTGAGAGGCGCTTGCCGCCGCAACGAGCATATGGTTACACTAGAGATATTTTCTGATTATATATGACCCTGGTGCTATTTCATTACCGGGAGTATTGAAAAACTGCAGCAGGAACATGACCTGGAGATCCACTGGCGTGCCTTTCCCCTTCACCCGGAAACACCTGCAGAGGGAAGGAGTCTTGCCGAACTTTTTGCCGGCACCACCGTAGATGTCACCCAAATGCTCAGCCATCTTCATCAGGTGGCCCAATCTCTCGGTCTGCCCTTCGGCACAAGAACCATGACCTATAATAGCCGGCTGGCCCAGGAACTTGGACTGT
>Ga0102946_1000418_pt1 | contig 14877 bp, 17 predicted proteins | sample SalPon2A_A_D1_MG_FD_78209 | JGI IMG/M metagenome (GOLD analysis project Ga0102946, IMG submission 78209) | Soil microbial communities from South San Francisco under conditions of wetland restoration - Salt Pond MetaG R2A_A_D1_MG | ecosystem: Environmental > Terrestrial > Soil > Wetlands | place... | reverse complement strand
CGTCGGCATCATTGCCGCAACGGATTTTAACAGAGACTCTTTCTGCCCCGGGTAGAACTGTCCGGCAACGACCGCGGTACGCAACATAAAAGACTCCCTATGGAATCAGACGAGCCATGCACTGTAAATCATTCGCAGACCGACAAACACCAATAGAACAGCGAACACCTTCACAAGTTTATCATGGGCCGTGCGACTGGCAACACGCACACCCAGGCGAGCCATACCGATGGTGAAGGGAGCAACCAGCAGAAGCACCAGGATATTGACGTACCCGAGCGAAAATGGCGGCAGCAAGTCAACATCCCAGCCATGATGCATGTATGACAGGGCTCCTGACAGGGATGAAATGACAATCAGAGCGCTCGAGTTGCCAACCGCGAGGTGGATGGGGAACCGCAGTGCAATAACCATCAAAGGTACTGCGATCACACCTCCGCCGACACCGAAGAAAGCACTGAAAACGCCCCCGGCAAAACCAACGACCAAGAGCGGACCTGTAGAAACAGCATTACTGCGTTCAGGTGGGAGTCTGGGGTGGAAAATAAACAGTTTGGTCGCGACGAGTATCTGCATGATGCCGAACAAACCTTTCAGCCAAACACCACTGAGCTGAGAGGCCAGCCATGCCCCGCATAGCGCACCGAAAAACCCGCCCAGGCACAAGTAGGCCACCTGGTGCCATTCAACGTTGCCACGCTTTCGATGACCCAAGGTGCTGCTGAAAGCGGTAGGGATGATGACAGCCAGACTGGTGCCAAAGGCTGTGTGTACCAGGATTTCTTGCGCGAAACCTGCGGTCTCAAATGACCAGAGAAAAAGCGGGACGAGAATAATTCCGCCGCCGATGCCCAGTAGACCGGCCAGAAATCCGGCGGTGCTACCCATAAGGACGAAGAGAAATATGGTTGTGATACCAAAAGACCCCATGGTCACCAGATAGCAGAACAGGCCAGCCATATTATGGCTGGCCTGTTAATTGTGGAGGCCCCGACCAGATTCGAACTGGTGATGGAGATTTTGCAGACCTCTGCCTTACCACTTGGCGACGGGGCCATCAAAAAAGAGTTTCCTTGAATACCAGAGGGTATCATATCTGTCAAGCGCTAAATCCTGTCAAGGTACGGTTTGAATTTTATTCATGACCGAGTCAATTTTCCCTTTCAAACCGTGCGCTTCATTGTCTCGCCGGTCATCGATCTTGATCAGGGTCGACACTCTTTGTGCCCCCTTGTCAAAAGGGACTTCGTGCATCTTTCTCAAGACCGGAAGAATAGTGTCAATATCGCCTTCGATCACGGTTCCCATGGGAGTCAATTGATACTCCAGACCTGAAGCGGCAACGACCTCAATGCAGGCGGCGACAAAACCCGACACTCCAGGGGTTGCCGTTCCCAAGGGGGCAACACTTATTTCTACTACAGCCATGACACGCTCCTTAATTTGCGAATTATGCATGGACGATCAGATTTGTTTTTAGCTTTCATCATGTGTCGGCAGAAAAATCACGTGCGTGATCCATGATATGAAGATACCACATGATCAATTATGATACCGGATTCACACAAGCAAGCCGACCACTGCACCGGTCATGCAGGTCGCTAATGTCCCGCCGAGAATCGACTTGAATCCAAGAGAAACTATTTCCTCTCGTCGCTCCGGGACCATAACTCCGATACCGCCAAGCATAATACCCAGACTTCCGAGGTTGGCAAAACCACACAGAGCGTAAGTCATGATAAGACGACTCCGTACACTCAACTCTTCCGGGTCGAGAGCGGCCAGGTTCAGGTATGCAACGAGTTCATTAAGGACAGTCTTCGTACCAAGCAAACTGCCGGCTACAACGGCTTCATGCCAGGGGACGCCAAGTGTCCAGGTTATCGGCGCGAAGGCCCAGCCGAGGATACGTTGAAGCGTCAAGGGAGCACCAGCAAACTCAGGGAAGAGACCAAGGAGTATATTAACCAGGCTGACCAAAGCGATCAGAACGACTAACATGGCTACAATATTGAGTAATAGCTTCAGCCCCTGGACCGTACCCTGAACAATTGCATCCATTGAGCTGCTGGCAGTCACTGGTGGTGCGATTCGCCCTGTTGTCATTTCGCCGTAATGAGGCACCATCAAAAGTGCAACGGACAACGCCGCGGGAGCACTGATTAAGGAGGCGGTCAGAATGTGTCCGAGGGCATCTGGCAGGATCGGATTCAGAATAGAGGCGTACAAGACCAAGACAGTCCCGGCAATCGTGCTCATACCGCAGGTCATGACAGCAAAGAGTTCGCCACGCGACATCTGCTGCAGGTAAGGTCTGATTAACAGCGGGGCTTCTACCATGCCGACAAATACGTTGGCCGCGGCGCTGACTCCCAGGGCGCCGCCAACACCGATGGTTCTTTTCAGGAGCCAGCTTCCCGCCTTGACAACCAACGGCAGGATCTTCCAGTAAAAAAGCAGTGATGATATCGCACTAACTACGAGGACAAGCGGTAAGGCACGGAAAGCTAAAATGTAAGTGCTGCCGTTGAAAGGCTCAGGGAAAGGCAACAAACCGCCGCCGAGATAGCCAAAGACCAGTGTCGTACCTGCGGTTGTCGCGTGTTCCAAAGCGAGTACGGCACGATTCAACCAGATGAATATCACCTGGCTGGCTGGCATGCGGATCAACAAAACGGCCAGCACGATTTGCACGGCCAAACCTGCGATGACCTGTCGCCACTTGATGGATGAACGATTTTCAGAGAGAAACCAGGCTATACCAATCAGGACGAAAAGCCCGACAAACCCTTGGTACTGATCCATGGTCAGTCTTATCTCCCATAGTCGAGAAGTTATATTCGATGTATTGCAGTACAAAAAGCCGAGAGGTTGACCAGTTAAGGTCAACCTCTCGTGGGTTGTGGCTATTAAACCAGACTTGAAGCAGTCAGGTTATTTATTCAAATCGTGGGCAATGTTATGACACTCTCCACACTTCGGGAAACGTGTATGCATAGCCTTGGGATGCGGCATGCCATGGCAATCGTTGCATTCAGGGATCGCCTTGTGTTTTTCTGCGTGACAAGTCGCACAGGACACCTTGCTGTGTTTAGTCTGACTATTGGCCAGGGTAGCTAAAACCGTATCGTGACAGGAAGCGCAAAGCTCCGATGTCGTGCTGTCCGGATAAGCAACGGCCAAAGGCATATGGGCCTGGTGGCAGGTCGAGCAGTCGGTCTGGGTCATCGCCTCGGAATGACCTTCGTGGCACATCATGCACTCGGGAATGTTGCCGTGGGTATCGGCATGGCAGAAATTACAGGAAAACGTTTCATGCATGCTCGGGTTAGCCACCATCTGCTCTTGCGGACCAGAATGACAACTCACACAAACAGCCTTCTGCTCACCTGAGATGGCGATGTTCAGGGGTTCATGCGGGTTATGGCAGCCAAGGCAGTTATCGACTTCGTAATGAGCGCTGCCTTCATGGCACTCGCTGCATTGGGGGATATTGTTCGCAACGCTTGGACGGTGTCCTGCGTGACAGGCCGTACAGTCGATTTCAGTTTTGTGTGACGCACCGTTTGCCTCGATTTGTGCAGGTTGTTCACCGTGACATTTGACACAGTCATCTGCAGTCAAAACAGCCTGTTCAGCCAGAGCAGAATGACTCAGGCAAATCAAGAACGCTACAGTGAAAATTGCGACCAAAAGGTTGTTCTTCTGACACTTGGACACCATACTTCCTCCTTACATAGTCAAATAGTAATGACCCGAAAACCCATAGACAATTGATCTGATTTTGTAACGCCTCTTGACAGCAGGTGTCAATAGTAAAGTGGGAATTGTCCAATGTTACAGAGAACGACGGAAGATCTCCGCTTAATGCGTTCGTTTCCGGAGATTTATTACTTGGAGACGGGTTTTCTGATCGTATATACGAACAGATTTTATTGTCAAAAAGAAAGCCCCATGGTTTCGCAACCATGGGGCGTATCTTCTGGAGCGGGACACGAGATTCGAACTCGCGACTTCGACCTTGGCAAGGTCGCACTCTACCACTGAGTTAGTCCCGCAAACATGTACGCCGGCAGTGCCGACGGATGCACTTTATAGCAAAAGCCCATCAGACAAGTCAACCGAAATTTTAACAGCCTGAGAAGATGTCAACGGGCGATCACTCGGAAGAACTTCTGTAGGTAGTCAATTCCTGACCAGAGCGTCAGTGCAAACGCAATATAAAAGAAAAAAATTCCGAAGTTGTGCATGTTGACTTGCAGGACGCTCCATTCGACACCGAAGAACCAGTTATAGTTATAATGGAGCATCAGGCCTGGGATAGCGACCATCTGGTAAATTGTCTTATATTTCCCAAGGTCACTGGCATCGATAACAATTCCTTCAGAGGACGCGATAGAACGCAAACCGGTCACAACCATCTCCCTGGCGAGAACCAGGAAAACCATCCAGGCCGGAACGCGGCCAAGCGGTATCAGCATGATCAATGCCGCCATGACAATCAGTTTGTCAGCAAGGGGATCCAGGAATTTGCCAAGCACGGTGACGACACCCCACTTGCGGGCCAGCCAGCCGTCTATGAAATCGGTCACGGCGGCCAAACCAAAAACTGCCGCGGCCCACATGCCGGAGGAACGCGAGTCGGAAATGAGTAAGGCGACAATCACAGGAACAGCGGCTATCCTGGCGAGGGTCAGCAGGTTGGGCAGGTTTAACAAGCCAGACCTCAGGTTCATAGCATTGTGTCTCCGGCTAGGCGATAGTAATCGAGGTAATGCTTGACCCGCTTGACGTAATTACGGGTCTCATCGTATGGAGGAATTCCACCATAACGCTTCACTGTAGTCGGCCCTGAATTGTAGGCAGCCAGAGCCAACTCTATGTCATTGTTAAACAGATCGAGCATTTTTCGGAGGTATTGACTGCCGCCTCGAATGTTTTGGTAAGGATCGAAGGGATTATCGACATTAAGGTCTCTGGCAGTCTCGGGGATTAACTGCATCAAACCCTGGGCACCTTTTTTGGAAACCGAGCCGGGCCGGTAATCACTCTCTACCTTGATAATGGCTTTGACCAGGGCTTCTTCAAGCTGATATGAGCGGGCATGTTGGCGAATAATTTCCAGATATGAACGATTCCCTGATCCGGCGACAGGCTTTTCTTTAAGGTACATATTCCAACGCCCGTGTGTCGGCGTATCGGTAAAATGCACTCTACCCTGCGCATCCACGTACCGATAAATGTCAGCGCAAGCAGGTGAAATCCCTGTCAGCAACGGCAGAATGAGTATCAAAATAAAGAGCAGCCTGTGTTTAAACATCATAGGGACAAACTCCGAGAGTATGATTTATAACTGAAAAACCTCTGTATTTCAAGAAGTTTAGGTCTTGACACAAATGTATTGCATTCACATAATAGGATGCCTTTAACAAGGTCAGGCCATTAACATACACTAAATTCATTGCAAACCACGGGCCATTTTCCTTATGAAAATAACATCTGACTTTCTCGTAGTAGGCAGCGGCATCGCCGGACTCTGCTATGCGCTGACCGTTGCTGATCACGGTCAGGTGGCATTAATCACGAAAAGAGAGATTGCAACGACAGCAACGAGACTTGCCCAAGGCGGTATTGCCGCTGTGGCCAATACGGACGATTCATTCGAACAGCATATGCAGGACACCATGGAGGCAGGGGCGTTGTTGCCGGATGAAGAGATTGTTCGCATGGTGGTAAACAATGGTCCTTCAGCCATTGAAGCACTGATCAACTGGGGAGTTCAGTTCTCACGCAACAACGAGCAATCATATGACCTGACCCGGGAAGGTGGCCACAGCCAGAGGAGGATCTACCACGTCAAGGACGAGACCGGCAAGGAGATCGAAAGGGCCCTGGTTGAGGCCGTCAGGTCACACCCCAACATCAGTGTCTATGAAAACCACGCTGCTATCGACTTGATTACGGAAGCCAAGGTCACCAGACGGCGCATCAAACCGGACCGTTGTCTTGGCGTTTATGTCCTTAACTGTGAAACAGGCAATGTCATCACCTTCGGCGCACCGATCACCGTATTGGCCACCGGAGGTGCCGGCAAGGTCTACCTTTACACCTGCAACCCGGATATCGCCACCGGCGATGGAATTGCCATGGCATACCGTGCCGGTGCAACGATTGCCAATATGGAGTTCATGCAGTTCCACCCCACCACCCTCTTCCACCCCCACGCCAAGAGCTTCCTGGTCTCGGAAGCCGTGCGTGGCGAAGGCGCTGTCCTGAGGCGACGTGACGGCACTGCATTCATGGCGGACTATCATCAACTGAAGGACCTGGCGCCCAGAGACATTGTCGCCCGCGCGATAGACAACGAAATGAAGACACACGGCGACGACTGCGTGTTTCTCGACATCACACACAAATCGGAAGAATACATTGCGGACCGCTTTCCGTTTATCCACGAAACCTGTCTTTCGTACGGCATAGACATGACGCAACAGCCGATCCCCGTGGTGCCGGCAGCCCACTATCTGTGTGGTGGAGTCAAGGTTGATTCCTGGGGAGAAACCGACATCACCAATCTTTTTGCAATTGGTGAAGTCTCCTGCAGCGGCCTACACGGAGCGAATCGACTCGCCAGCAACAGCCTGCTCGAGGGCGTGGTGTATGCCAAGCGTGCGGCAAAACGTTCGCTCGCCCTCAGTGAAGAGGAGTTACCCCCCTGTCCACCCATAGAATTCTGGGACCCCGGCAGTGCCAGGGATAGCGACGAAGAGGTCGTGGTTGCCCACAACTGGCATGAGATCCGCCTCTGTATGTGGAATTATGTCGGGATAGTCCGTTCCGATAAGAGACTCATCAGGGCCCTGCGTCGTGTGCAGATGATCCAGGAGGAGATTGCTGATTATTACTGGGATTTCCTGATCACATCTGACCTTGTCGAATTACGCAACATTGCCACAGTCGCTGAACTGATCATTCGTTGTGCACTCAAGCGCAAGGAAAGCCGAGGCCTGCATTACAACATCAATCACCCTGACAAAGATGACATCCACTGGAAACAGGACACCCTGATCAGGAAAATCTACTAACATCAAACACCTGGACTTCTGCAACACTGGAGAGACTAGTGACTATTGACGATTACCGCAAAGAGATCAACCGACTGGACAGTGAGTTGCTGCGAATTTTCAACGAACGCGCGGCCCTGGCACTAAAGATAGGCGAGATCAAGAAGGAGCACGGGATTCCTGTTTACGACCCTGAACGAGAAAAAAGGATTTTTGAGGCCATGTCCAACGCAAATCCAGGGCCATTGGAAAATGATGCTATCACCAGACTTTTTGAGAGGGTTATCGACGAGTCCCGTCGCCTTGAACGTATCCGCACGAAAGGTATCTAGCAATGTTGATTGTCATGAAAAAGGGAGCCGGCGAGGACCAACTGCGCAGCATCAAAAAGTACCTGGTTGACCACGATTATGATTTTCATCAGTCAACCGGAGCCAACCGCACTATCATTGGAGTTATTGGTGACACTGCAACGGTCAATCGTGCTGAGCTCGAAAGCCAGCCTGGCGTACATGTAATTTTCAAGATCCCTGAAGAAGAATAGTGTCGACAAAATTCTCGCACTAGTCGTTAAGTGATGCAAGTGCCTGCCTGACGACCAGTTCGCCCTGCTCCCATACGCCCCGTTTCCACCAATCATCGTCTGGATAAAACATCTTCAGGAACTGCTGCTTGATCCTTGCGGCCTCCTGATGGTCTTCGCCGACATGATGGTGCAACCAGTTTTCTTCCCTGAGCGCTTTGAATACTTGCATCGGTGGTGAAGTGCCGAATTCCAGCCCGACCGCAGTAATCTCAGCCCCGGTCAAATTTCCGGTAAATGCCAGCTTGACAGTCCCGGACAAACAGGAAGAGACGGACTCTCCATTCTCTGTAGATTTAACCCGTTCTTCTCCCCACCAGGCAACTGCTCGCGAGTATGCAGGGTCATGCTCAGTGTCACTCAGAATGATCTCACCCTGGCCATACGGCCCCAATCCTGTATGCAGATCGATTACAACGACTCGCGCAGCGCCGGCAAGATATCTGGAGACAATCTTGTGTAATGTCTGGTTGGACCAGGTAACGGAATGACCGCCGAAGAACAATCCATCAGGATGTGTGTACTGCCCTTGTGTTACAGCTTGCTGAAGTTTTTCGTTGCCGCGGATGAGGCGAAACCAGAGGAATCTCAGAATCATCCATAAATTTGCCGGGGCAGAAATTGATCGGGGGGCAATCACCCTGGAAATCCTGTCATATTCCCGGTTCACCGGGTAAGGCTTGTCGTGATCGACAAAGTTCCGGTTCACATCGACATTATCTTCGTTGGATCTTCTCAGAAATGCAAACCCGTAGGGATTGATTGCATGTACCATTAAAAGCCGCACGTTCGGGCCCAGAGTTTCGGCAACGCCTGCGTTCAAAAGGCCGGACTGTATTGCCGACCCGGCGAAGCCCTCAACACCATGGGTGCCGGACATCAGGACCAGGACATTTTCAGCTCTCGACCGGCCAATAGAGGCAACATCGGTAAACAGCCCTGCCCCGCCCACACCAGAACAAGTGTTCTCAAAACTGTCGACCTCGGTACCTGCAATCCTTGCCGCTGTGATAAATTTCTGGCGCGCCTGCTGATAATTAACAGAGAAGGAATAAGGTGTTGTCATATGATCACTTTTTATATTTAATTAACCTGTATATTTCTAGTTGATGCAAGAAAATCCGCAAAGCAACATTGCAACTCAAGACAAAAAAAACCGGGAGAATCAGACAACTACCTGTTTCAATCCCGGCTTATGCCCCGATAATTCCCTCTGGCTACAAGTTACATGCTACCCATAATCTGAGTGACTTCCCGGGCTAGTTCAGCGCATGGAGTCACGACTATTTCTTTGCCGGCGATACTGGTTTTGTAACGCTGCGCATCCTGATTCTGGACATATGCATCACGAAACTGTTCGTTCAGTCTCTGAATTTTCACCGGCTCCAGCCCTTTTTCCTTGGCAGCAGCAACAAAGCTTTGCACTTCGCCACTATCAATCACGGCCACGCCAAACTTTTTCGGCGGCTTGCCAATAAAAACGTAGGCCTGGCCGTCAGCCGGAATGACTTCGAGAGGGTCGGACACCTGGCCCATTAAAGTCTTCAACGGTTCCTCAACTTCGTTGATTTGCTTTGCTACTGGGCTGTCAGCACCAAGTTCCGGATAATCCACTTTTTTACTAAATAAACCCATACATCCTCCTTCCTTTAAATCACGGGGCAGAACATAAAATTAGGTTAACAAGTCTCCAGAAATATTCAACTCGATGACCGGACGGTCATATATTCACAAGGCTTAAATTCATGGCAGACTGTCAAAATATGATTGACCCTCCCTATCGCTAACCACTCCGCTATAGCCGAATGAAAAGGCTTTGATGTTTTCACTTCCTTTAATTGGTACATTGAATGTGAATATATCTTCTGTAGTGGTCAGAAAAGTGGGGATGTCTACTGTTTTGATAACGATTCCATCAGCATCAAGGAGGAAGAGGTAGACACGCATTGTTCTGACCCCGTCGTAAACCATCTGGTAATGTTGGCTGAGTTCTCCCTGCCCTGTTATCTCAATCAGTTCATCACTTCTCGAATAATTATAGTTGATCGTCACGTCAAATGTTTGCCAGGTTCCTGCTGCATTCTCATGATCCTGGAATTTTATGACCGGTGCCGAGGTTACAGGTTTACCGATATACAAATCTGAGATCGGTACACATCCGGTTGCGATGAACAACAAACAAACTATTGTAGAAACAAGCATTTTTATTTTCATCGTCTTCAACCTCCTTGTACTTTGGTCCAATTATAAACGAAAACAGGGATGCGTCACCGCATCCCTGTTAAAAATTATCCGTAGTTGTTTCAGCTGACGACTTCAGTCCGGGTGAAAACCGACCTGAGGACCTGGCCTTGACCTTCAATGTTCTCCCGGGCGCCTTCTTCGCGATCAACGAGAGTGATGATGCCGAGAACCTCCAGTCCCTCCTGTTGCGCACGCTCAACCGCTTTCATTGAAGATCCTCCCGTCGTGGTCACGTCTTCAACGATGACGACGCGAGACCCGGGCGGCAGGTTCTTGCGTCCTTCTAGCCATTGCCCCGTACCGTGACCTTTCGGCTCCTTACGTATGATAAAGGCATGCACAGGGCTTCCTTCCAGGTTAGCGGCAATCGAAGTTGCCGTTGCGATCGGGTCAGCTCCCATGGTCAGGCCACCTACACCGTGAATCGGGCCATCAAAGGTTTTGACGATGCTCCAGAAGGCTTTACCCACCAGCAGACCGCCTTTAGCGTGCAGCGCAGTCTGCTTGCCGTCAAAATAGAAGTTACTCTTGCGGCCCGAAGCGAGGGTGACTTCGCGCTCTTCGTAAGACAGTTCGCGGACAATCTTCATCAATTCATTACGTTCCTGTTCCTTCATCAACTCTCTCCTTCATGTATTTTCTATGAATAAGCAATTTAATATTTAATATTACTGACTTTAATCTCAGGTTTGTGCGGATAATACCTGACTGGCTATTTTGATCAATCTGTGTTTATCTGCGGTCAATATAACTGTTGTTTCCCACCTCTGCACCTTGTCTTGACCTAAAAAAGACCAAGCTGACTATCGGCCTTCAACCGGGGGAATTTAACCGGATACTCACCGCTGAAACAGGCGTCACAGAAACAGCTTTTCTGAGCATCGGCAGGCACACCTGCTGCGGCAAGCATCCCCTCGCGACTCAGGTAACCGAGCGTATCAGACGTAATGTAACGACTGATCTCCTCGATCGTATGCGAGGAGGAGATAAGTTCCTTGCGGGATGGCGTATCAATCCCGTAATAACAGGGAAAACTGGTCGGCGGGCTCGAGAGGCGCATGTGGACCTCACGGGCTCCGGCGGCACGGATCATTTTGACAATCTTGCGAGCCGTAGTGCCACGGACCAGCGAATCATCGACAACGACAACACGTTTACCTTCTATGACGTCACGTACCGGGTTGAGCTTCAATTTCACGCCAAAATGTCGGATCGATTGCTGTGGTTCGATAAAAGTACGGCCAACGTAATGATTCCGGATCAGGCCAAGTTCAAAGGGGATACCTGATTCTTCAGCATAACCGATGGTCGCCGGGACGCCTGAATCGGGCACGGCTATAACAACATCGGCCTCAACGTTATGCTCACGGGCCAATTGACGACCTAGCTCTCTGCGGACCCGGTAAACCTGCTTGCCAAAGATAGTACTGTCAGGGCGGGCAAAATAAACGAATTCAAAGATACAGAATGCCGGCTGGGTTTCCTTGAAAGGTTTAAAGGATTTCAGGCCGTGCTTGTCGATGACGACCATCTCACCCGGCTCAATCTCACGGATAAACTCCGCCTCGATCAGGTCAAATGCGCACGTCTCCGAAGCAACGACATATCCCTCCCCCAACTTGCCGAGTGCCAGAGGACGGAAGCCGTTCGGGTCGCGGGCAGCAACCATACGGGTTTCGGTGAGGAAGAGAATGCTGTAAGCCCCCTTGACGGCCATCAGGGCCTCTGCAACACGATCTGCCAACAGATCGCTCTGCGACTTGGCAAGCAGATGAATCAGGACTTCGGTGTCGGATGTCGTAGAAAAGATCGAACCGGCATGCTCGAGACTATTTCTGATTTCCTGTGCGTTGACCAGGTTGCCGTTATGCGCAACGGCGATACTGCCGCGCGCATAATCGACCATGATCGGCTGAATATTCTTAAAGTCGCTGCTACCGGCCGTAGAGTAACGGACATGGCCAATCGCATTACGCCCGGGGAGGCTATCGAAGATCGAATCGCGCTTGAAGACGTCGGAGACGAGTCCCATATTGCGATAAGCATGAAGTTTTTTGCCGTCTCCGGCAACAATACCACAGCTTTCCTGACCACGGTGCTGCAGAGCATAAAGACCAAGATAGGTCAGATTGGCGGCTTCCGGGTGTCCAAAAACCCCGAAAACACCACATTCATCCTGAAACTTATCGAACATATTGGCAAAATTCTCCATACTGATATGAATGGTTTTCTGAAAGTGATCGGTGACCACTAATCAGCATTTAGTCGTTAATCTTATAGCGTTTGGTCACTTGTTTCGTACCATGAAAAACAATCACAATAAATTTTCGTGAATATAATCAACTGCATTCTTGTAAAGCCACAGTCCCATACCCTCTTCAGGCAAATCAGGTTCTCTGGTCCAGCGCGGATGATGCGTCCGGTGCAGGTAAGCTTCCGGATGAGGCATCAGACCGAACAGTCGCCCGGTCTCATCACAAACTCCGGCAATGGAGGCGACCGAACCGTTCGGGTTCATAGGATATTCCATGATCGGTGACTGGTAATCTTCATCGCAATATTTGACCACAGCCAGATGCTTTCCCTCGATCTGCTCAAGTATCGCGTCATCCTGAACCACGAACTTGCCTTCACCGTGTCGAACCGGAAGATAGAGGCCTTCCAGGCCACGGGTGAAGATGCAGGGGCTGGCCTGATCGACTTTGAGGTAACACCATCGATCCTCGAAGCGGCCACCGTCATTGAATGTCAGTGTAGCCGTCTGACGGCGATAATCTCTGTCGAGTGCAGGCAGAAGGCCCATCTTGGTCATCAACTGAAAACCGTTACAGACCCCCATGACCAATTTGCCGTCGGCGATGAAGCGCTGGATCTGGTCGGCAAGCGAGTCCTGACTGTTGCAGACTGCGGCTTGCCTGAGGCGGTTGGCACCGGCCTTGGCGCTGCCAAGGTCATCGCCATCGAGAAAACCTCCAGCCAGGTTGAGAAAATGATAGTCGTCAAGACGAATCCGACCTGTGAGCAGTTCGGCGATATGCACAATATCACATTCGGCGCCCGCCAGTTCGCAGGCGGTGGCAACTTCGCGTTCACAGTTGGTCCCGTTGCCGGCAATGACAATGGCTTTGACAGTCTTGGCCATGGTTACATCTCCTTCAGCGGCGCCTGCCATGCCGATTTAAGATCGTAGATAGATGAAACAACCAGAAGCTCGTCATTTCTTCCGGTAATGCGCAGATCGCCAAAAGGGGTTACCTCACCTATTTGACGACAACTTTGGCCTGCAAACAGGGCTTCGAACACAACTTTGTTCTCCGGGTTGACGGTGACGAGCAGGCGGCTGGCTGATTCTGAGAAAAGCAGCGTCGTGTCGCCAAGCTCCTGCGGTGCATCGAGTTTATCGAGGCAGACCTCGATACCCAGGCCGCCGGCAAAAGCGGTCTCGGCCAGAGCAACCGCCAGACCACCATCCGAGAGGTCGTGACAGGAGGCAATCAACCCCTGCCTCTGTGCTGCATTGACGCTGCGATAGCGGGCCATGGCACTCGGAGCATCGACCTCCGGCACGTTAGCACCCAGTTCACCGTGCAGCGCATAGTATTCTGAGCCGCCGAGTTCATTTTCGGTTCTCCCCAGCAGGTAGACCAGATCGCCGGGACATTTGGCATCCATGGTTACCGCCTGACGAACGTCGTCGATCCTGCCGATCACCGAGAACAGCAGGGTCGGTGGAATCGATATCTTGGTTTCGCCAATCTGGTAATCATTTTTCATCGAGTCCTTACCGGAGATCAGCGGTACGCCAAAGGCCAGGCAGTACTCGTAGAGGGCCTGGTTAGAGCGGACCAGCTGTGCAGCCTTGTATTCTCCATCCGGAGTTTTCTCGCTTTTAACCGGGTCGCACCAGCAGAAGTTGTCGAGTCCTGCGACATGATCGATGTTGCCGCCGACAGAGACATAATTGCGTAGCGCCTCATCGATAGCGTTGGCTGTCATGTGATAGGTGTCAAGATCGGAGAAACGGGGACAGATGCCGTGTGCTGTCACCACACCATCGAATCGGTCAGCCAGAGGTCTAATCACGGCCGCATCAGAGGGCCCGTCATTAACCACGCCGGTCAGCGGCTTGACCACTGTGCCGGCCTGAACCTCGTGATCGTAACGACGAACCACGCTCTCTTTCGAACAGATATTGAGACTGCCGAGCAGTCGCTTGATGGTCGCCTCAATATCTGGCGGCGGCAATTGCGGCTCATTTACCTGTGGTGGCACCCAGCGTGCCGGGATCTGCAACTGCGGTACTCCATCGTGCAGGAAATCCATCGGTAGCCAGGTAACTGTTTTGCCCTGGTAAAGGCAATGGTAGTAACCGGAATCGGTAAACTTGCCCAGGTCGCTTGCTTCGACATCCATCTCGGCGGCCAGAGTCATAAATTCGTCGAGCATATCCGGCGGCACGGCAACGGTCATCCGCTCCTGAGCTTCTGAAATCAGGATTTCCCAAGGCTGCAGTCCGTTGTACTTGAGTGGAGCCCGGTCCAGGTGCATTTCGAACCCGTTGGTATCTTCGGCCATCTCTCCGACTGATGAGGATAACCCTCCGGCGCCGTTATCGGTGATCGAATTATAGAGTCCGCGATCACGGGCAATAATCAGAAAATCGAACATCCTCCTCTGTGTGATCGGGTCGCCGATCTGCACCGCGGTCACGGGTGAACCTTCGTGGAGCTCTTCAGATGAAAAGGTAGCTCCATGAATACCATCTTTGCCAATACGTCCACCGACCATGACGATACGGTCGCCGATCAGCGCCTGCTTTTCGTGGCAGGGGCGACCGTTGAGCTCGGCAGGCATGATCGAACCGGTACCGCAGTAAACCAGTGGTTTGCCGGCAAATCGCTCATCAAACACAAGTGAACCGTTGACGGTCGGGATACCGCTCTTGTTCCCGCCGTGCTCGACACCTTCTACCACACCGTCGAAAAT